>ERZ808258.695-NODE-695-length-12268-cov-4.124048_pt1 | contig 12268 bp, 6 predicted proteins | sample MGYA00521280_ERZ808258 | MGnify/ENA primary metagenome ERZ808258 (study PRJEB31516, sample SAMN03275585) | gut metagenome | biome: mammalia-associated habitat; material: feces | host: Papio cynocephalus | place: Kenya | collected 2012-07-19 ...
GATGCGGATGTTTGCGGCATGGGCCGTGAGCACCGCTCACAAGGCCAAGGACGCAAACAGCAGCATGAGCCCGTCAGGGCTTCCACGCCCCTGGGGTTTATATCGGTTTACATTCAAAACCATCGCAAGAGACGCATCACTCCAAAATCCGGAAGAGCCCTCAAAATCCGACGGTGCGACGTCAGCCCATCTTCGTCATGTGGTATCCCAGGGCCTTGAGCTCCATGGCCATGCCCATGAGATACATCTGGTGGATGGCGGCCACATAGGCCTCGAAGGCCCCGCGCGTGCCGGGCTCCAGGCGCTGGCGGCGCAGCAAACTGTAGAGACGCGCCCCGCACTCGCCCACCACGTGGGTGAGACGCTCGTGGTCAGACGGCGAGAGGAGCAGCACCTGCTCGCAGATGTAGTCGTCCATGTGGTCGAAGTCGCGCTGGTCGCGCAGGTAGGTGTAGAGGTCGTCCACCTGGCTGTAGAGCTGCCAGTCGGTATCCCAGTATTTGGCGAGGGCCATGCCCGTGTACATCATCCAGGCCAGCGACACCACAGGCGTGTCGGCAAACTCGCGGATGCCGTCGGCCAGGTAGCTCTCGGCCACCTTGGGCCACAGGTCCTCGATGTCGGGCGCCTCGGGGAAATGCTCGTCAATGCGCCCGAGCGAGAGCAGGTACTGGCGCAGGTCTTCGTGAAACAGGGTCTCGAAGGGCGTTACGTTATGATTGTTGTCCATCTTCAATGTGTGTGTAAAAATTCCATCCGTATCGATTGGTTACTGGCAAAGGTAACCATTATCGGCGAATTACAACAAGAAAAGTGCAAAAGTCTTGTTACATTATCGAAATAATTGTTATCTTTGCAATTGACATTCATCTTGCAGAAAGCCCGAAAGGGTGAGCGGGTGGGTGTTGCTTTTATGGAAAGAGCGTTTATCTGACGCTCATTCTTTGCGTGTCCTAACTTCGCAACTTAAGACCAAATCGCAAAAGGATGAGACAATGATGAATGCTCACGGTAGGTATATTGTGCCCTGCCGTGAGTTGCTGCGTGTGCGCCCTCGGTGCTCATGTGGTTGCCCACGTATGGGAATGATATATGCCATACGTGGGCTTTCTGCATTGTCCGTCTCTGCGATTTGAGGCAATGCGAAGGCCTGGACACGAGGGATGGGCAAAGAGCGAATCCCACGTATTTCTTTTTGTAGAGGCCAAAACAGCAAACATAAAACATTCCGAAACTTTGGGAATTCTGTCGGAACATAGAAAGGATTGCCAAAGTGTATAAGATAACATGGGACAAGGAGACTGGCGGTGTGCAGCTGCACTCGCGTATCGTGGAGGGTACCCTCGGTATCTCGCCCCGTCCTGTGTTCTTCGAGGAGCTGGATCTGCTGGGGCTTGACAAGCTCGGCTGGAGCTATCCACATGCCATAGAGCCCATTATGTGGGCCGTCAACAAACAGTATTGGTATCGCGGAGTGCACCTCTTCGATGCCAAGGGTGCCAACATCTACACCAAGCCCACCCTGGAGATGCAACCTGGCATAGAGGCCATGAGCCTGGAGCCCGTGGACGTGAAGACCATGCTCCGCCGCACTTCCGACCTGATGTTTGTGCTGGAGAACGAGGCCATCGAGTTCATCCGTGACACTTACATGGCTTACGCCAAAGTCAACAAAACTTACGACAAGGCAGATGCCAACAAACTCGACTTCGAGGCGATGGCCGCACGGGTGGAAAAGAAAAGCAAGCAGCGGATGGCCGTCGTCAAACAAGACTGCGACTCGTTTGACATCATGCCACTCGCGGCTGCCGAAAAGGAGGGCAAGCGTGTGCTGCTCTCCACAAAGATAGACCGCTTTATTGCCAGCTTCTCGGGAGGAAAAGACTCACAAGTGGTGCTCGACCTCTGCACACGCGCCATTCCACCTACCGACTTCGAGGTCATCTATAGCGACACGGGCTACGAACTGCCCCCGTCTTTGTCCTTGTACAAGGAGGTGGAGGCACATTACAAGCAGAAGTTCCCCTCGCTCCGTTTCCTCACCGCTCGCAACCATGAGTCGGTACTCAACTATTGGGATCAGATTGGCACACCCAGTGACAATCACCGCTGGTGCTGCTCGGTAATGAAGACGGCACCCCTGTATCGCATGCTGAAGGTGGAAGGAAACAAGCAAGCACATGTACTTACGTTTGATGGCGTGAGGGCGGAAGAATCGGTAAGGAGAGAAAATTATCAACGCTTGGGAAAAGGCAAACATACTTATATTTATAACGCCCATCCCATTATAGGATGGAACTCCGCAGAAATATTTTTGTATCTATTTGAGAAAAGCCTACCTATTAATGTTGCTTATCGTAAGGGAAAAGCCAGAGTTGGATGTTTGATATGTCCATTCTCTACTTCCTGGGATGATATGATAATACAGAATGCTTATGCCAGGGAATTACAACCTTTTGTAGATAAGCTTCAAAAATATGCTTCACAAGTAAAAATAGCAGACTTCAGCCGTTTCCTTTCTGAGAGAAAGTGGAAATTGAAACCTTTGGCTGATAGAATGCAAAACATTCCCAAAGTACAATTTAGAACAGAAATCTCGGATTTAAATTTCATTGCTGAAATAACTGAGGCAAAGCATACTTTTCTTAATTGGCTCCCCGCTTTGTGTCCCTATTCAATAAAGAAGACGGATTTCGGTTTTGAAGGGGAATTGCATTTTAAAAGAGAAGTTTATCCTTTTGCATTAAAAGAAAAAGAGGGAAAGTCAATCTTTGAAGTTAAAGGTAGATTGCCTAATGATTTGACATTTCTCTTAAGACGCTTGACTTATAAGACAGCATATTGTGTACATTGTGAAGTCTGTGAGGTTGATTGCCCAACAGGTGCTCTCTCAATTGTACCACAAATTAAAATAGATAATCAAAAATGTATCCATTGCCATAAGTGTTTTAACACACATGATCGTGGATGCATTGCAGCAGATTGCATACGTATGGTAGCAGATTCAGAAAGAAAGTTAAACACGAAAGTCCAAGGATACAAGAAATTTGGACTTCGTGATGAATGGGTGGAAGAATACTTCGCTGATCCAGTTGAGTTTTGGAAGAGCAACAGCTTGGGAACAGCACAAGTTGATTCATTCAAAGCATGGATGAGAGATGCTGAAATAACAGACCTAAAGAATAATATGACGAAGTTGGGATTCCTCATGCAAACAATTTACGCTGAGAATCCTTCTCTGTTTTGGGAAATTGCTTTTATAAACCTTTCCTACAGCTCGTACATTGTAAAATGGTTCTGCAATAACATAGGAGCGGAGCAAATTTATAATGCCAAAGTGATAAAAGAAGAAATATCCAATCAAGGATTCTCCGGTTCTATTTCAACAGTTGGAAATGCCGCATTGGCATTGTGTGACATGATTAAAAAATCTCCAGTTGGTGAGGATTTCCAACAAGGCGAGAATTTAGGAAAAGAAGGCTTATGCCGAAAAGAGTACGATGACATAAGCGTTGAAGCTGTAGCTTATTCCATCTACAGATTTGCCAAAGATCATGAATTGTCAATGCTTAGGGTATCTGATTTATATAAAACAGAGGAAGAACACGGCATTTTCAAAGAGTTTAGAACCACTAAGCAAGTGCTTCTCAGGAAATTGAGAACCATCAGCTCTGAAAACGATAGAGTATTGGTTGCAGAACTTGCAATGGGATTAGACCACATTACGCTTCGCAACGATTTGACTCCACTTAGTGTATTAGAGGTGATGACAAGATGACGAATTCGCTTCTACCAATATACACAGATATGATGCTTTCCATTCATACGGGAAATGTGAATGGAAAGGCATCCGTATCTAAGCCTCTCTACATTATGGCAATATTAGAAGCAATCGAATGGGGAGCGTTGACCGAAAACAAACTAATGATATCTAATGAGTTTATTCGAAAGCAATTCGGTCTGCTGTATGAACAGGTCAATGGAAACCAAAAAGGTTACGAAGCGTCGTTCTTCGTCCGTCCATTCTTTCATCTTAGCAGTGCTTCCTTCTATCAATTGATCTGGAAAGAAGGGATAGAACCTCCCAAAAAGCGTATCACCCCTTCCGCCAAATATCTCCGCGAGCACCTTCTCTACGCCAAGCTGGACGATGACCTATGGGACTTGCTGCAAGACGCGGAAAGCAGGGAATACCTAAAGCAAAGCATCATCAACCGATATCTGACAAAACAAGACTAACACGATAATCCTAAATCCTACGCTTATGGCTACTAAATATGACGACATCATCAAGATACGCGGCGGCAAGGCTGCCTATGACATCTCGGAGGAAAAGAAAGGAGAATGGGAGTCGTTCATTCCCAATGAGCAGTTCAACAACGTGTTGCGTACGGTCATCAAGAGCGTGCGTGGCAACGACATAGACAACCACAAGAGCTTCTGGGTCAACGGCACTTACGGCACGGGCAAGAGTCATGCCGTGGCCGTCATCAGCCACCTGCTGGGTGACACCGTGGAAGACATCTGCGACTGGGTGGACTACGAGTACAAGGACAGCAAGTTTGCCGCCCTTCGCCAAGCCATCTACTCCATCCGCGAGACCAAGCGCCTGCTCACGGTCAACGTGTATGGTCTGGGGGCTATGACCCATCCGGGCGACCTCGCCCTGGTGTTGCAAAAAGCAGTGACGGAAACCCTCCGCAAGCACAAGATAGAGATAGCCGTGCCAACGGACTATGAGAACTACATTGAGCAAATCCACAAAAACCCCGAGATATGGAACCAGCTGATCAGTTCCCACACGACACTATCGTCGGTGGTGGCCGACAGCGAGCAGCTGGCTGACAGCCTAAAGACGGGCGACCTCGGCATTTTCCACCGTGTGACCGACACGCTGCGCGAGGCCCAACTCGACATTCGCCTGAACAATGACAACATCAAGCAGTGGCTGGCCGAAGTGCAGGACCGCCTCACGGCCATGGGCACTTACAACGGCCTGCTCATCGTGTGGGACGAGTTCACCGACGTGATGACCGATGCCATCGGCGTGCCTGTGCTGAAACAACTGCAAGAGGTGGCACAGAAGTTCATGAACGAGGACAGCAACTCCTACCTGTTCCTCATCTCGCATCCGTCTGCTTTCAACGGCATCGACACGGAGCAGCTGAAGCAGACCGACGGACGCTATCACCGCATGAAATACAACATGGAGCCCGTGTCGGCCTTCAAGATCATGTCGCGCAAGTTTGAGGTCACCGACCCTGAGCGCCATGAGCAGATGTACCAGCAGTTCTATACGATGAACTCGCAACTGCTCGACATCTTCACCGCTACCAGCAACGACACACAATCCACCCGCGAAGACCTTCACAACCTCTTCCCACTGCATCCCGGCACGGCCAACCTGGCCACGCACTACGCCACGGTGGTAGGCTCGTCAAGCCGAAGCGTGTTTGAGTTTCTGGGACAAAACGACGCCATACGTGAGTTCCTGGACAGTGAGGAGCACTTCCTCAACCGCGACACCATCACCGCCGACTACCTTTGGGACTATGTGTTGAAGGTGTTCCAGGATGATGTCACCAACTACGGCGCCGTGACCGAGCGCTACAACTCCTACAAGCTTCAAGTCGCCAATCAGGGCGAGGCTTACCTTGCCGTGTTTAAGGGCATCCTGCTGCTCAACGCCTTCAACAACGTGTCGGGTGACAACAACAACGGCTTGGTCACGCCCTCTGAGGACAACATCCGCAATCTCTTCATGGGAACCTGTTATGCAGACGAGGTGGACACCGTGTTGCAGTGGTTCAACGAGCAAGGCATCATCCAGCGCGCCCCCGGAGGGCTCTATTCCGTGCAGTTCTCCGCACTGCCATCGGGCGAGATAGAGGAGAAGAAGACCGAGATGCGCAATGTGCAGTATCGGTTCACCGACCAGATACTCAATTTCTCGGATGCGGCCAACATAGCGTTTGAGAAGAAGATGATGCAGCGGGTGATACGCCCGTACGGCTTCAAGTTCTTCTCCGACCAGCAAAACGAGGCCGTGCTCAGGAGCCAGATCAAGAATGCGCGCAAGGCCACCAAGCCCAGCGCCCTCTTCTTCGCCCTGCTCATGGCGCGCAACAACGCCGAGTTGGCTGCACTCCGCACCTTTGCGGAGAAATGTGCAGCAGACGAGAACGACAAGGAGCTGAAGGACATCGTGTTCATGGTGTTTGATGAGGTGCTGACCGATGCCAAGTATGAGCAATTCATCGAATACCAGGCCAACTACGCCTGCGCCAGCAGTCATGGCTTCATCGACCAGCAGAAGGTGCACCGTGACCACTCGGTGTCGATGGTCAAGGAATGGATGGACATGGCACAGCGTGGCAATGCCATGGTCTATATCAGTGGGGAGGAGAAGCAACCCATCTCCGTGAAACACTTGTCGAACATCGTCAACAGCGTGATCGCTCCCGTGATATTCCCTTACGGCCCTGACGCATGCGACTTGCTGCGCCAGAAGGCAGCGAACAGCACCTTCTGGAAGCAGCAAAACTCAAAGGAGATTGTGCGCACCTTCCTTTTCGCCACAACAAAGGAAGATCTAACAGCGGTAAGCAACCAGATGAAGCCCATCCAATATCTGGTGCAGGAGTGTCTTGACGACAACATGGAATGGAAGGCTGATGCGCCAGAAAACCATCCGTTCAAGGTGGTCTACGACAGGGTGCAGAGCATCATCAAGCATGCGGACAAGAGCCTGCCCTTCAATTTCGACAGCAAGTTCTCCGAACTGCAGAGGCCACCCTACGGACTCTACGGCAGTTTCGCTCCTATGGCCATGATGGCCTTTGCCCTGAAGCCCTGGGCTGGCAAGATATTCGACATGCAGGGCAAGCCGCGCGACAAGAACGCATTGGTGGATGACATTGTCTTGCTGTTTAAGGTGTGGGACGACAAGAAGCCCAATGGCAAGTTGAACTTCAAGTTCCAGACACCAGAGGAAGGCAGGTTGTGCAAGGACCTCATATCGCTTTTCAATCTGAACAACAAGAGCAACGTCTATTCAGACGTGACCAGCCTGAAGGACGCGCGCTATGCCATCACGGCAGAGTTTTTGGGCAAGAAAGGTTTTCCCCTGTGGTCGGTGAAGTATGCCTCCGAGGCGGCGTTTGCCAACCTGCCCGCGACACTGACCATCACTGACGATGAGCGCAAGCTGATAGACAACATCGTGACCATCTGTATGGAACGCGACCTGCGCAACCCCGCCCTGGTGCGGGAGACGATAGCCCTCATCTCGGACCTGAGGTTTGAAATGAAGAACATACTCAATGTGGATGCCGCTTTCTCTGAGGGTTTCAAAAACTACCTGATGCAACTCGACTATGTGGGCATACAGGAAAACGAGGTGGACGAGGTGCGGCACTTCATCGAGCAGAACCTGCAGTCGACCGTCGGCTATTGGACGGAAGAAGAGGTGGAGAAGAAGGCCCTGCAATGGAAGTCAACCAAGGCGCTGAAGACCAACAGCCCGCATGACGAAACAGGTCAAACAGGGTTGTCGCAGGGGAAAGGCGCGGGCGAGCCCGGCTCGCTTGGCGGCATGACTGCTGTGCCATCACCAGCCGACCCCATAGACATGGAAATCAAGCGGAAACTGGCAAAAATACACATTGCAAGCATCGTGTCGCTCGACGAGGCGAAGGCCCTGCTCAACAAGCTCTGCGATGAGGGCGGCGAGTGGCTGTTGGACAAGATAAACGGATAGCCTATGTATAAGGTGTTTAGCTCTCTGGCAGACCTTTGCCAAGAGATAGAACTTGACAAGCATTGGACGGGAGCGGAGAGCTCGCTCCGCGACCGTTACCCCATGCGCTTCGTGCTGTTTGAGCATTTCGGCGACTTCAACGATTTTGTGCAGATGTGCCAAGACCATGGGGTATTTGTGCAAAGCATCGAGAAGTGGATGAATGACGGACAGGATGACCAGCTCATCACCTATTCACAACTCGCCGTGATGTTCCAAAGTTACATCAAAAGTATTCCGGCCAACGATTATGTCATCGCACCTTTTTCCGAGATAGCCCGTTTCTATGACAATGTGCGCTATGCGGAATTCGACTCGCTATTGAAGACCATACGTCTCATCCAGTCGCCCGAGGAAGCCCAACGCGACCATCAGCGCATCTATGTGCCAGTCATCGGCATGCAGAGCAAGATGGGTAAATTCAAGGACGACGCCAACATCCATATCTGGGAATATCGACCTGAAACGGAATGTGGCAATTACCGCCTCATCCTCACGAACGGGACAATGTATGGTGTGCAAGGACTCGAAAAGCAATACACATTGTGTGAGAACCTGCGAAAGTGGATCGCCATATGGAAGCACAAGGATGCCAACATCAAGCCGCGAATCGTCTGTGCATCAAAATGTCTGTTCGCCAATGCGACGAACGCCCAGCCGGACAACGCATTCGAATACATGGTGTGTGGCAACGCATTTGACTTCTTGACAAAAGGGCTTGGACTTCACTTCGGCAAATTGCAGGCAAGAGAGGAGGACTTGCCCTATTGGGAAAAACTGGCTTCACGGATAGACGTCAATGATTTTGATTTTGAAGATTTTGTCAGTCAAAAATTCAACGCATTGAACCTCAAGGATGAAGACACTTTTGTGCAGTCGTGGTTTGAATATCAAGACGCCTTCTCCCGCTGGTTACTGAAACAATATTTTATCTGGAAGACAAATGAGCGAAGCTATCTTGTCAGGGTGCTGGAGCAGATTAGCTCATTGAGCAGCTCTGACCTGTTCTCACAGATTGCCACCCAGATATTCGATGAACCAGAGGATAAGACAAGCTTGCGCCAGCGACTGTTGTTGCTGAAAGAAGCCAAGAGGAAGCATGTGCAGATAACCGAGCTGGCCGAGCAAAAGGTAAAGGCAAAGTTGGCGGCAATGGCCGCAGATCCAGGACGGGGGCCCCTATTGGCCATGAGGTATATGTCACCGCTCACCCTGTCGGAGCAATGCCTGATGATTGATTGGGTGGGACAAGGCAAGATAGACAAGGAAGATGTGAGAAAACTCTTCCCCGAGCTGTACGCCTACCTGGAACAAAGTCTGCTTCAGACAGACAACGGATGGGTCAATGACTACTTCCGCGAATACCGCCTGTCCAAGGTGGCAAACATGGCAACCACAGCGTTGACAGACCAATTGAAAGAACGCAACGCATCACAAGTCAGCTTTGAGGCATGGCGCGAAGGGTTCAAGACTGTCAAGACCATTTTGCACAACCGACAGGACATTGACCTGTATTATTGGATAGACGGCCTCGGAGTAGACTGGATACCATTTGTCACGAATGTCATCAGAAGACATGAGGTAGACGGCGTGCACTTGAATGAAATCTACATAGCAACAGCCGAATTGCCTACTGTGACATCTGTCAACAAAGTGAAGTTGAGCGAATTGGCAGGCAGCAAACTGAAGAAGATAGGAGACCTGGACAAGTTCGCGCATCAGCAGAAAACCTATCCCGTCTATCTGGCGGAAGAGTTTCGCATCGTCGAAGATGCTATATCAAGAGTCCTCTCGCAATACAACGGAAAGAAAATAGCCTTTGTATCAGACCATGGCATCAGCTATATGGCGCAACACGGCATGGGACAGAACCTCGCAGGAGTGGAGACCGACCACGCAGGGCGTTGCGGACGCTGGCTCAAAGGCATAGCACCGTCTGACAGCCAATATGTGGTTTTGGCTGACGGTCACACCGTTTGTTCTCTCAACGACAACTCGCTTTCCGCAAAGACTCCAACAGGACAGGGAGCGCATGGAGGAGCTACGCCGGAAGAGGTGCTCGTGCCCATTGTCATTGTCTCCAGCCAGAAGAACGCAAACACCTATTCCGCCACGCTTCAATCTCAAGAAATCGCAGCCAACAATCCGGTGGTGAGGTATGAGATAAATGGGGTTAGCAGTGTGGATACACCCTATGTGGTTTACAATGACGTGAAGTATGACCTTCACAAAACCCACGGGAATCTGTTCGAGAGTGAGAGGATGACCCTTGTCAGCACATCGACAAGGATAACCCTCCACATCGGCGATTTTAAACAAACAGACCAACTGGACATCAGTACGGGTGCCCAGGAAAACGACTTATTCGGATTTTAATTATGCAAGCTACTACCACACAAAAAATCAAGGAGCAATTCTCCACGATGGCTATCTACAAAGACCCTGCATCAACCAATAGTCTATTTGCCGGGAGAAACCTACCGTCATTCGTGAAAGACTTCATCATCAAGCGATTTATCAATGAAGCGGGCACTGTCGACCGTGCTGGCCTGACAGGCTTTCTTGACATGGTAATACCGCAAAGGCAAGCCGAGGTGAAAGACCGCCTGGCTTCTGGGGAAGAACTGACTTTGCTGGCTCGTTTTATCATCTATATTGACTTGGTGAAAGGAGTCCGCAGGTTTGGAATACCTGACATGGGCATTAAGATAAACGAAGGACAAATACCTGAATACGTCTACAGAAAACATCAAGGTGAACTGGTGGACGGAGAGAAATGGGGAATCATTAAGCTCTCCGTGCTTCCGGATGATGACGGGAAGAAAAATCACGTGGAGATGGTAGACTACAAGCCATTCAAGCCATACCGCACCGTGGACCTTGATTATCTGAGGAATGCCCGTTCTGTCTTTACCACTCAAGAATGGGTGGATGTGTTGATGTCGTCTATGGAATATGAGGCGGATGGATTTGAGACCATGACACAGAAACTGGATTTTCTCACACGTCTGCTTATTTTTGTCGAACCACGCCTGAATGTTATCGAACTTGCGCCCAAGGGGACAGGCAAGTCGTTTGTGTTTGGAAACCTGTCCAAGTACGGTTGGCTTGTCAGCGGAGGAAAGGTTACGCGTGCCAAGTTGTTTTATGACAAGGCCAAACAACAGAATGGAATCATCAAGAACCATGACTTCACGGCTTTCGATGAAATTCAGACCATCTTATTTCAGGAACCAGCGGAAATACAGGCAGCCTTGAAATCTTATCTGGAGTCTGGAAAGACGACGATAGACAACAATGAGTTTAGCTCGGAGTGCGGACTGATGATCATGGGCAATATCCCACTCAATGAGCAACGCCACCCCTTGAACTATCGGTATTTCGACTCCCTACCCCAGTCATTCCGTGAGTCAGCGTTGCTGGATCGCTTCCATTGTTTCATAGAGGGTTGGCATTTGCCCCGCATCAACGAAGGCCACATTTATAGGGGATGGACGCTGAATGTGGAATACTTTTCCGAAATTTTGCACGCCCTTCGCACACAAAATGTTTACGGCCTGTTGTTTGACGAATTGGTTGCCTGTGACAAGAACGCCGACACACGTGACTTCAACGCCGTGAAGCGCATCACAGTCGCTTACATGAAACTGCTGTTCCCCCATTGGACCCATACAGAGGATGTCAATCTCTCAGACTTTGACGTTTATTGTCTGCAACCTGCCATACGCCGACGGGGCATCATCAAAGAACAGTGCCATTACATTGATGCGGAATTCAGACCGGTCATGCCACATTTCTGGCTGAAAGACAAGGCTACTGATTAACATCCGACAGTTATTACTGCCTTAGCCTGCAATTCCCAATCTGCGCTGCGTCCCCCCACACCTCCCATGTGTGCTGGGGTCATCTGACGAAAAGTGCTAATTTTGCGCCTGCCACATTCGGGTGAGGCATGACCATGTCCTGCTAATAAGACGAAGGGTGGCAGCGCTCTTTGACTTATTTTCATTTTCTCACCTTATTATAATCAAGCGGTGGCGTCGGCCCTCTACGGCTGGCGCCACCGCCAGTTGTGCTGGCCGTGGGAACCGCGGCCACAAGGGCGTAAAAAACGGAAGGTGAGCCACGAAATGGAAAAAATCGAGGTGGCAGGCCGTCTTTTCCCCATGCCAGCGGTACACCTTTAGCGAATAAATTGCTACCTTTGCCGACAGCTAAACATCATTCAGCATGAAACGCAAACAGGTCCTTCTGACCATCATGGGTACGCTCAATATCACTTGGATCAAGCAAGGTGGCAAGGAAGAGCTGCGCTCCCTGGCGGAACTTACGGCTACCATTAAGGAGCAAAGCCTGAACATCAGTCATACGGTGAGTGAGTCGGAGAAATTGTTGGGTGATATTAAGGAGGATTAATAACTGAAGTTTCCCACCCCTCTATTATCAGAGAGTGAGCACTATACAAAATTT
>ERZ808258.696-NODE-696-length-12252-cov-16.507010_pt1 | contig 12252 bp, 6 predicted proteins | sample MGYA00521280_ERZ808258 | MGnify/ENA primary metagenome ERZ808258 (study PRJEB31516, sample SAMN03275585) | gut metagenome | biome: mammalia-associated habitat; material: feces | host: Papio cynocephalus | place: Kenya | collected 2012-07-19 ...
GTACCGGAAGCTCTAAGATAAAGGACAATGGCAACATGGTTTATTTCACTTTCAGCTGGAACTTCAGCCATGGACGCAAGTATAACGCCGGCAAACGCACTCTCGAGAACTCCGACAACGACAATGGGGTGAGGTAGCCCAAGAGCGAGCACTATACGAGTGTAAACATCCGGAGTAAGCAAAAAGCCAGTCCCTTTAGGTTGCACAAGATTATGGCGCGGCTTAAAGGGACCGGCTGCTTAAAGTTTGAACTCGCTGACCTTTTTCATGTCAATGTCCTTTGTATAAGGCTTGAGACTTGCCAACCTTTTTTCTATCTCGTCCTTTTGGGTCGCAGACAGTTTCAGGTCTTCCAAAATCATGTTTTGGGGAATAAATCTTTTTCCGTTTCTATATTCGAACACGCGCGAAATGCAGTTTTTGAACACTCCTCTTTTCTTCAGCACGTATAGGTGCGGGCCACGCATATCTCCGCCTCCGCCCGGTATGGATTGTGGCAGGTTAAGCATCAGCAGGTAACGTGCGAAAGCATCGTCCAGGGTTCCGTTTTCGTCCCCGTTTTCCATCTGTTTCCAAATGTAAGTAAGCAAGTCGGCATAGGCGGGGCGTTCGGTTATTAAACCTTCCGTGCCGAGTTGGCGACTTTGGTATAGCCATTGCCAGCTGCCCCATGCGCTGTAAACGGTTTTTATAGTTGGTTTGGCGGCATTTTCCTCGATGATGCGCTTGTTGCAGTTGCCCGACTCTTCCTTGATATACCCGAAAATGTTCGGATGCAGTTTTGCCAGTTCCAACAGCATCTTTACAGGCGGCATAGGACCTTTGTACGACACGCCGCCGCCTGTCTGTATAATAGCCGGGCGGTTTATGTGCTTTGCCAGCTCCAGATAATAGTTTCGCAAGTCCTCTTCTGTTTTCCCGTTGTTGGGCGGGCGGGATATTACGGCTGCGCGTATTTTGTATTTGCGGGCGATTTTTTCAACATGTTTGGCGCATTCCACCATATCCTGCGTGTCTTTTCCCTGGCATCCGAAAGCAAAAGTGATGTCTATGCCGTCCAGGGCTTTTGCAATGGCTGTCATGCCGTTTAGTTTCTCTTCCAGCGTAAGCAGGTCGCAGCTGTCGTCTGCTTGCGGCCATATTGCTCCCGGCGAACCACAAGCGGCCACGAAACGCGCTTCCAGTGCCAGTGTGTGATAATCAACTTCCCCGGATTCCAAGTATGGGGTGGAAAGAATGGGAAATGGCCCTCGCATATGTCGTGACGGATCAGTGTCAATTGTGTTGGCATAGGCGTTGAAAGGCTCCGGGCTGCTGTCGATGGCAAATGCCTTGTTGGTGTGTATGATGCCGGTTATTCCGGCAAGTGAGATGAATTTTAGGAAATCGCGCCTGTTTGTCATTTTTTTGTGTAGGTTTGTTTAAATGGAATATTGTAGGTTTTATAGCAAATATATTGCAAATTTAGGAATTCCACCTGTTTTTGCTACTGTTTGCGCGTTTTTTATGCGGGCTTTTATAGAATTACCACTTTTATATAGTCTTTCAAGCGGTATAGTGAGTTTCCCGCGCCGGCTTGAGAGTCGTTGATGAGGATAAGCGTTTGCCTGCCGTCTTTGAGTTTCGGACCGAGGCACATGCCTTCGTAGTTGGCGTAGTTCATTTGCCCCATGTTTATATGTGTTGTAAAGTCGGCGATTGCCGTTTTGAACAGCGGTTTTCGGCATTCGGCGGTGATAGGTTCGCCATCCGAGGGGGTTACGGTGAAGAGCCTTATTCGGCATTTTGCCCCTATGTAGTTTTGCGGTACGCTAAGTTCCCTTTCCATAACCACAAGTCTGCCATCGTTAAGGGCTGTTATTTCTGAAACGCCATGTGCGTAGTATTTTGCCTTGCTGCTGAGCGCGGGCTGTTCAAGGACGTAGGCGTATTGCGCGGTGGGCTTCAGCGATTTGTCAAAAGCCAATATTCTAAGGAGCGCGGTGTCTTTTGCATTGTCGCGCTTCAGCGGCCGCTCGGTTGCGGTGTAGAACATCCCGGCAACGCTGTCGTATGCCAGCGACTCGAAGCCGTAATTCCGGTGTATGCTGTCGGTGGCGAACATTTGCGGCACGTTGAGCTTTGCGCCGGTGGGTTTTCCTTCGAGGTCGTACTCCAAAATCTGCTGGTCGTCCTCCGCGCTCACGAAAACGCTGTTGCGCGGCGGACAGAAGCATACGCCCTCAGCGTCGCGTGCCTTGGAGCCGGGAACGCCCAATATGCTGCTGCGCGATACGGATTTCACTTTGCCGTTGGCGGTGTTGATGTCGATGTTGAAAATGTAAAATCCGTTGGTTTGCTCCTTGTCGCTCACCACGGCGTAGGAATTGCCCTCAATGTGGGCTATGCCGCTGTAGTTGGCAGGGGCCACGCCCCATTTGTGCAGGTTTTGCTGCTTCAGGGGCGTGGCGTTTTGTGCGTGTGCCGCGGTGCAGAACCCTATTGACACAAGAGGTATTAATGCCTTTGCGAATGCGTTCATTTGTCTTGCTTTACATTAATTGTCCTGCCGTTTGAGCGTCCAGCAAACTCGGGTGAATAGAGGCACTGTACGGAAGCCGGCGCGGCGAGGTACGTCCCTTTGCGGTCGGCGTGGAAGTCGAGGGTTATTATGTGCTTGCCCTTTTTCATGCTTTCGAGGAACAGTGCCTGCGATGCGTCGCGCACGGCAAGGTAGAACCATTCGCCGTTGTTATAGGTATAGCCCGAAATCTGCGTTGCCGGCTCAAGGCACGCCGGGCGCGGGTCGGCAAGGCTCACATAGTCGAAGTCGCGTGCGGCGTTTATGGTGTAGCGCACCCTTACGCGGTCGCCGGTCTTGATGCTTGCGCCGTTGGCGAGCGCGGTTTCCCTGCCGTCTTTCACAAGGAAGTATTCGCGGTTTACGGTAAGCTCGCCGCCGCCTTTTTCAACATTTTGTGCCGGCGCGAGATAGCGGCTGTATATTCCGCCCCAGGACATTCCGCCGTCGGTTTTGGATATGCTCACGGATTTTGGCGAGGATTTCAGTTCGCCAAACGAGAAGTCGGATCGCACATAGCCCACGGCTTTTTCATCGGCGGTTTTGGCGTTCTGCATAATGTCGATGCTCTTGCCGTTTTGCAGGTTGAGCGAGAAGTTCGCAGGGCGTGCCGTGCCGAAATGTACGGGCGAAGTGCCGGTTTTTGTGGCGGAAAGCAGGGCATATACGGCATCGGCGGTGTTTAGCGCGGTTTCCCATCCCTGCGTGCGCTTTGACTGTAGAATCCAAGTGAGCATACCTTCTTGCGTTGCCTTGTCGCCGGGCGTGAGTGTGCGCACGGCTTCGAGGGCTGCCACTTGAGTGGGAATTTTGTAGCTGTTCCAGAACGAGGGGGCGTTGAACGAGTCAAAGTATATGCCTTTCGCCTTGTCGCTCACTGTGTGTTCGAGAATGCTCTTGAGAACGGTCATCGCCTCTTTGGTGTAGCCGGCGTCGCTAAGCACGAGGGCTGCCTTTGCCTTGGCGGTGATATTGAAGTCGGAGTAGTGCTTCTGCAAAATGGGCAAAAGGTATTTGCGGTTTGCCGAAGCCTGTGCCGAGAGTTTGCCTTTGTTCATGCGCAGAATGTTGAGGTAGTCGAGATGACTGCCCAAGACAGACGGCTTTATGCCTTTTTTCTCTTCTTTTTTCATTTCCGCTATTTCTTGCGCCACCTTGCCGTCAAGATATTTTATGGCTTTGTCCGTAATGTTGGTTGCGGGCGTTTTGCCTGTCATGCTGTTTAGGCGCAGAAGCATGGTGGTGATGCCGGAAGTTATGTCGCGGCTCGAGGGCATATTGGGAAACCAGCCGAAACCGCCGTCCTCGCGTTGCAGGCGTGCAAGGCGTTCCTCAAGATTTCGCTCCCTCGCGCCCGATTGCAACTCGTCGAACGTGCGTGCCAGCGAGCGGCGGCGCAGTGATATGTTGTCGGCGTTTGCCGCCCATGGCGTTTCGGTGAGGATAATGTTTTTGAGGTCCTGGTTGCGGAGCAGCGCGTTTTCGAGCAGTGTGTCGGCTGTCTGCTCGTTTGCCCAACGTTTTGCAGCCTCTTTGATTTCGGGCGAGATTGTCGCGATTTCGTGTTCGAGCGATGCCGCGTAATAAGATGCCGCAAGCGTGAGTGCGTCCTCCCATTTGGGCGTGTCGATTGACGGTAATGCCTGTAGTGCAAGCCATGTGGGGTTGGAGGTGTATTCGATTGTCAGGCGGCGGTTGGTTGCGCCGGCTTTGTTGCCAGTAAGCGTGCCGGCGATGTCAATCGTGTGTTCTCCGCTGCCTTTGATGGTGAACGGCATGGAGGCTATAACCTCAACTTTGTCGGAGAACAGCAGCAGGTAGTGCTGTTCGCCGTCGGCGAAAGTACCGCAGTCGGCGGTTATCTTGCAGATGAGCAGCGGCGATGTGAGACTTTCCCCGGCTTTGAATGGGAATGCCACAACGGTTTCGCCCTTCGCGCCAACGCTGAACCTGACGGTTTCCTGTTTTATTACGGCAAGGTTTTCCGCGTCCTGTATTGTCATGACCGCTTTGCCGCTAAGGGTTTTCCCGGAAAGGTTCTTGAGTGTTGCGGGGATTGTTGCGTCGTCGCCAAGACGCAGGAAGCGCGGCATGTTCGGCTGTACCATGAACTCTTTTGTAACTGTTGCCGTGGTGTCGGCTTCAACAAAATTCATCGCCTTGGTGTGGGCAAGAATTTTCACGTTCCAGCGCGTCATGCTTTCGGGAGTTGTGAAAGCGATAGTGAGGTTGCCGTTTTCGTCAGAGCGCAGCGCGGGGGCGAAGTATGCCGTTTCGGCGAAGTTTTCCCGCAGCGTTTTTTGCGGGGCTGCTTCTTGTGCACCGGCAGAAACCTCCGGTCTTATGGCATTGTCAGCTGTGGCTTTCGCCATACCTCTTACAGAAAGTTTTGCCGTGGACATCTGCGTTCCGCTGTCATAATCGGTGATTCGTTCACACAAATCCAACACATCTTCTCCCACCTCTTTTCTCGCGTCTTTTCTTTCGGGGAAAGGATAGTACATTATGAGTTCGTCAAACTGCAACTTGGGAGCTTTTTCAAACTTGAACGGATTGTAGTAGTGGCTGAAACTCATGCCACGGTTGGATGCGCTCCAGATGACACTTGGGACGTTTCGGCTGAGGTATATCGGGGAATACCAGTAGTTCTTTGCGAATTTGTCGAGCGAGGCATCGTAAATTGTGGCGATTGCCGAAGCCTTTGCCGGTGTCGTTCCGTCGGGCTCGCAGATTTGCAGCCGCCATTCTTCCTTTTGGTTTGGGCGCAGACGGTCGCGGAACGAGGTCCATTTGTATTTCAAGGTTTTGTTCGGCAGGGCTTTCTTTATAATGATGTTCTCCTTGTAGAGTTCACCATCTTTCATGAAGCCAAGCACCACGGAGATGCCGTCGCCGTATTCTTCCTTGTAGTCGTAAACAAGCTTCTCGGCGGAGTTTGAGAGTGCTATCTGCCTGCTTTCAACAAGCTTTCCGTTGGCTATCACGTCGTAGAAAGCCGTAACGTTGTTGAGCGAAGAGGCTATGCTTGCAGTTGCCTTGCCGTCGGTAAAACTTTCGTCGGGCGAGTAAAGGCGTATGCGCTCGGCGGGGTCGGCGGCTTGGGTGTCGTTTACGGAGAAAAGAATGAAACTTTTCTTTAAGTCGTAAACGGTGTCTGTTTCGCCGTCAAGTTGCGTGTGCAGCGTGTATTTGCCTGAAGAAAGATTTGAGAGGCTCTTTATTTCAACAGGCTCGTTTGCGGTGAACGCCCCTTCGGCGCAAAGCTCCGAACCTTTATATATTGAGTATTTTCCTTTGCCTTCGGTTAGCTCTTGCAGTATGTTGCGCAGCGTGAAGTTGATGGCGGGGATGTTGCCTTTCTCTATCTTTTGCGGAATGTCGCAGCTTAGCATTGCGGCACGCTTGCCCGCACTGAGGTTTAGCTGTGTCTCTTGCGTTTCTCCCGCTCCCGATGTTACGGTTGCCGTTACTGTGAACATATACGTTGTGTTGGGAACGAGTTTCGCGTTTGTTTCTTCAGAATCATAGGCTATGGGTACACGCATTGTGAAGTTGCCCTCGCCGTCGGCTGTTGTAGTGTCGCTCATGATAATATCATTGTCGCTTTCCCTGTAAAACCAGCTGAAACTCGTCCGCTTCACTTTATACGAAACCTTTGCGTAGGAAACGCCCGCTCCGGTAAAGGCTGTGGCGCGTCCCTTGACGCTTATCGTGTCGCCAAGGGCGTATTTTTCCTTTGGCTTTTCGGTTGTAACTTCGAATGTAGGGCGTTTGTATTCCTCTATTCTTATTCCTACGGAGTTTTCTCCGTTTGCATTTATGTTGTAATAGCCCGGCATTACTGTTGCCGGCAGTGTGAAGTCTGCGCCAAACGCCCCGAACTCGTCGCTGTTCACTTCCTGCGTGCTCATAACCTTGTTGTTGGGGTCGGTGAGCGTTAGTTTTATTTTCTTGTCATAAACAGTGTTGAAATCATCGCCTTTTTGACGGTACACAATCCCACCCACGCAAACTTTTTGCGACGGTCGGTAAACGGCGCGGTCGGTAAACAGGCGGTATTCCTCGCTGTTTTTTTCGTTGTTTGAGGGAAAATGGGCGTAGCCGTAGAAATTGGCAAACGGGCTGTATTTGTCGTTGGCGTTTTCGGCATTGTAGCGCGAGTGGTTGCTGCGCGCCACAACCACTTCGCCCTTATCGTTGGTGGTGTAGGTTGCTGCCGTCTTGCCGTCCCTTGCGTCGTATTCGTTCACCTTTGCTCCGGCAATGGGCTTGCCGCTGCGGGCGTTCACAACCGAAATGCGTACGCGTTTGTCGGGCAGAGGCAAAAACATGGTGCGCAGGTTGCTGACGTAAAGAATGCTGTAAGAGTCCGCGTCCTTGTTTTGCGCGTTTTTGAACATATAAACTCCCGGCTCAGCGGGGGCGGAATACGAAAAGCTGTCCTTGAAATGAAAATATTCCTTGTCTGCGGTTATGCTCTTTGAGTAAACCGTTATTCCGTTCTTTGCGTTGGGTTTGAACTTCCTTGCAAGCTCGCGGTCGCTCTCAATCTGCATTGCCGTGTAGGGCAGGCGGAACATTTGTATCTCTATGTTTTTTGCATTGTCGGCATTTATTTTTCCGCGCAGTGTCTCGCTGGGGAAAGCGGTGTTTTTTGCAAAGCTGGCAAATACGTTTTGCGTCTTCATCTCTTTCATAATGTTACGCAAAACGGCGGCCCGGGGATTCTTGGCATACAACTGCACCCCTTTCTTTGCCAAACTGTAGCGCAGGTCTTCGGTTTCGCATTCGCCGCTCCTCATTTTGCCGCATATATATATGTATGCCTCAACGGCGCATGGGTTTTGGGCGTATTGTTCCATAAGTTTGCGTGCCAGGGTGTATGACGTGTGGGTTGTGTCGTTGTATTTCCCTGAGAAGTAGTCGTTGCTTTCGCGGCTCAGCGAGTCCAATGTTGCCAGAACCACGGCATCCGCATTTCCCGCCTTGCGGTAGTGGTCAATGAAGCGGCTTTCTATGTCGCGCCGTTTCTGTTGTATTTCCTCTCTTGTGAACGAAGTGTTCCTCATGTTGTTCAAGGCGTTCGCAGCATTCCTGCAAACCACGCTCAGCAGGTCGCCGTTGTAGTGTTTGCTTGCGCCGCCTTTTTTTACGGCGGGCATGAATTCCGCCGCCTTGCGGTTGTTGAAGACCGTGAGGTCTTTCGTGGCTTCGAGTATGCACTCAATGGCTCTGTTGCCTTCGGTTGGGTCGCGGAAGTCCGAATTGTTCGAGTGCATCCTTGCCGCCACCAGCATCCACAAAGCGCGTTCCGCCGGGCGTTTCTCGTTTACGGCAATGCTGTCCAGTTTTTTTATTTCCGCCTTTGCGCTGTCGGGCGAAATGTCCCATTGCATCTGCAATGCGCATACGGCGGCTTTCAGCATCTCTCCTGTGTCGCCCTGCCGTGCGGCTTGCGAGTATATGCCGCGTATCTCTGCGAGGGCGGTCTTGGGCAGGTCTTTGTCCATGGCTTTGCCGGCTTTTTCCCAAAGTTGCTTGTAGTTTTGTGCAAACGCGGCGTTGAGCGAAACGAGCGCCACTGCCGTCATGAGGGTTCTTCTGAGTTTCATGATCACTGCGTATTTGAATGCAAAGGTAATGTTTTGCTTATATATAATGCGTTGTTTGCGCCATAGTTAGTGTGGCGGCTTTTTAATAAAATGCGCAGATTGCCGAAATCTTGCCTGCTTGTGCGATGTTTTTGCATGAAAAAGAGAGGCATGGTTTTCAAAAGAAACCATGCCTCTCTCGTAAAAGTCGGGGTGACTGGATTCGAACCAGCGACCTCGCGCCCCCCAGACGTGTACTCTAACCGGACTGAGCTACACCCCGCTTTTGCTTGCGCCAAGACTGCTGCGGCTTCCGCCATTTGCCGCCTTTCTGCGTTTGCGAGTGCAAATGTATGGCGTTTTTCTGAAATATCAAAAAATAAATCCATATTTTTGCCGTGCAAAACGAAATTTCATCCCTCAATGATATATAAGGTAACTCCTCCAAGCAGGTTCGCGCAAACGAAAACGGTTCTGCCGGCATCGAAGAGCATATCAAACCGTGTGCTGATTATAAACGCGCTGAGCGGCTCACCACAGAATGTGGCCAACCTCGCCGAGTGCGACGACACGGCTGTGATGCTCAAAGCCCTGCACGGCGCAAACGATGCGGCAAAAGCGGTTGACGTTCACGGCGCGGGTACTTCCATGCGCTTTCTCACGGCCTATTTCAGCCTTTCGCAGGAAAGGCGCGTGATGACCGGCTCGCCGCGTATGCTGCAACGCCCCATAAGCATACTTGTTGATGCCCTGCGCAGCCTTGGCGCGGATATAGAGTATGCTGGCAACGAGGGTTTTCCGCCGCTAAGGGTTGGCGGGGGAAATATGCACGGCGGCGATGTCGCGCTCCCCGCGAATGTCAGTTCGCAATACGTTTCAGCCCTGCTGATGATAGCACCGTGCCTTGACGGCGGGCTTCGCATGAGGCTTGAGGGCGGCGTGGCTTCGCGCCCTTATATAAATATGACTATGGAGCTGATGAAGGAGTTTGGCGCAAAAGCCGGATGGATTTCCGATAACGAAATCAAAGTGGCAGAGGGCGCATATACGGCAAAACCGTTCACCGTGGAGAGCGACTGGAGCGCGGCGTCGTATTGGTATGAAATCACGGCGTTGGCTGGGAGCGCCGGAATGCCGGTCGCGCTTCCCGCCTTGTATAAAAACAGTTTGCAGGGCGATGCGAAAGGTGCGGAGTATTTCGGAAAACTCGGCGTGGAAACGCGGTTCGCCCCCGATGGGGCGGTGGTGGAATATGCGGGCGGCGGATGCACTCGGCTTGAAATCGACATGAAGGGCGAGCCTGACCTCGCCCAGACGTTTGTCGCGACTTGCTGCGGGCTTGGAGTGAAGTTCAGGTTTGACGGTTTGGCAAACCTGCGCGTAAAGGAGACCGACCGCATAGCCGCGCTTGAGAACGAGATGCGCAAGTTGGGCTATGTGATAGGCGACACGCCCGACGGCACGCTGTTTTGGGACGGCACTCTCTGCCCCCCGCAGGAAAACGCGGTGATAGAAACATACGATGACCACCGCATGGCTATGAGCATTGCGCCCCTGTGCATAAAGACGGGCAGCGTTTTGATAGACAACCCGCAGGTGGTTGCCAAGTCCTACCCGCGCTATTGGGACAACCTGCGTGCGGCGGGCTTCGGGGTGGAGGAGACAAATTTGTAGCGTTATGTTCCCTGTTATATTGGTTGGGCTGCTTGTTGCGGGCATTGCGGTTTTCGCGGTGTATATACGCCGCAACCCCTTTGACGAGATACCGCAAAAGGAGAAGCCGGGCGATTGCAACGAGCAGTGCGGCACGTGCTTTGACATTTGCGCCGCATCGAAGATATTACAGGCGGAAGTTGCGGAGAGTGTGGATTTTGACGACTCCGAACTTGACGCTTGGGCAGGGACAAAGGCTGGCGAATACAGCGACAGCCAGATAGAGGTGTTTGCCGGCATTCTCGAGTCGCTCACGTCCGATGAGGCGGGGAGGTGGATGGAAAGTTTGCGCCGCCGCAACATAGAGCTGCCCTCCGCCTTGCGCGACGAGGCGATAATGATAATCAACAAGGAATAGCGCAAAAGCCTTGAAACGCAATAACGCCCTGATAAACAAAGAATTGCCCTTGTTTTGAGATGTGCTTGCAAGGCTTTGTCTTTCAGGGACTTGAAACGGGCGAAAAAAGGTCTGATGTAGTCTGGATTACATCAGACATAATTTTTTCTACGTCCTATGTAGTTTTTCCTGCACCAAATGTAGTTTTTGGGGTGTTTTGAAAATGGCAAGCGGTTTCTGTTTTGCGGAAATTGTAATTACGGCGGCAGCCGCCCGAAACGTGTCGTGCAAAACCGCAACCGTAATGTTTTTCCCGTGCAAAAAATCAAAGAAACATTGCCATATATGCCGGGAGATATAATATGTCCCTTTCTTTGCGCAGGTCTTTCGTATAAACCAAATATTTGTTTTTTATCCGCGCAGAAAATTTTCTGCAAAAAGCGTCCAACGAAGTATGCGCCTTGTAACCGGATGATTTCACTTCGACAGGGCTTATCTTGTCGGCTTCGGCAATCAGAAAATCCACTTCGTAATTGTGCTTTCCGCTTTCTGTGGGAAACGTGTAATAATACAACTCATGCCCGGCTGCTTTCAACATTTGGGCGATGACATTCTCGTAAACATATCCTAAATCAGCACTCAGCTTGTCGCTGAGAAGTTTATGGTAAATAATATTGTCAGTGAACGCCTTGTCCCAGAATGCAAGAGTGACGAACAATCCAGTGTCGCCTGCAAACATTTTGTATTTGTAAGGATTACGGTGTAAAGCCATTCCTGCACTTGGGTCATTGGCGTGATAAGCCATGTTGGCCACCATTGATTCCCTGATTTCTGAAATTATTTCCGTTAATTCGGAATTGCGCGTGCCATCTGTCGCGCTCCATGCCAGATACCTGTTGGCATTGCTTGTAAGTTGTGCAGGAATCTGATGGAACATCTTTGAAGCATTGCCTGTTGGGTCTATTTTGTTGAAGTCGTCTTCGTACAGTGTTATGATGGAACGTTTCACACTGTCCACCTTTTCAAGATTGTTGGTCTCAATATAGGAAGCTACGGCCTGCGGCATGCCGCCAACAAGCATGTATAAACGAAAGTCGCGCATTAGCTTGCGGTTTGTGGCATCTCCCAAGGAAATTCTGCCGTGGAAACAGTCTCGCAGCAGTTTTATCGTTGCCGTATCGCCAAGCGCCCACTTGAACTCTTCATAATCCATCGGGTGCATATACAGTTTGACCTCCTCGCTGGGAATAAGGATGTCCTTGACATTCTTGCGGATTGAAATCAGCGAACCTGTTTCTATGTAATCGTATCTTCCGTCTTTTACAAGATACTTGATAGCCTGCCTTGCTTTTGGCACGAGTTGGACTTCATCGAAGATAATGGCAGACTTACGTTCTTTCAACTCTATGCCATATTCCAGCTGAAGTCGCATGAAAATGCGGTTAAGGTCGGATACGTCATTGAATAAGTCTCGGATTTCGGGGGAACACGCGGCGAAATCCACTAATATATGGGTGTCGTATTCATTTGTTGCAAATTCTTCAGCTACAGTGGATTTCCCGACACGCCTTGCACCCTGTATCAGAACAGATGTTCTGCCTTCATCAGTCCGCTTCCATTGCAGAAGTTTATCGTAAATTTTTCTTTTGAATATCATGTGTTGATTTTATCATGTGCAAAGATAGCGAATTTGCACAAATCTCAAAATGTGTATATGCGAAATCTGCGCGAATCTCAATATGTTCGGGCGGAGTGCATAATTCTCGGAATTGTTACGGTGCAATAATACAGTAATCTCGCTTTCCAAACAAATCTAAGGCTTGACTTGTTTTTCAAGAGTTTGCGATTGGCGAAAAAAGGTCTGATGTAGTCTGGATTACATCGGACATAATTTTTTCTACATTGGACATTGTTTTTCCCATGTCCGATGTAGTTTTCGGGATGTTTCGAGAGGGGTAAGCGAATTTGGTATTGCGCCATTTGTCGGGGCGTATGGCATACGCCCTTTACGCCACCGCGTGAGCCGCGTAGCAAACCGCTGCCGCGACATT
>ERZ808258.698-NODE-698-length-12246-cov-7.410139_pt1 | contig 12246 bp, 7 predicted proteins | sample MGYA00521280_ERZ808258 | MGnify/ENA primary metagenome ERZ808258 (study PRJEB31516, sample SAMN03275585) | gut metagenome | biome: mammalia-associated habitat; material: feces | host: Papio cynocephalus | place: Kenya | collected 2012-07-19 ...
CGTCCGTCCGCTGGTCCGATTTGACGACTTGGTTGGTCGATGCGTCGTACACATCGTATTCGCCTGTGTACGGTGTCGTGGAACCGTCGACGAACATCTGGAATTTGAACTGCGTGTTCTTGTCGATGGCGCCCAGGGTCTCTTTTTCGATGTCGATTGACTTCGATGGTTTGACCGGCAGGTTGAATTTGATTTTGCAGTTGGAGCCGCCATCGCCGCGTTCCAGGTAGAAGAAGCTCAGATGATGGGTCTTGTATGCCGTGGAGTCCCAGCTTTTGCCCGCGTTTTCGAATGCCTGCGCGATCGTTGCGGCGGGAGTACTGCCGTGGCTTTTCGTCCTGTTGTAGGGGATGGCCCCGGGGGCGAAGTCGATGCTGCCGCCAATCGCCTCGTGAATGCCGCCGAGGTCGAGCACCAGCACGCCGTCAACGAACACCCATACGTCATCGTCGCCGGTGAAGCTGAACACCATGTTCTGATTGTTGACTTTGCCGTCTTTGGGCATGTAGAAGTCGGCGCCCAGATTCATGCCGAACGAATATCGGTTGTCATTCGAATCGTTGCCGAATGGCGTGAAGCACGGCGAGGTGCCGCTGGCCGAGCACGTCTGGGAACTCAGCGAGAAGGTTTTGGCGGTTTTGTTGTAGGACGCGTATTGCGTGGACGCGTCGAAACTGTAGTTGCCCTGATTGTCGAGCGTCAGCAATCCGCCGTTCGGCGTGTAGTTGGTGACCGCCGAATCCTTGGCGCCTCCGAACAGGTAGTTCAACGAACCGTTGCCGTCGGACATCGTCGGATATCCGTCAGCGCCCAGCGTCGTGTTCACTATTCCCGTGTAGGCGCCCTTGCCCTGACCCACATAACGGTTGTAGTTGGATTGCGCCGCGCTGCCGACGTTTTTGAATTTCAGCGCATGGTTGTTGTTGATCGAGTTGCGCTTGTAATCATGCAGGCCCATGCTGATGCCGGCCTGCTGTTCCACGGTTCGCGTCGTGGTTGCTTTTTCGCCGTTTTCCGCCAATGCGGCCGACGTGGTGGCGTAGCCCATGCCGCCAAGCATGGCGATTGCCGCAAACGTGGCGATAATCTGTCTGGCGAAATGCCTCGGCACCCGCCTTTCGTTGTCACATGCATGCTTCATCTGCGTTCGTCCCCTTACGCCGCATCAAACAATGCGGCCATTCCTCTCACACGAACAGGCAAATCTCGCGCGCGACGCGCGCATATGGTTTTGCCAATGCTTCAACTGTGAAAAATAGAAGAAAACGAATCCGGGAACGTACACCCTATTGGCAATAGTGTCGGGGGCGTCCTTCCTTGAGGGAACAGCGAAAACGCTCGCCCCCCCCCCGCGGTTTCGTCCCCCGAACAAGGCAATGAAAATTCACGGGGATTCGCATAAAACCGCGAAATACCAAGAATCGTCAGGCGGCTCCGCCGATCATCCGCGCCTGGGCCACCAGGCGGCGTGTCTGCGGACGTACCAAGGGCGACGACGGACCCATACCAGCAATACCCCCGACAGCAACGCCGCGATTCCGGCGACGATGCCGATCGTGCGGGCGTCCTTCGCCGCGTCCCGTTCGGCAGGGACCACATTCGGTATGGCGGAACGCACCGCGGATACCAGCAGACGATGCGTGTTCACGCCATATGGGGTGCAGGTCATCAGCGTCACGCGGTCCTCGCCCGGCACGATCTTCAATTTCGACGTGTCGCTCGGCTTGATCACGGAGATGCGGTCGACCTTGTACCCCAACGTCCGTCCCATCACTTCGAGATAGAAGTAATCGCCGACGCGCATTTCGTCGAGCCGCGTGAACATCGCGGCTTCGACCAGTCCGCGGTGTCCGGTGATCACCGCATGCGTGCTCCGCCCGCCGACCGGAAGGCTGCTGCCGTACAGATGCCCGGCGCCCGAAGCGAGCGCGGATTGCGAGGTTCCATGGTAGATCGGCAGTTTCACCGAGATTTTGGGAATGCGGATGGTGCCCATGACGCCGTCACCGGTATTGAGCAGGCTTTGGTATTCCGCGTCCTTCGCGCTTGCGCTGTCCGATTCGTCGGCATCGGACTCGCTGGCCCGCGAACCGCCCTGCACCGCGGCGAACGGGTCCTTCGCCTCGCCGAGAACCGGCTGTCCGGATTTGGCGAGCCTTCGGTTGTACGCCTTCGCCGCGGCGAACGCCTCATCCGCCTGCGGGTACGGCCAGCCATCGACCGTCTGCGCGGAATCGTCGGACGTGTTCGACAGTTCCCGCGCGGCGCGGTATTGCAACGCCGCGGGAAAACCGCCGATGCATATCGCGATGACGATGAGCATGGCCGCGATGACGCGCATGGCGATCACCACGCGATGATTATGGCGACGGTCGCGCATCTCATCCGTGACGTCGATCGCTTCCGAAAAGGCAATCGGACGCCAGTCCGCATGCTCCGGCGTCATGGCCGGCTTCGACGTGTCCTCCGTCGATTGCGATGCCGTTTGACGGCTTCCGCCAGATTGCCCGCCGTCGTGCCGATTGCCGGAATCAGCGGATTTTCCACGAATACCAGCGATCATTTGACGATTTTCCGTAGCACGCGCTCCAGTTCATCGATGCGCAGCGCCTGCCGCGCGATCAGCAAATCGCGTTCGTTGATGGCCAATTGTGCCTTCGCCAGTTTCGAAAGGGCGTCCTGGGAATCCTCCGACGACGAAGCGTTCGCCGACGCCGCGTCCGCCGAAAACGGATCGTTCATACCGCGCCCGGCAACCGCCTGATCGCCGCGCACGCCGTTGGCATGCCCATGGGATTCGGCATATCCGCCGTGGGCGTCCCGCAGCAACCGTTGCCGCACCTGCTTCTGCTGGTTGAATATCTGCGGATCGTCGATATCCTGCAGATACAGCGACGCGGCCGAACCTCTGCGGGCCTCACGCGCCTCCTGCTGCTTCCACCGCGCGATGCAGCGTTCCACCCGCTTGTATCCGATCAGTTTGGGATCGAGACCGGCCTCACGGAACATGGCCGAAGGCGATTCGCCCGCATGGTACCGGCACATAACCTCGACGCGGAAGCGGTCCGTATACCGGATATGCGTCGCGCTCACGCTTTTGACCGCCGGAAGGCTTGCCAGATACGCGCGTTCCTTCGCGGTGAATTTGCCGTCAATCATCTCACAGGCCTTTCTGCATGGACCGACTTCGTGAACGAACAATCATGGATGAATCGCGCCGCATGACTATGCCTAATACCGTATACATCCCCTATTTCCGTTTACCCCATTGTAAAGAGGGACAGGCACGAAGTCCCTCATACATGCCCCCTGCTTATACAATCCTTGTATTTCCATGATTATTAGCCCCACACGCCACGCTTGGCGAGCGCATTGTTTCCACCGTTTTTGCAAAGCGCCAAAGACTGCCCCCCCCCCCCAAGTTTTTCATGTTCGGCGTCCGTGGATCGATATATTCGCCGCATAACGGGGTTGGGTTTCATCGCACGACAATCGCGGTCATTACAATCGTGAGCATTCGTCCAGGCCGGAAACGGCGGGACAGGCATAATAGTCACGACAACTGAAACACAAGAGAAAAGAAGCACAACCATGAGCGACGTCACCGCCGCGAAGAAGCCGCGCGAAACCGACGATGTGCCGGTTCCGCCGACACTGCGCAAATCATTGAAGAACCGCCATATCCAATTGATCGCCTTGGGAGGCGCCATCGGCACCGGCCTGTTCTATGGATCGAGCGAATCGATAGGCCTCGCCGGACCGTCCATCCTGCTCGCCTATCTGATCGGCGGCCTCGCGATTTTCATGATCGTGCGCGCGCTGAGCGAAATGGCGGTGGAGGATCCGCGCGCGGGCGCGTTCAGCTACTATGCGACGCGCTACTGGTCGAAGCGCGCGGGCTTCATCTCCGGCTGGAACTACTGGTTCAACTATGTGCTGGTCGCCATGGTGGAGCTTTCCGTGGTCGGCTCGTTCGTGAACTACTGGTTCCCGAACATTCCGAAATGGGTGTCGGCGGTCGTGTTCCTGGTCGCCATCGCCGCGCTGAACCTGATGGGCGTGAACAAGTTCGGCGAATTCGAATTCTGGTTCGCCATCATCAAGATCGTCGCGGTGCTGGCGATGATCCTCGGCGGCCTGTATGTGGTCATCGCCAACATGCCGACCGCTTCGGGCATCCGTGCGAGCTTCGCGAACTGGTTCACCGTCGACGGCGGATTCCTGCCGCACGGCCTGATGTCCCATAATGCGGACGGCACGTGGACCGGTCTGATGATGGCATTGGTCGTGGTGATGTTCAGCTTCGGCGGCACCGAGCTGATCGGCATCACCGCGGGTGAGACGGAGAATCCGCGCGTCACTATTCCGAAGGCGACGAACGGCATCATCTGGCGAATCCTCGTCTTCTACATCTGCGCATTGGGCGTCATCATGGCCGTGGTGCCGTGGAGCAAGATCGACGGCAATTCCAGCCCGTTCGTGCAGATCTTCGATTCCGTCGGCGTGCATGCGGCCGCGGGAATCCTCAATTTCGTGTGCCTGACCGCCGTGATGAGCGTCTACAATTCCGGTCTGTACGCGAATTCCCGCATGCTGTATTCCTTGGCGAAGCAGGGCAACGCGCCCGCCTATCTGGGCAGACTCAACAAGCGCGGCGTGCCGGTCGGCGGTGTCATCACCTCAGCCATCATCATCGCGATCGCCGTGGTGGTCGTGTTCGTGTGGCCGGAGTTCGCGTTCAACTACCTGATGTCGATCGCCACGATCGCGGCCGCGATCAACTGGATCATGATCATGATCACGGAGATCAAGTTCCGTCGCGTGGTGGCTTCCGGCGATGGCCCGGCCGAACTCAAGGGGCTGAAGGGCAAGGAGGCGCTCGACAAGATCGCGTTCAAGCTGCCGTTCGCCAAGGTCACGCCTTATGTGGTGATCGCGTTCATGCTATTGGTCGTGGTATTGATGTGCTTCTCGGCGAGCTACCGCATCGCCGTGGTGGCCGGCGTGATCTGGCTGGCGGTATTGTTCACCGCCTACCAGCTCACCCAGGCCCATGGTCGGTAGGGGGACCCAAGTCCGATAAGGAATCCCAAACCCGATAGGAAGAATCCCAAATCCGGCAGGAACCGGTAAGTCCGACAGGAAACCCACCCCCTACTCCGCAAAAATCAAGGATTGTGCCAAAGATGCAGTTGCAGCCCATAAAATCCGGGCGTGTCCTGCATCTTTGGCACCTTCTTTTTCCAAACTGCATCTTTGGCACAGCCTCGTTTCCAAACTGACTGTCTGGCACAATTGTTTTCGAGGACACAAACTCCCAGAACAGAATTTCCAGAACCGAATCCTCCTAGAACGTCCAGAATTTATCAGAACCTCTAGAATCCTCAGAACAGAATCCCCTCGGAACCTCCAAAAACACAAACTCCAGAACTTCCAGGACTGAATCCCCCGGAATTCCGGACCACAACCTCCAGGACACAATCGATCGGGGTTAAAAGATTGGGAGTGAAGGATCGATGTTCACTCCACGCTTTTCAGCGAACTGACCGGATCGATACGGTCGAGCACCGGATTGGCGAGAAACTGCACGACCGTCACGCCAGCCGTGACGAGGCACCTCCGGCCCTATGCCGGTCTAAACGGCATAGGGCCGGATTCGTCAGTCCTCGTCACGTTCCGTCAAATCCAGACGGAACGGGGGCGCAGGCAGATGCTCGTCGTTGAATAGCGGTGCCGGACCCCAACTACGCCAAGCATAGCGAAGCGTCACGGGATCGGGCACCTCCGGCGTCGCCAGAGTAATCGTGCCGATGCTGCGGCTGTTGATCGGAATGCCGAATTCCGTGGCGTTGTAGTCGACGACGCTGACCTTGGAATCACCGAAATCGTCGATGTCGCAATCCACGAAAATCGCCGCCGTCGCGGGATGGAACACACCATCGGCACCGGCGAGCTCGAAACCGGAACGATCCGGCATGCGCACCAGGGATGGCAGGTCATCATCATCCTGGCTGCCCGGCGTGGTACCCGCGAAATGCAGTCCATGCGCATGGCGGAACATCAGCCGCACGCGCCCCCGCTCGCCGACGCGGAATCCCAGCAATTTCGGACCGCGTACCGGCGCGTCCTCCATGCCGTAGACATTGTGCAGGGCGCAGTCACCGAGACGTTCGCCGGGCGTGCGCTTGTCGGCAGGATGCACGTTGTCGCATTCGCCGCAGTCGATGGTGCAAATCGCGTACACGTTGTCGATGGATTGCGCGGCGTCCCATTGGGCTTCGCGCAACATCGGCCAGCGCAGGGGATCGCCATCGTCCTTGGCGGCATGCGCGTCGATCCATTGCGGCAGCTGCACGATGAGGAACGGCAGATTCTCGCTCCACAAAGCGCGCCATTCACCGATCATCATGCCAAGCAGCTCACGGTAGGAACCGCAGTATTGCTCGTCCTCCTCGCCCTGATACCACAGGAAACCCGCCAAGGAGTACGGCACGATGCGTTCCAGCATCGCGTGGAACGGCCCGGCCGGGCGGTATGGCGACGACGGCGTGACCGGCGGCGGCCATGGGCATTCGCCATACTGCTGGTCCAACTCATTTTGCGCGATGCCGGGGTCCGCCTCGCGCGCGGCGAGCACCTTCGCGTTCCACCGGTTGAACTCCCCCTGCCATTGGGAGGTCTCCAAATCGAATTGGCCCTGCGTTTTGCCGGAAATCGCACGCCGGTAGCGATTGAGGTATCCGCGGCCGGCCTCGCTGGAATTCAGCGCGTCCTCGCTCATCCAGCAGCTGATCGACGTGCCGCCGACATAGCAGTCGATGATGCCGACCGGCACATCGGAATCGAGCTTGTCGCGCAATCTGCGGGCGAAATAATAGGCGACCGCGCTCATCACGCCGCTGTTTTCCGACGAGGATTCCCGCCAGCTCGACGCGCTTTCGGCGTCACGGCTAATCACGCCGGTTTCGGGCACGTTGTAGAAGCGGAGCAACGGATCGGCGCAATCCTCCAATGATTCTTCGGCATGCGCGCTGTCGCGCAGTTCGAGCTCCATGTTGTCCTGTCCGCCGGCAAGCCAGACCTCGCCGATCAGCACGTCGTCGTATTCGACGAAATCATTGCCCGCGGTGACGCGCAGTATATACGGACCGCCTTCGGACTGAGCGGGCAGCATCACGCGCCACGGCGAAAGTCCATGACGAAGCTCCTTGGCGGAGTAGGCATGCGAGCGCGCGAGCGTCGTGCCGTCGAAATCGCGGATTTCCGCGGTGACCTCAAGTCCCGCGCAATCGGCGTCCAACGCGCCGAACACCGCGATGGGCTTGTTGCGCTGCAATACCATATGCGAGGCGAAAACCGGAGCGACGCGCAAAACCCCCGATGAACCACGGTTGCCGAACGGTTCGGACGATGCCGTCATTTCAGATCCGAGTCCGGTACCAGTCGCAGTGACCATATGTTCTCTTCCACGTGACAATCATCAGAATTACTTTTATATCCTAGGCCATTCACAGACGAAATACCGGCCAACAATCAGCGTATATCGAAACGCATTCGCATCCATGCATGTGTGCCGAACCGGACGAAAACGGATTCGGATTCGTCCGATCCGGCACACATTCGAGGCGAACCATCCGAAGTGGAATCGGCATACCGCCCCACACGCCAACGTACTGACGGCCGCGCGAACGCAAAAAGGCCGATTACGCAACATGTGAAAAGGCCGCCGCCCGAATATGCGGGCGGCGGCCTTTCCGCAAGGTTCGGATTCCGGCGCTCGGACCGGAATCACAGCGACTCACTGAACCTGGGTACGGGCGATCTTGCCGTTGAAGGTGGCCATGTCGGCGTCATCGTCCTTGCCGTTGTTCCAGGAGAACATGGCGCGCAGCTTCGGACCGACGGTCTCGATGCGCACGTTGCCGTACTCTTCCTGCAGCTGCTTGAACTTCGGAGCGCCGGCGTCCTGGTCGTCGATGAACTCCTTGGCGAAAGAGCCATCCTGAATGCGGCCCAGGTGGTATTCCATGCGCTTGCGGCAGTCCTCGTTGATGACGGTGTTGGTGTAGTCGCCGTACTGGGCGGTGTCGGAGCAGGACCAACGAGCCTTGTTCAAACCGCCCTCGTTCATCAGGTCGACGAGCATCTTCAGCTCGTGGCACACCTCGAAGTAGGCGATCTCCGGCTGGTAGCCGGCGTCGGTGAGGACCTCGAAGCCCATTTCGACGAGCTTGTTCACGCCGCCCATGAGCACGTTCTGCTCACCGAACAGATCGGTCTCGGTCTCTTCCTTGAAGGTGGTCTTGATGGCGCCTGCACGCAGAGCGCCCAGAGCCTTGGCGTAAGCCAGGCACAGCGGCCAGGTCTTGCCATCCGGGTCCTGCTCGACGGCCACGACGACCGGGACGCCACGGCCAGCGGCGTACTCACGACGCACGATGTGGCCCGGGCCCTTCGGGGCGACCATGAAGACCGGGTGGTCCTCGGACGGCTTGATGTAGCCGTAGTGGATGTTGAAGCCATGGGCGAAGGCGACCGCGGCGCCCGGCTTGATGTTCGGCTCGATGTCGTTGGCCCAGATGGTGCGCTGGTACTGATCCGGAGCCAGGATCATGATGATGTCGGCCTCGGCGGCGGCTTCCGGAACGGACTTGACTTCCAGACCCTGCTCCTTGGCGTGTTCGACGGACTTGGAGGTAGGACGCAGGCCGACGACGACGTCGACGCCGGAGTCGCGCAGGTTCAGCGCGTGGGCGTGGCCCTGGGAGCCGTAACCGATGATGGCGACCTTCTTGCCTTCGAGGACCGAGAGATCACCGTCGTTCTCATACCAGATTTGTGCAGCCATGATGTTTGGCACTCCTTTTTCGATGTAGTGGGGTGAACGCCTTCCGGCGTCCGGGGTTCTACCATTCACAGATAAATTCGCGTGTTCTTGCGCATGGATTTTGTCCTGCAAACTGGGGTCAATCCTACCGAAAGCACCTCATAAATCCGCATTCAGTCCAAAAGGTGAGCCATCATACCGCAAAATCGTCGGCAATATACCATAAAAATCGAAAAACCGCCATTCCAAGCATCATTGTGCAATAGCGGCTGAATCAAACAGCAGGATTCGGAGAAGTGGGCGCGCAATTGCGGGAAACCGTCCGGATTGGCACGCATCCGAGACGAATCACGGGGCATGGAAGCGGTACCAGCGCACTGCGCCGCACCATACACGCCACACCGCGCAGACGCGAAAAGGCCGCCACCCGAACATGTCGGGTGACGGCCTTCGCGATGCTCAGATTCCGAAACTCAATCCGGAATCACACAAGCTCACTGAACCTGGGTACGAGCGATCTTGCCGTTGAAGGACTCGGTCTCGTCCTTGTCCTTGGCGGCGTCGTTGTTCCAGGAGAACATGGCGCGCAGCTTCGGGCCAACGGTCTCCAGGTGCGGGTGGCTGTACTCTTCCTGCAGCTTCTTGAACTTCGGAGCGCCAGCAGCCTGGTCGTCCATGAACTCCTTGGCGAAGGAGCCGTCCTGAATGCGCTTCAGCTGGTACTGCATGCGCTTCTTGGTCTCCTCGGTGATGACCGTGGAGGTGTAGTCGCCGTACTGGGCGGTGTCGGAGCAGGACCAACGGGCCTTGTTCAGGCCGCCTTCGTTAGCCAGGTCGACCAGCATCTTCAGCTCGTGGAACACCTCGAAGTAGGCGATCTCCGGCTGGTAGCCAGCCTCGGTCAGCACGTCGAAGCCGAGGTCGCACAGGTGGTTGATGCCGCCCATGAGGACGTCCTGCTCACCGAACAGATCGGTCTCGGTCTCTTCCTTGAAGGTGGTCTTGATGGCGCCTGCACGCAGAGCGCCCAGAGCCTTGGCGTAAGCCAGGCACAGCGGCCAGGTCTTGCCATCCGGGTCCTGCTCGACGGCCACGACGACCGGGACGCCACGGCCAGCGGCGTACTCACGACGCACGATGTGGCCCGGGCCCTTCGGGGCGACCATGAAGACCGGGTGGTCCTCGGACGGCTTGATGTAGCCGTAGTGGATGTTGAAGCCATGGGCGAAGGCGACCGCGGCGCCCGGCTTGATGTTCGGCTCGATGTCGTTGGCCCAGATGGTGCGCTGGTACTGATCCGGAGCCAGGATCATGATGATGTCGGCCTCGGCGGCGGCTTCCGGAACGGACTTGACTTCCAGACCCTGCTCCTTGGCGTGTTCGACGGACTTGGAGGTAGGACGCAGGCCGACGACGACGTCGACGCCGGAGTCGCGCAGGTTCAGCGCGTGGGCGTGGCCCTGAGAACCGTAACCGAGCACGGCGACCTTCTTGCCGTCGAACACGGAGAGATCGGCATCCTTTTCGTACCAGATAGTTGCTGCCATGATTGGCGCTCCTTTATGTTTTCTGTTATATGCCCCGGGAAGCGTTTCCCGGGAAAAAATTATTTTCTATTCGGTTGTTGTAGCTGCGAGCGGTTCCTAGGAATGCTCCCCCCGGATTGTGTCCGAAGAACCGCTCACGCTCTCCTGCGAAACTGTTTTAGTCCCGCTTTTTGTTTTCCGCATGTTCGCGTTCACATAGTGAGTACATCAACAGCGAACATTTTCGACCCGAGTTCGGGTGCACCCTTACTTGGAGAAGTCGACGTTCTTGGTTTCCTTGCAGGTCAGCACTGCGACGAGGCAGCACACGGCCATCACGGCAAGGTACAGACCGACGGAGTGCACGCCCCAGTGGTGGGACAGCCAGGTGGCGATCGTCGGGACGAATGCCGCGCCGACGATGGCGGCCAGGTTGTAGCCGATGCCGGAACCGGAGTAGCGGACGTTGGCCTCGAACAGCTCAGGCAGGAACGCGCCGATCGGACCGAACGCGGTGCCCATCAGCACGAAGCCGATGCACAGGAAGACCATGTTGGCCACGAAGTTGCGCTGGCCGACCACGGCGGAGTCGAGCAGGAACGGGAACAGCAGCGAGAACACGACGAGCAGCACCGAGGAGAGGATGATCACGCGACGGCGGCCGAACTTGTCGGCGTTCAGGCAGGAGATGACGATGAACGCGGCGAACACGCAGATGGCGACCATCAGCATGAGCAGGTACTCCTGGTTGGTGAAACCAAGGTTTCCACCACCCTCGGCGACGGTCTTGGTGCCCCAAGCAAGGGACCAGGTGGCCAGCGTGTAGAACAGGGTGTAGGTGACGGCGACGAGGAACGTGGCCTGGATGACCTGCTTCCAGCTCTTCTTGAACACCTCGGTAAGCGGGGACTTCACAACCTTCTTCTGCTGCTGGGCAAGACGGAAGACCGGAGTCTCCTCCATGTGAACACGGACGACGAGACCGACGATCACGAGGATGGAGGAAAGCAGGAACGGAACACGCCAACCCCAAGCGGTCATCGCGTTGGTGTCGTTGAACGCCTCAAGCAGGAAGTAGGTGCCGTTCGACAGGAAGAAGCCGATCGGAGCGCCCAGCTCCGGGAAGGAGCCGTACAGCGCGCGCTTGTTTTCCGGAGCGTTCTCGGTGGCGACCAGAGCCGCACCGGACCATTCGCCGCCAAGGCCGATGCCCTGGATGAATCGGCAGAGACACAGCACCGCGACCGCGGCGATGCCCCACTGGTCGTAAGTAGGCAGGCAACCGATGAGGAAGGTCGCGATACCCATGGTGAGCAGCGAAACCACCAGCGTGGTCTTGCGGCCCATGCGGTCACCGAAGTGGCCGAAAATCAGAGAGCCCAACGGACGGGCGATGAACGCGATGGCGAACGTCAACAAGCTGGCCAGCAGCGCGACGGTCGGATTGGTGGTGTCTCCGAAGAACACCTTCGGGAAATAGTTCGCAGCGGCGGTGCCGTATGCGTAGAAGTCGTAGAACTCGATGGCGGTGCCGACCATGGAAGCGGCGATCACGGTCTTGACCGAATCGCGCACCATCGCCTGCGCCTTGCCAGCGGCTGCTTCGACTGCACTCATGTGGATTACTCCTGTAGTTGTTCGCATCATCGGTTCCCCAGTTCGTACATTCCCAACTTGCCGTACCGACGATGCCGTTCATTCTCTCTTGCCGGCTTCGTTTCCATTGCGTATCGCCTTGTGGGCTGCAACAAAAATGGCCCCGCACTGAGCAGGGCCATCGACGTGTTCCGCGCCTCCAACCCTGCCTTCGTTGGCGAGGGATTGAAGCCGCATTGCTTGAATCAGTCCGCCAACGAAAGCGGAATAATAATTCGTGCGGACAGCAGTACGCGT
>ERZ808258.699-NODE-699-length-12222-cov-5.344374_pt1 | contig 12222 bp, 9 predicted proteins | sample MGYA00521280_ERZ808258 | MGnify/ENA primary metagenome ERZ808258 (study PRJEB31516, sample SAMN03275585) | gut metagenome | biome: mammalia-associated habitat; material: feces | host: Papio cynocephalus | place: Kenya | collected 2012-07-19 ...
GAGCCAAAAACGGGCGATTTTGGAGGCGAAAAACGGGCCAAAAACGCCGCGGAAAACAGACGCGGAGGAACATAGAGACGCAGGGAACAAAACCCTTGGAGAGGAAAGATGATATTTGCGTTCGCCCGCAGGCTCTCGGGCGGGGCGTGCGAAGCCGTCAGGCGAAGCGTTAGCGTAGCCTTTTGCCGCCCGTCGGAGTTTGCTCTCTGCGCGAGAGGCCTTCCGGGTCTCGCCGGAACGCCTATGCCGTTGCGCCGGAACCGCCACCCCGTTTCGGCGGAACGGCTTCGCGGCACAGCAGTCTATCCCTTGCAGTCCATCCTTTGGATCGGCCGCCAGCCACGGGGGATGGCGCCCTATAATGCGGAGACGGAAACTCAGGCCAAAAACGCGGAATCGTCAAGGCGCGGCAGGCGCGGACACCGCCTTATCCGGCGACAAGTCTCTGGATTTGCCGGAGGCCCTGGCGCAATTGCTCCGTCGAAACATGCGCATGCGGCTCGAAAACGACATGCGCGGCGCTTTTCAGGAGGGGCAGGAGCGCGGCGAAGTTCACATTCCCCATCCCCGGCGCGCCATGATCGTCGTGATAATCCACGACGTCGTTCAAGTGAAGCCCGACGAACCGACCCGGTTCTTTCCGAAAGTCTTCCGTCGTTTCCGTGAGCCACCCGTGCATTTCGCGCACCCGGTCGTGCCCCGTGTCGAACCACCCCTTCAAAGGCTCGTCCTTGAATGCGTCCAGAAGCCGCAAAAGTTCCGTTTCGTTCGGGAAGGCTTCGAGATAGGGCAGATTCTCCAGCCCCAGCACGATATGGTGCTTTTCGAGGAGGGGGAGAAGTTTTTCGACTTCGGACTTGAGGATGTCCAGACGCTTTTCGCCGCGCTTTTTCCGCGTTAGTTGCGCTTTTTTGAGCATTTTCGCGTATTTTGCCGCGTTCCGGTCTCCTTTCTCCTTCTGCAGGGCCGTGCGGAGCGTGGCGGTGGAGAAAGAGCGGGAAAAGAGCGTGCCGAAACCGACGCGTCCGCCATGCAGAACGACGGCCGTCGCCCCGACTTCCGCGGCGCATTCTATCGTGCGCGTCAATTGGATGCGCGCCAACGCGCGGCTTTCGGCATCCGCCGCGGCCAAAGAGTAGAGTTCGGGATGCGCCGCCGGGGCGGAAACCGGGACCGGGCAAAAGGCATGCACGGAGCCGACCGGCATTTCGCCGAGACGCCGCTTGAAGCCTTCCAGTTGCGGCGGACGCACGGCATACCCGAGCTCGAGCGCGTCAAACCCCAGTTCAAGCGCCTTGTCGACGAAGGCTTCCGGCGCCAATTCGGGCCGCCAGGAGGTGGAAAGCGCGAATTTGACGTTCATGGCAACGTCATCCTGTCCATCAGCGAACACAGGACGGATTCCAGCGGCAGACTGCGGGTCGTGCGCCGGTAAGCCGTCTCGATATGCTCGATGTTCGCGAATGCCGCGCTCCGCGGCACTTTCCCCGTCACCATCCAGTCGCGCGCCACGAGTTCCAGGGTCCGGAAGAAGGCTTTGCGCACGACCGCGACGTTTTCCTTTCCGGATGCGTCCTCCGTACGCGCCTCGAGATCGGACAGAACCCGCACGAGCGCATGTGCCGCGACGGCCTTGTCGTAGGCGGCATTGGAGGCGCCGTCCAGTATGCGCCGCACGTCTTCGTCCTCCGCCCCCGCCAGACGGTCGTGCTCGAACGGCAGATCTATGCGCTGGGTGCGCGAGACGATCGTGGGCATCACGGCGTCGGGGGCGTCGGTCAAAAGCAGAAAGAGCGTCCGCGGGGTGGGTTCCTCCAATGTCTTCAGGAAGGCGTTCGCCGCGGCGGGCTGCATGCAGTCGACCCCGACGACCACGCCGACCTTCCACCCGCCCGAATAGGCTGTCGTGGCCAGCGGCGCCACCACCCCTTCACGGACGCTGTCCGTCTTGATGGTGCGGCTCTTGCCTTCCGGTTCCAGCCAGACGATGTCGGGGTGGTTCGCGCAGTTCGCCGGCGACAGGCCGGGGAATAGCTTACCGATGATGCGCCGCGCCAGGTCGCGCGCGTTGCCGTCCAGATCGCCGCGGATAAGATAGCCGTTGGCGATGCGCCCCGTGTCTATGGCGTGGACGATCAGATTAAAGGCTTCAGCGCTTTCCATATCCGCTCCTGCACTTCTTCGACCGTTCCGTTGGCGTCTATCGGCTGTATGCGCCCGGGATCCGCCGCGGCAAGGGCGGCAAACCCCTCCCGCAAGCGTGCGTGGAAGGCGTTCCCGGCCTGTTCGATGCGGTCGGCCGTCGTTTGCGTGCGGGATTCCCGCTCCAGCATGCGGTGCCGGCAGGCGGCGGGGTCGGCGCAGAGCAGGAACGTCTTGTCGGGCAAGAGCCCCGCCCGGGCGAAGCCGTCCGCCTGGCGGATCGCCTCCAGGGGAAGTCCGCGTCCATAGCCCTGGTAGGCGTAGGTCGAATCGCAAAAACGGTCGGAAACGACCCACACGCCGCGCGCCAGGGCCGGGGCTATGACATTCTGCACCAGCTGGGCCCGGGCGGCCAGGAACAGCAGAAGTTCGCTGCGGTCGCAGAGAGGCTCGGCGGACACTTCCTTCAAAATGCCGCGGATCCGCTCGCCCAATTGCGTGCCGCCCGGTTCGCGGGTCGTCCGGACCTCGATTCCCTCGGCGCGCAAGGCGTCTGCCAAAAGAGCGATTTGGGTCGTCTTCCCGCAGCCTTCGCCGCCTTCGAATGTAATGAACTTTCCTCTCATGAAAGAGCCTCTCCTTGCTCGAAGAACGATTGGACGCGCCCCAGCAAGTCGTCGACGTCCGCCACGGCGTGGACCGGCGCGGGAATGGACTTGCGGAAGATGGCACCGTAGTTTTTCGTCACCAGGCGCGGATCGGTCACCACGACAATGCCGCGGTCGCGCTTGGTGCGGATGAGGCGTCCAAACCCCTGGCGGAACTTGATGACCGCCTCGGGCAAGGCGTAGTCCCGAAAGGCGCTCCCGCCTTCGCGCGTGATCTTTTCGCTGCGCGCCTCGATTACGGGGTCGCCGACCTGCGCAAACGGAAGCCGGGCGATGACGACGCAGGCGAGGGCTTCGCCGGCGACGTCCACCCCCTCCCAGAAGGATTGGGCGCCGAAAAGCACACACGGGCGCCCGCCCCCCTTGAGCCGGCGCGTCATGGCTTCGCGCGAAAGCCCTTCGCCCTGCACCAGAAGCTCCAAACCGACCGTCCCGAAATCGTTCCGGCAGGCTTCCGCCACCGCGTTCATCATCTCATAGCTCGTGAAAAGGACGAGCGACCGCCCCTTGGTGCGTGCGCAGAGTTCGCTCAAAAGCGCGGCCAGTTCCTTCACGCATGAGGGAAAATTTGACGAAGGGTCGGGCAGCCAGTCCGACGCCAGCACAAGGGACTGGGTCAGATAGTTGAAAGGGCTTTGCGCGACAAGCGTCTGGAAACGGTCGTCCTTCGCCCCCAGTCGCTTGGCCATATACCTGAAATCGTTTCCGACGCGGAGTGTCGCGGAAGACAAAACGACGGAATCCTTCACCTCGTAGAGCATTTGCCGCAAGTCTTTCGCGACCGAGAGAGGCGCCGCGACAAGACGCAGGCTCATGCGACGCACGTCGACGCGGTGCTTTTCGGGGTGGAGGCGCTCCACCCAATAGGCGTGGGTGTCCTTCTCGCCTTTGAGGACGAAGAGCGCCGCGTTGGCGAACGCCACGAGAGAGTCCGCCAAACCCTGGACTTGCGCCGCATAGTCGGCGGCCGCGCTCGTCGGGCCCTCCTCTTCGGCTTCCGGGGCGAGCGTATCGCGCAGATCGTGCAGAAAGCGCACGAGATTGGCCATTTCATTCTCGAACTTCGTCCAGGCGCGGTGCAAGTCGGATTCGTCCCACTCCTCTTTCCCATAGGCTTCGAAAAGACCGTGCACGGAATGGCGGCGCACGCCGTTTTTCACGTCGTAGCGCACCATTCCCCCGTCGCGGGACGGCTGCAGGAGAAGTGCCGCGCGGCTGAAAACGCTTTCCGCCGCCGTCAGAAGACGGTTGAAGCGACCGCCGAGACTTTCCGCCTGGCGGATGATTTCGTTCCGGATGTTGGCATTTTTGAGATGTCCGGCGCTTGCCGCGCGCGCCAACGCCGCCAGTACGCCGGTGGCGCGCCCTTTAGGCGTACGGGGGCGGCGGTGCAGACGGTTGAGGAGACGCGTCAATTCAATGAGCGAAAACTCGTAACTGAGGTAGTCGGTTGCGATATTCTCCAGGTTGTGGGCTTCGTCCAGCACAAGTCGCCCGTAAGCCGGGAGAATCGTCCCGGCGCCGCTCGTCGCGTCCGCGCAAACGAGCGCATGGTTCACGATGACGAGATGCGCCTCGGCCGCGGCTTTGCGCGCCCGGTAGACGAAACAGCGCGAATAGTAGGGGCACCGCCGCTTGCTGCACTCCTCCCCCTGGCACGACAGAAGCGTCCGCGGCAATCCCTCGTAAGAGTCCAAATCGCCGTCGGGCGTCGTTCGCAGCCACTCGATGAGACGGGGCATTTCGGCCTGGTCGGCCTCGCTCATCGTCCAGTAGCCCGGCGCAAAGAACTCGCCCAATGCGCGCAGACAGAGGTAGTTGCCGCGTCCTTTCAGCAACGCCACCTTGAAGTTCGCCGCTTCATCGCCCAATATCCGGAGCGCCCGGGGAATGTCGGACTGCATCAATTGGCTTTGGAGGTTGCGCGTCGCCGTCGAGACGACGACGGGCGTATCGTTCGTGTACGCCCAAAGAATGGAGGGCACCAGATAGGCGAGCGACTTGCCCACGCCCGTGCCCGCCTCGATCATCAGATGTTCCCGACTGTTGAACGCCCGCGCGATCGCCTCGAGCATCGCGATCTGGCCCGGACGCTCCTCGTAACCGGCCATCGCGCCCAGCGTGCCGCCCGCCCGCAAATGGGCGGCGGCGGACTCTACATCCAGCCGGGCGCAGTCCTCATGTGTGGGCAGATGCCGCTTTTTCCCGCTTTCGCGCAGCTCGGGCAAGAACGCATACCAGCGTGGATCGTCTATAAATGCGGCGGGGGACATCGCTAACGTGCGCGGAAAGCTCAGGCCCAGAGCTTTTCCAGCGCGTAATAGGCGCGTGCTTCGGGAGAAAAGACGTGCACGATGACATCGATGTAGTCGACGACTATCCACCCGCTCTCGGGATCGCCCGACGTGCGGTAGCTGGCCACGCCCGCCTCCTTCATCGCACGCTGCGAAGCGGCGATCAACGCCTTCAAATGCGGCGCCGCGGCGCCGGTCGCGACGACGTAAAAGTCCGCGAGCGCGCTTTTGCCGCGCACGTCGTAGACCTTGACGTCCGTACCCTTGCAATCTTCCAGCGCCTGCGCTATGCGGCGCGCCTGTTCTTCTGCTGTCATCATAACATCCAATAGTATATCAAAAATGCGCGAATCAGTCTAATACGCCTTTCGAGGGCGCCGCCTTGTCGTCCCACCACGAACACTTGGCGGAAGAGATCCGCGCAATGGGCTTGGTCGTCAACTGCTTGCCCTTCGCACCCGCTGCGCGGACGGGCACGACATCCTGCCTTTCCTCCGCGCCGCCGGTGCCTGTCCGCTTCACCTGCTCCTTCAAGAGAAAATACTGCTGGTTGATGCGCTGGTTCTTCGCCGGTTTGTACTTCACATACAACGTATCCGGACACCCTTCCTGGAGGAAAAGAATCTTCGACTTGGGCTTCTCCGGCGCGAGGTGGTAGTCTTTGTTCCGGATGAGCCCGCCGAAGCGGAAGCGCTTCACGTAGCTGAAACCGTAGCCGCCCTCTTCGTAAACGCACGTAAACTCGCGCGTTTCGCGGTCTTTCTCCTGGTTGTAGCGTACGACCGCCAGAAGGTCCTTGTCCACGAAAATCTTCTCCTCGGGCTGCACCTTGCGGAAGCGTCCGTCCTTCCAGATGAGGATGAGTTCGTCCAGCGACGAGCACTTGAACAGCTCGTCCCCGTTGCGCAGCCCGCTGCCGACATAGTGGTTTTCGCGGTCCCACTTGATGGTCAGTTCCGAAGCGGTGATCGCCCGCACGTCCACTTCCTGGAACGGCGTCGTCCGAACCTCTGTGACACGCGGATATTTCTTCGCGTACTGCTTGACGAGCCCCTTGAGATACTTCACGACAAAAGCGCGCAAATGCGCCAGATTGTCGCGGACTTCCGCCTCTTCCTTCTGGATGCCCTCGATTTCCTCGCGGTTTTTGTCGATATCGAACTGCGAAATGCGGCGAATCTGGAGTTTCAGGAGCCGTTCCACGTCTTCCGCGGTTACGGCGCGGCGCAATTCCTTCAGGAACGGCTTGAAACCCTCCATCACCGTCTTTTGGACGCCCTCGTACGTCTTTTCGTTCTCGATGCGCTTGTAGATGCGCTCTTCTATGAAGATACGGTCCAGCGTGCGCGCATGGAAGAGGTCGTCCAGCTCCCCGAGGCGAATCTCGAGTTCGCGCTTGGTGAGTTCCGTCAAACGCGCCACATTGTGCTCCAGAATCTCCGAAACCCGCATGAGCTTCGGCCGCCCGGATTCCAGCACAATCGGACGCGAAGAGAGCGATTTCTCGCATGTTGTGAAGGCATACAGCGTGGTAATCGCCTTTTCTTGGCTGACGCCCGTCGCCAATTCCAGCTCGATGCGCACCTGGTCGCTCGTCAAATCGTGCAGCTTGCGCACGCCGACCTTCTTCTTCTTTATGGCGTCTTCTATGGACGCGGCGATGGAGTCGGTCGTCTCGCCCCACGGGAGTTCCGTGATGACCAGGCGGTTTTTGTCCTCTTTCTCTATCCGGGCGCGGACTTTTACCTTCCCAAGTCCGTCCTGGTAGTCCGAAACGTCCATTATGCCGCCCAGCTGGAAGTCCGGATACAGCTTGAACGGCTTTTTCTGCAAAAGCGCGATCTCGGCTTCCAGAAGTTCGATGAAGTTGTGCGGCAAAATGGCCGTCGAAAGCCCCACGGCGATGCCGTCCGCCCCCAGCATGAGCAGAAGCGGAATCTTCGCGGGCAGGTAGACCGGCTCCTCCTTGCGTCCGTCGTAATTCGGCACGAAAGACGTCGTTTTCTTGTTGAAAACCTCATGCCGCGCCAAGTCCGTCAGGCGGCACTCGATATAACGCGTCGCCGCGTGGGGCATGCCGGTGTAAAGCGAACCGTAGTTTCCCTGTCCGTCGATCAGATACCCCTTGCCCTCGCCCCAGAGCTTGTTGGCCAATACGCAAATCGCGTCCCCGATGGACGCGTCGCCGTGGGGGTGGTACTGCATCGCGTGGCCCACGATGTTCGCGACTTTCGTGTAGCGCCCGTCGTCCTTCTCCCAAAGCGAGTGCATGATGCGCCGCTGGACGGGCTTGAGCCCGTCTTCCACCGCCGGAATGGCGCGCGAACAGATGACGTACGCCGAATATTGCCGGAAGTTCTCGTCGTAGAAGTCCCGCAGGGGACCCCGCCCCGTCAGCCCTTCTTTGACCGTCAAGGGCGTGCCCGCCGCGTCCGCGGGGCTTTTCTCTTCTTCCCGCGGCGTTTTCTCCCCGTCCCCGTGGGATTCCAGGTCGAACAACTCCATGTTTTCAAACAAACTCGGCGGCTGTCCGTTCTTATCCGATTTTCCGCTCATCTCTTAAAACTCCGACGAATCGCACACGAGCGACTCCATGATGTAATTCTTGCGCTCCGGCGTATTGGCGCCCATGTAGAATTTGATGGACTTCTCCACGTCCAGATCGTCCGCGCAGGTGACCGGCGTCAGACGCATATCCTTGCCGATGAAGTCCTTGAATTCCTTCGCGTTCAGCTCGCCCAGCCCCTTGAAGCGCGTGATTTCGCACCCTTTGCCGCATTTTGCGATCGCCTTCTCCCGCTCCTGGTCCGTGAAGCAGTAGTACTGCTCCTTCTTGTTCCGCACGCGGAAAAGCGGCGTTTCCAGCACGAAAACGCGTCCATCCGTGATCAATTGCCGGTAAAACCGCATGAAAAACGTCGCCAGCAGCATGCGGATGTGCAACCCGTCCACATCGGCATCCGTCGCGAAAATGATCTTCCCGTACCGCAAACGGTCCAGGCTCTCGTCCACGTCCAGGGTCTTGATGAGGTTGAAAAACTCCTCGTTGCGGTAAAGGACGTCCTTGTTGAGTCCGCACGTGTTCAGCGGCTTGCCGCGCAGGAAGAAGACCGCCTGGTTCGTCGCATCCCGCGCCAGCCCCAGGGTACCCCCGGCGGACTGCCCTTCCGTCAAGAAGATCATGGTGTCCGCGCCTTCCGCCTGACCCGTTTTCTTGTTGATTTTATCGAGTTTCAGGTGGTTTTTGCTGTCTTTCAGCTGCGGAACCCGCACGCTGACCGCCTGCGAACGCTCGCGCGCCTGCTTCTTGATCGTGTTGAGCTGGGAGCGTATTTTACCCGTTTCCTCGATCTTTTTGACGAGTTTGTCGGCCTCGCCCGGCGCCCGGTGCAAGGCGGTTTCGATCTCCTTCTTCATCTGCGCGACGAGATCCGCACGGATGTCGTTCATCACGAACTTGATCTTCGTCTGCCCCTCGAAGACCGGGTTCATGATCTTCAGGCTCACCGCGCCGATCAAACCGTCGCGGATGTCGTCGCCGTCGAACTTCTTTTTCGGATCGTAATCGTTGAGCGCCTTCGTCAACGCTTCCTTGAACGCCGTCAGGTGCGTCCCGCCGTCTGTCGTGTATTGCCCGTTCACGAAGGAGTAGTATTCCTCGCCGAAACGGTTCGTATGCGTGAAGATGAGCTCGAGATTCTTCGTTTTGATGTGGAAAGGCGTGTAAAGCTTCTCGAATTGCGCCTCGTCGGCAATCAGATCGGCGAGCCCGCCCGTGGAGCAGATGGCCTGTCCGTTCAGATTGATCGTCAGCCCCGCGTTCACGTAGCAGTACATCCGCATGCGCCGCAACACGTGCTCCTCGCGCATTTTGAACGTCTTCAGCACCTTGGCGTCGGGCTTGTAGTGCGTAAACGTGCCGTTCGGCTCGTTTTTCGCGCATTTGCCGCGCTTCTGGGACTGCAAACGCCCCTCCTTGAAGAACGCCTCCGAATATTCGCCGTCCCGGTAGGACCGCACCTCGAAAAACTCCGAAAGCGCGTTCACCGCCTTCGTGCCCACACCGTTCATGCCCGCCGAGAACTGGAAGTTGTCCGAATCGAACTTGCCGCCCGTGTTCATCTGGCTGACGCAATCGACAACCTTCTCGAGCGGAATGCCGCGCCCGTAGTCCCTTACGCTCACTTCGCCCGTGTCGTAATTCACCGTGACGTCGATCTTCTTGCCGTACCCCATGACGAACTCGTCGATCGAGTTGTCGATGACTTCCTTCATGAGGATGTAAATGCAATCGTGATACATCGCGCCCGTACCCGGCTCGCCGACATACATACCCGGACGCATACGGATATGCGTCACCGGATCCAGCGTCTTGATGCTGTCCGCACCGTAATTGGTCTTCGCCATCGTTCGTAGATCTCTTCTCTAGCTTTCGAATGGACGCCTATTATACCATATTTTGGGTCCGTTGCGAACAGGGAAAGCGCACATGAAACCCGTCCGTTTGGCGCGAAAGCGGGAAAACGCGAAGAAAAGCCCTTTTTAGACCGTTTCTCGCGTCTTTTGCATGCGCGGCTGTTCCGGCGCAACGGCATCGGCGTTCCGGCGCAACGGCATCACCGTTCCGGCGCAACGGCATCACCGTTCCGGCGCAACGGCATCGGCGTTCCAAGGGAACATCCCCACCTGTCCCCCGGCAAGGTCGCGCAAACCTACACCCGGACGCTCCGCACGCCGCAGATTCCGTCCGAGAAGCCCGAACGGACGTATTCCGCGCGCCAAACGCCGTCCGGCGTCCCAATCAGCGCCGCAGCATCCAGAAAACGGGGCCAGTCTGCCCGCGAAAAGTCCGTTTTCACCCCTTTTGCATGCAAATACGCGGCGATATAGAGGTCGTGCGTCGTGAAAATGCCCAATTGCCCCGTCGTGAAGCGCGCCAGCTGTTCGCGCTCGTAATTCGCCGCGGCCGAGGCGAGCGGATGGAACCCGCGTTGGCGTCCAGTATGCAGATACTCGTCCATGCGCGCGAAAAACGCGCCGTCCCGGAACACTTCCCAGACCTCGTGCTCGTCGGCGACGAACGCACAGGAATTGCCGACGACCGGGTCGGTCGGAATCTCCGGCGTCCCCAGCCCCATGCCTTCGGCGATAAACGCCGCGGTCTGCACCGTCCGCAAGAGGGGACTTGCCCGGAATCGCACATCCGCGGCGCTCCCCTTCAACGCCGCGCCGAACGCCCTACTCATCTCGCGCCCGGCGGACGTCAGGGGCAACGCCGCGCCGAACGTCGGGTCTTCATTGTCGATTTGAGGCCTTTCGCCGTGACGAACGAGGAGGAGAACGCGGTTCCCCTCCCCCAATTCGCGGCGAATGTCGTCAAGATTCACCATGCTTACTTCGTGCGGCCCGTGTAGGCGTCCGTGGCGGAGTTGTCGATCTGCGCCTTGAAAAACGCGTTCTCGGCTTCGCCTCTCTTCGCGTCCCACGGACGCGGACCGCCCTCCAGCTGCACGGCCCAGAGCTTGAGCTGCTTCTTGTGCCAGTTCACCATGCAGTTCGTACCCCACGCGCCGCCGTGCCCGAACCACTGGCCCTCGCCGTCCTTGACCGGCGCGGCAAGTCCAAGCGAATAGCCACCCATCCCCGCCGGACGCGTCGAGACGGCGAGCAGGTTCTTGACCGTCTCTTCCTTCAGGATGCGCGCCCCGTTGTCGCCCATGCCCAGATTCATCAGCATCTTGTAGAACTTGACCTGGTCGCGCGCCGTCGTCCAGAGCCCCGCGCCCGCCGAAGCGAAGATGCGCCCGCGGTCGTTGTACGGACGCTGCTCCCAGCCATGCTCGTAGAGGTAGGTCGCCGGCTTGTCGCCGTGCGCCGTGTAGCTTTCCACCAGCGTCGCGAGCTGCTTGTCCGTCGGCCAGAACGTCGTCGCCTTCATGCCGAGCGGATCCAGCACCGCCTTCTGGAGGTAGTCCTCCCAATGCATGCCCGTCACAATCTCCACAATCGCTGCGCCAATGTCGATGCCCGTGTTGGAGTACTGCTCCCGCGTGCCGGGCTCGAAAAGAAGCGGCGCGGACGCGGCGATTGCCGCCACCTGGCGCAACGGCGCGCCACCCGACCAGCCGCCGCCCTTGATGTTCCACTGCTTGGCACTGATCTCGAACGGGAAACCGCCCGTGTGGTTCAGCACCATGCGGATCGTGAGGACGTTCTTCGCCTTCACGAGCGTACGCACCCCGTTCGTCTCCCCCGCGTTCACCCATAGCGTCTTGAACTCGGGCAGATACTTCGACACCGGATCGTCCAGCGAAATCTTGCCTTCCTCCACCAGCTTCGCGATCGTGACGCCGCAGAAGCCCTTCGTCTGCGAGCACTGCATGTACACGTCGTCCGGCGTGATCGCACGCTTTGCCGCGACGTCCGCGTACCCGACGCATGCGACCTCCTCGACCCCGTCCTTGTAGAGGATCGAGATGGCGCCCGGGAGCGCGCCGCTTTCCACGTACGGCGCGAGCGCGTCCTTCATGAACGTCGTGCCGGCAGCCTTGCCGCCCGTCAGCGAATCGTACGCGCCGTTTGCCGCGCCGTAGCCGGCGCAAATGGAGGCCACAGCCAATGTGACGCTCAGAATCAGTCTTTTCATTCCTATTTTTCCTTTGTTTGGTTGGTTTAACTTGCAGGTCCTGTCAGCGCAAAGTCGGGTTGTCGAATTCGCGGATGACGTCCAAAAGCTGCTCGGCGAGGTCCGGGTCGACTTCGAAGATGTTCTGCGTCTCCGAGTAGGTATTGTTGTTGATGTTCGCCTTGACCGCGATGAACCGGTCGAACTTCTCCTTGTCGGACCCCTTGAATGTCTTCTCTTTGTCCAGAAGCCCGTGGTTGACGAGGTTCTGAAAGAGGTCGTTCACGTGCTTCGGGTCCGCATGCAGGCGCTGCGTGCGGATGTCCCGCCACGTGTCAGACTTGAAGGACTTGGCGAAATCGTTCGACACGCGGTCGCTCGTGCCCTTGCGCAGCTCGACAAGCCCCATTCCGTTGATATAGACCGCCACGCGCCGGACCGGCTTGCGGTTCGTGTTGTAGTAGTGGATGTCCACCCAGTTGAGCGGACTCTC
>ERZ808258.701-NODE-701-length-12210-cov-4.233813_pt1 | contig 12210 bp, 28 predicted proteins | sample MGYA00521280_ERZ808258 | MGnify/ENA primary metagenome ERZ808258 (study PRJEB31516, sample SAMN03275585) | gut metagenome | biome: mammalia-associated habitat; material: feces | host: Papio cynocephalus | place: Kenya | collected 2012-07-19 ...
ATGCAGGGAGGGGGTGTAATTTTCGAGACCCCCTCCCTATGTCTTTCGACGTGCATGCGTTTATGTTTGAGCTTGTACGCTCGCTCTTGTTACTTTCTTATAGATTCCTAAGATGTCATTTGCAACGATTTCATCAATTGCACGTTCAATCTCAGCATCCTGTTCACTTTCGATCATATCGTCTTTGATTTTAGCTATTCGCATCAGTCTTCCACAACAATCGTAATTGTGATTGATGTCGAACATAAACCAATTATTGAAATCTTCGAATGGATCGAAAGGATTATCGATTGTCGTTAACTTACATTCGTTTGCCATAATCAATTCGCTCCTTTCAAATACTTCGATACTGTTGATGTCGATAAGCCAAGCTTCTCAGCAATCTGCCCGATTGTGTATGTAGAAGACATTGCTTTGATTCTTGTTACTTGTGCACTACTTACAGTAGACGTTGTCTTAGGCATAGAACGTTGTCTAAGATTGTCAGCATCTGCATTGTTAAGTATTCTCTTAAGTGTGTTCTCACTTACAGCACCAGCTTGAATAGCTTCCCATTCTTTATCTGAGATCTTGATAGATCGATCACGTCTTGCTACAGATCCTACTTCTTCACGGTACTTAGACAATGCTTTTTGACCTGCTTTCTTAGCATCAGCCTTACTCATGGTAGGATCAGCCGCCATTTTAGACTGTAAGTCTACATTAGCTTTTCTCTGAGCCGTTCTTTCTCTAACTCTATTGAGTTCAGCATCGTTGAGTTTGGCGGCAAGAGACGAAACTTCGTTTGCGTACAGAGTCTTAGCAGTCTTAGAGTACTCGATCTTACCGGTGTTAACCATCTCAACACGGGCCCGGTTAGCCAAACTCTTCATACTGTTGGCATAGTCGGCATAAAGAAGCTCCATGGGGTGCTTGTACGTAGACACCAGGGTATTGGCGTCATCTGTCTCCGCCATACGGGTACTAGCCTGGGTTCTCTTGGACAACTTATAGACGATGTCACCGCCCTTATTAGTGTACGTTACATCACCGGTCTTAGGATCTACTCGTTTCACGGGGGTATACTCCTCGCGTGCATTCTTATCCTTAGGGTCGTATGTTACTTTCTTACTGTCGATGGTTCTTAATTCTATCTCGCCGGTGTCCTTGTTCTTTTTACGAACGGGATAGTACAGATCATCTGCTGTCTTCCATAACTTAGCACCTTCAGGTTTGGTAGGATCATAGTCTTTAGTGCCTTTGATGTTAACCTTCGGGCTTCCCTGTCTTTTGTCTACAGACTCTTCACCTTTACTACGTGATAGTAATGTAGATGCACCACCAGACTTAACAACATTACCATCAGCATCGATCTCTTTGATCTGGTACTTTTTCTTAAGAGCTGCTATGTTGTTGTCGATCTCGCTTTGCTTGTAGTTAAGCTTGTGCTTACCAGCATCGATAACAACCATACTGTGTCTAACAGCAGCAGCTAACTCATCCTGTGATGCTCCACCTAAAGTCATGTCCGTGATCAGGTTAGAGATAACACCCATCTCTTTCTGAGTATTGTCTTTACCAGTCTTAGGATCTTTCATGTATTTCATACCGGGCGATTCATGGTACTCAACCTTAGGATCAAAGCCCTCAAGTCCCTTTAATGGAGGAGTTGAGGTAATCTTTACTTTACCAGCACGATCGTGTGTAGGTATTGCCATAACAGTATCACCATCAAAGTCAGCACCAGACAAACGATCTGCAATCTTATGATTGATTCCAATGCCGTCGATAGATTCTTTACCAATGATCTTGTTACCTAACGGGTTCTTATTGTTAACGGTCAAGATTGGTATCTCGAATGTACCGCCATGAGGATAACGAATAAGAGCCAGCTTGGTTCCGTCCTTGTAGTTAGGAGCGTACACTTCGTTATCTTTAAGCGTGTTGATAGGTATAATTACATGGTACTTCTGTCCAGGTAAAGCAGCAGCCTTAAGATGTACAGCAGCGGAATCACATCCATCAGCGAACTTATTCAGCCAGTACTTCTTAACAGTAGGGTTTGTAAGTGACATGATCTCGTCAAACTCTGCCTGCTTATCTGCTTTCGCTAAACCAAGTTGTTTCTTAGCCATAGACAACGACTGCTTAGCTAAGAACTGTGAAGGCAACGCGTCTTTCCATTCGTCCCAGTCACCCTGATCGGCACGTTTGTTGATCAATCCAAGATGATCTTTACCGTCTTTTCCTTTGTACCAATACTGTCCGCCCTGGTTAGCGTCTTTGATAAGAGAACCAAAAGGATTCTCCGGATCGTCCTTAACGTCTTTCAACACATCCATTTTAGCGACGTTTTTTGTTTTGTTTGTGTTGAAGATAACGTCTACACCATCAGGAAAATCCTTAGGGTCACCATATACAGCCATACCTTTGATGTACTTCTTACCGTCAACCATGATACGAACCTGCGAATAACGGGACTCGCCAAGAGACAGATCATCCTTACCAGGACGAAGTTCTACAATTCCGTCTTTGTCAATTCCTCCGTCTTCTTTGTATCGAATCATGAGGCGTTTCGAATCTAAGCTTTCTGGATATGTAAACTTTCTTCTGAAACTTTCACCACCATCAACGGCACGATAGTCATTAATAGTATGTATCTGATCCAGATTGTAGATCTCGTTGTGTTTTGTACCAGGAGGACACAGAACCTGCTGAGTTGTCTTCTGATTAGCATTAGTCACCTGATCAAATCGGCTGCCATAAACTTCATAGCCATCACCCTTAAGTTTATATAGAGCCTGATCAAGTCTGGTTCTAGTTACACCGAGCTCTATCTCGACACCAGCCCCAACGTCAATCATACCTTTCTCGTCACACTGTTTCTTAAGAAAGTTAGCAGTCTCAGCAGCCACTTTCATTCTCTCTTCTGAATGAGGATCAAGTAACGATCTGACGGTAGACTCGGTTAATCCCAACTCTCTACCAATCTCAGTAGCTCCTTTACCGTCCGCTTTCAAAGACTTAGCTTTGTTTACAAGAAGCATACGTCTCTCGTAGTTACACCAAGACTTCTCGTTACGATAGTCATCAAGAGTAACATCATCACCAAAAGCTTTCTTAATGTTTTCAGCTGTCTCAGTCCAACCCTGTTTCTTGAGTTCTGCTACTCTACTAAGAAAGTCCTGGTTATGCTGATGAGGGTCTTTACCAGATCCCCAAGGATATCTACCAGATCGACGAGGCATGCCATAATGCTCAAGAAATTCTTCGTCAGTCATTGATGCGCTGTCAAGATAGCCAAATATCTCTTCTGAAATAGCATTCATGGCTTACCCCTCCTCTATTTTTTGTAGTACCTTGTCAAGATGTACGATCTTATCCATGATCGGCAGAATATCCTCAGCAGTAGGATTGTGTACAAGCACTTCGTCCTGCTTGTATAAACGGAGTTCCATGTCGATCTCGCCAGGCTTAACTTTGTACTCCAAACAAAATAAAGCAGCATATACTTCAAGCTGCTCGATGTGATCTTCAATCTTTCCGGACTTACCGGTCTTGAGATCGTGTATACGCAACATATTGTTTCTGAATGAGATAGCATCAGCAGTACCGAAGAATCTCTCAGAATAAAACAAAACAACCTCTGTATCCATCTTGAAACCAATAGCATCGTTTACATATGCATAAAGGGTTCTTTTGGAACGAGGTTGTTTAATTCCTAAATCGATTGTCTGTTTGGCCCAGGCATGAAGTTTTGTGCCCATCTCTGCGGCCTTGCGATTCAGATAGACTTCAACAGCTTTGTCGTCGTCATACCTAAGCCAGTGAGATTGACTAGCCGTGAACGGGGCGTGCAATCCCTCAAGTTTTTTGTGATCATTGAATTTCATAGTTGCCTCCTTTATTGCTTAAAGTGCTCTTTAAGATCAGTCAGCACTTCGTTCTTTACTTCAGGTGATATGAATCTCGCAAAGGACATTTCATTCATCAAGTTCACATAGTATTCTTGATTTGGCTGTTTCTTCGCTTTCAATGTTTTCTTACATTCAAGACTAGCCCATTTCTTACCAAACAAAATCAACAGGTCAGGTATTCCCTGAATATAAGAACTGTCATTCTTCATAACGATACATCCAGGAAACATCTTCTTTATTGTCTTTATAAGGTTTGATTGAAATTTGTTTTCTAACACAAGCTAGCCTCCTTTCTTAAAACAAAAAGAGAAGAAGCACAAAAATGCACTTTCTCTCTATAAAAGGGCGTGTTTTTTTCGCGAATTTTGAAATAGCCAAAAATAAAAAGAAAAGAGCCTTAGATTTCTCTAAGACCCTCAAACTTTTCGTTTATGAATTTCATAGCTTCTGTTTTAGTCATTTTGCAACTAACGATCTTGTTAAGCTGCATATACTGTTTATAAGATTTATTACCAACCCAGTAACTTTCTCTCGGATACTCTATCTGTTCCCAAGTTCCATCGCTCCACATGATAATAAACGCTTTCTTACATGCATCTCTCCAATGTACATACATTGCAATTGGTTCATTTGCCATAAATATCACTCTCCTTTCTATAAGAGAATGTGTTTATTTAGCGAAAAAGAAAAGAGCCCGAAGACTCTAATCTTTTGTAGGATCGCCATACTTTTCAATATAAATGTTTTTAAGTTCCTCAAATTTCTGAGTATATCGCGCTGCCATAGTACAGTAATGCATATACTTTGCGACCGAAGCTTTGAATTGTACATCAGACATATCGTGTAACCGATCTATCTGTCTATTCATACATCGCTTCATTTTCATAAAATACATGTGCTCCATTCTATAGGCGTGTCTCAGTTTTAAACTTAATATCAACATAATGTTACCTCCTTATATATGGTTATCTGTTTTCATAATAGGCCCTGTATTTTTAGCGAAAAAGAAAAGAGCCCGAAGGCTCTAATCCTTTGAAACTTAATTTTCTAAAGGTGTACTAACCAATACGAATCGTTCCCATTTCAGTGTTTTAGGAACACCGCTTACCTCGACAAGTTTTGTACCGAGAACACCTAAATCTTCGATGGTTAATCCGTCTACGTTATCATAGCCGGCATAATGGCGACGTCCAGAAACGGACAATGTTCCTTTAATATGTTCGTCCAAATAGTCACATTTCGTGATACGCCACTTATTAGTGCCCAACTTATAACATCCGAATCCGACCAAAGCCAGACCTGCGGTTGCCTCTACTGCAATCTTGATCTCTGTCTTGTGTTCTTTGATCCACTGTTTAATTTCTACTTTCTTCATTTTGTTGTCCTCCTTAAATATAAGTATTTAGTTTCATAATAGTATTGGTTATCTTCGCGAGATAGCATCACCGATTTTTGAGAGTCCGGTTCCAATACTCTCAAGACCGTAAGCTACACCGCATCCAATCATGCCAGCCAGGAACATCCACGCGTCGCTGTTACCTGTCCCCATACAAAATATAAAAGCTCCAAACATTACTAAACTAAGAATCATACACATGATTATTTCTCCTTCCAAAAAGTTCAAATCAATTAACAATATCACCGAAATCAATGAGATCACGAATATCACAGTTGAGTGTATAGGACAACTTAATAATATTCACAACACTCGGAATCACTCTTCCGTTCACATAGCGACTAAGCACCGGTTGCGGAATACCAGTCATCTCTGCAACTTCCATTTGAGAATATCCGGATTCTGCTATGATTTCTCTCAAGTTGTCAGCAAATATGTCAATCCACTGCATTTCTGTCATTGTTACTCCTTTCTGCGGGATTATAACTCAAATGTATATGGGCCTAAAAGTATTTATATATTTTATTTTTCTTTATAATAAATAGGGTATATACATCTGAGTTATAATTAGCCCAAAATAGGCCTTTTTACCCCCATTTTATAACTCATATGCATAATTTTTATAACTCAAATGTATATCGATATTTTTAGGCCCAATTTTTCGATTTTTCGCAACCCAAAAATTTTTCATCCATTATACATTTGAGTTATAATTGTCACTGCAAAATATACACGAGAGTTATAAAATTACCTCCAAATTTTGCCCGTTTTTACGTCCCGAACCACGATTCTTTCCTCAATATGATAGCCAGAAAGCTCACAAATATCGAACAAAGTATGTATAAATTTGTCAAATCTGTCCCTCTCATTCTCCATATTTTTGATCGCACGGTACGCTGTAGGGTCATTATAACCCTCTCCATTCTTCCGCAATTCCTGGTCTTCTTTACCCATCGCATTACCTTTCCGGCTCCAGACGCACACCACCGTACTTCCAGAGATCCTCTTTCAATTTGTCCATATCCAGTTCGCCGTTCTGCCATCGCTCATAGTAGTCCAAGACATGTTCAGTAAACTCGGGAATCTTCTTGTCGTAAGTCTTCTGCCAATAGTGATCCATAAGCACCTCAAGCGGTAAAGTAAGAAGCAACACCATAGCCTCGTTACAAGCTTTAGTAGTTGCTTCCTGCTTCATCAACTTAATCTGATCCTCTGTCAAATTATATGTCTTGGTTTTCTTTGATTCCTCTCTAGCAGCACGACGAAGTTCTGCCCTAGTCATTAGTCGCCTTCTCAACGCCAGTAATCAACTCAGAATACGGTAACGTCTCAATCCAGTTACACAGCTTTATCCACTCGTCCAACTTGTGATTCCTACGAGCGTGGTAAATGTTTGCCAGCACCTCATAGTTCATCATGACATTACGAGTCTGGTTATAGCTGCTAGGAAGGAGCTGAATCATCTGACACCAAATATCTTTAGCCGACGGCCCGGTCTGTGGTACGATTTTAAGAGCTGCTAAATATCTTTTTCTGGTATTGTTTAGCATCTCGATTGTAGCATTAAGCATCTCAAACGGAGATAGACCTCTCCACCCCCCACCAAGAGGATAACAATATATCTCGTTATCAAATAAGTTCTCAGTACTGAAATCCTCCAAAGTAAACTCAGACTCTGTAATCTTATGCATGGAGCTACAAGAGTTCGTAACAGTACCAACCTTGTAAGTATCGAATTCCTTCCACCAATATAAAGGAGCTGTAATTCTCACATACACCGGCATCATCCGCATGTACTTTCTGTGATCCGTACCAGCGTTAGACAAACGTTGCATGAGAGAACGGTCATTATCGCCTAATGTGAATGCATTTATACTAGACGCTGTAATAAACGTACTACCCTCAGTACACACTCGAGCTATATCACTATCGCTCCTCTCCCACGAATTCATAGGATTCCGCATTCCTTCAATAATGAATTCCATCTGTTCCGGACTCGCCAGAACCACGTGTTCTAATTTAATCATCTTGTCGCCTCCAATACTATTTCAGTTTTACACTGCGGACACTTTATGATCTTTCTGAATCTAGCCATCGGATGATTAAAATTGTCCTCTTTCTGAATGTCCTCATCTTCGAAAGAGAATACACATCCGCAATTCAGGCATGTCGTTGTCTGTCTCGTTCCTGATTTGATAATCTTAATCATTCTACTGCCTCCTCTTCATTCTCACGCTCATACTCGGCCTTCATCTCTTTAAGGATACGAACCGTAGATTTAGAAAGCACCATACGATGTTTACAATTGGGACATTCGACATAATGAGCGAATGCATCGACAGCCAAATTATCGAACATGTGCATCTTAATATCGTCATACGAATATCTAACGGCACACCCACAAATAGGACACATATCAACTTGAGTCATAGTCCAGTTTTCTGGAATATCCGCCGTTGTATCTTCCGGACCGCCACCAGCAATCTTTTCAAGGCTATTAGCGATTCTGGTAAGCTGCTTTAAAATATCACTACTCATTTGACACATTCTCCTTTCAAGAATATTTATAATGCGGACAAGCAATATCAACCGTACAATCGGTATACGCTATGTCTTTATTTGCATTTGCAGCAAGACTAATTAGCTCATCCTTGAGTATCTCGGGTCCGCCAAACTTTTTACATACCTCGTGATGACAGCACTCGTCACATTTTGTTGTCACTAGAATATTCATCTACTTTCTCCTTTCAAATAACAGTTTGTATACTCTGATAGTTAGGTTGCCGAAAAAGAAGCTCACAAATATACCACAATACATGACAACACACACCGCAACTACAAACGGCCATAAGAATATCAGCATCCAAAACGCTAAAGGGTTAAAGGAATTGTTTATGTATTCTTCCGTTGTTAAGCGATCTGAGCATTCACGATAGCTGTAAACTGTGTACACAGCAGCAACAATCAACCCGATTACAAAATATAAAGCAATCCATTTAATCATGCACAACACCATCCTCTCGTCCTTTACACTCACATACAAATCGTACTTCTTCTCTCGACAGATCAACCCAGTACTTTTTCTCGTTATACACGAAGAGGTCACCATCGAAATCAATTCCACTACTCGGCTCCGACGCTGCTGCCAGAATCAGGATTTTTGTCGTTTTGTTCATCTCGCTCTGCTGCCTCCTTAATTCTATTCAGTTTCACATCTACAGCTTTGGTTAATACGCCTGCATTCACGCCAAATATACACTGCAGAATTGTCGTTGCTATAATCACATCTGCCATTTCCTCAACGAGACCGATTATGTCTCCTTTTCTTCTAAGCATCTTACTTGCCTGCTGCTGTAATTCGGCCAGTTCTTCCATAGATATAACTAACAGAGTAGCCGCCCCGTTATGCTCAATAGACTTTGCATAGATCTCAGTACGCTCCTCATCTGTGAATGCGATATCACTGTTTAATCCTTCAATAAATTTTTCTCTATTCATTTTTATTTCCTCCTAATCTCTTAATACACTGTAATAATGTTTCCATACAATCCGGGCAACAATCGGTTGAACCATAACTGAAATACTTTCTGTTAGTATCAATGCTAATTAACATGTAGCCATTTGGTTTCTTGCTGTTTTGCCCCTCATTATACGGCTCATATAACTTTCCGCAAAGATCACATTTTTTCGCTGCTGCCATTTTGCTCCTCCTTTTTCGTCCAATTTACAGGCTTGTCTGTGTGCTCGTTCATGGGATGATCTAAACAGTCATCGCACGGTTCCTCGTTTTCTTTCTTTTCGAAATGTGCACAACTGCCACAATATAAAGCAAAGCACACAATTCTTAAATCTCGCTCATCCATAGAAAACAAAAAGAGAAGCCCATTAGGACTCCCCTTCTTCTCCTTCCTTTTCATTTTTGGGTTCTCGCACTTCGTCGTAGACACCCTTTGCTACTCCGGCTACAAATGCTGCAATTATAGCACCCATCGTAACCCCGATACCAAATTTAATGCCTTCTTTCATGTTTTGTTACCTCCTTATAATGAAATTTGTTAGGTTCTCATAATACGATCTGTTATTCTCGCGATTCAGTATCGCCACATACTCGTCTAACCAGACTACCCTGAATATCAGTGATGTCATCTATAGTCGTTGACATTCCGCTTACGAGGTCTACCATGTAGTCTAATTCGCGTTCAACGATGGCCAGATGATGCTTGCATTTCCCGCATTCTTTTTCAAGCTGGTTCACCTGAATTTTAAGAATAATAATTACTATAAACGCGCACACTAAAGCCACTCCAACTGCTAACATACTCTACCTCCTAATGATTCTCTTCGAACTTTCGCTCGTTGAATTTCTTTTTCTGACTTAATGCTTTACTAATAGCCAGATCAATACCAGATCGACTCTTCAAATGATAGTAATATAAATCCGTGTAAGGTGTGTTCATTCTGTCGATTCGTCCAGCAGACTGTTGCATAATTTTGTAACTGTAATTCTGGGAATAGAAGACAATTGTATCTGTGGTAATACAATTCCATCCCTCAGCGCCTGCTGTATACTGTACGAGATAGACCCACCGCCTACAATCAGGAACCGGTTGATGTTTGTGTCCGTTCCACTCTGCGATTTCAACATCTTCTCCATAATACATTCCTTTCAAAATATCAAGCTCGTAATCGTAGTTGTAGAAGACAATGATTCTAGGATGCTTTTCGAATATCTCGAGTAAAGCAACCTGTCTCGATACATCTTCGTTCACAATTCTACGCAACACATAGCAAAGACCACCGGCATGCTGAATAGGCTCTTGCTTATAGGGGTCCCATCTGTTTTTTATAGCATCTTTATACTTCGACACTACATATCTTACATATACATCCTCATGATGAGACACCGTCTTACGATCAAAGTCCATGTCAACAAGAATAGATCGTCTAAGTCTAACCAGACGACCGGTATTTAAATATCTATCAACCTTAGGAAACTTCGAGTACCTGCTAAAGACAATATGTTCTCGCTCGAACTCTGTCTTGTTACGATAGAATCCATTAGCAAGAAACACCGGAATATAATCATTCCAAGTATCTCCGGGAGTTGCTGATAACAGTATCCAGTCGTTTGACTTAGCAATCTTCAGGAACGCTTTTGTCCATGCGCCATACCCGACAACTCTCTGCTCGTCAAATATAAAGAACGAATCTTCTACCCCAGCATATTTCTTGATGTTGTTCCAAGAATCAATTACCACCTTATTTCCGTAAAGCTTGTTTTGTTCTGGATTGACAGATAACAAAAACGGTACTAACTCGCCTTCCCATTCAAGAGAATCTCTTTTTTTCGCAGTGGTGATAATATAAAGATCCTTAGGTTTACCTTTCATAGGCTTGTATGGCATGAGCTTACCACCCTGTTGTATAAAATAGTAAGCAAGAGAGGTCCGAGATTTACCAGAACCTACTCCGCCACACAATATAGAACCAGTCTTCATCCTAGATATTGCATCAAGCTGATAGTCTCGTAAGAATGGCTCGCTATTCATTGTCTCTTACTCCAATAAGCGTCTTCCAAATATCAAGAGCCTCCTGACCCTGGACCGCGTTCAGAATCTCAGCCGGTTTATTAGGGTCTTTACGCCCGACGATCATTACCGGCTCGTTGTTGTTATCCGGAATATCAATGCTTACTATAACGCTTTTTGTCATACTCATTCTCCTTTCTCGACAACTCACAGTTTGTTTCTAAATCATCAGGAACATCTTCTTCACCAAACATACAAAGATTGATTTCCCCGTAATAGTACGGACAATCTTTACACCTTTCGTAATTTTCCATATTCATTCTCCTTTCTCGACAATCACATACAATCTTCGCCCGTTGACTACACCACAGCTTTCTAAATATCCATGTTTGACCAACTCATAAACGCCCATTGTCCCAACAAGGTACTCGATATAATCTTCATATATAGAATCCAAATCTCCGCACTTCTCAACTAAAATGTTGTAACAGTAATCAACGTATCTCAATTAAAACAGCTCCCTTTTTATTCTTTTATTTCAATGCCGTAAGCTATACATCCAAACCGAATATCTTTGTCAACGTTTGATCCGTCATATATGATCTTATCGCCATTAATGCTTGTAAGCTCTGTGCCGATAGGTAAAATAGGCAAGATATATAACGGCAGTAAATACAAATCAGGCTGGTCTTCGCTCCACAGCCCAAATCTCAGCTCGTACGCTTCATCTCTGGTTAAGTGATTCCAATCGATGTGTAACTTCAATGCTCCTAAGAACTCATCAGTTACTTCTTTTACTTTTTTTCTACAGTACTCGTCAGACCATTCTGTGTACTGAACGGTCTCGGCAATGCAATTTGCGTAGCATACAAAATATTCTCTAATTTTATCTCTCATATTTGTTACCTCCTTTAGTCCTCCAATTTAATGTTAGTCGTTCAGATCGTCATCGCCGACCAGTCTGACATTAGTCAATACATAATCCCAGCTAGTTCCAAAATGAGATACGCCCCAAATATAAACATGTAGACGCTCATTGTAGAACACTAGCTCATCAGTATACTCAGATAGGAATTCGTATCCATACTCTGAGATAATGTAATCCTGATAAATATCATGCTCCAGATCACCAGCCACAATCTCCCAATCTTCCATGGTCTCCGCACGAAGATAGTTGTTCATGATACTTGGCCCAATTATTTTAGATAGAGTCAGATAATCCAAATATCCGTTTTCCAATCCATAACTAGACACTTCCACACCATAAGCTTTATTCCCGTACAATTTAATAGATCTTTCCACAACAAATCACTCCTGAGTTTTTTTATTTGTCCAGTGGCTTAGTGACGAGAGACATAAAGAAAAGAGCCTCAGCCGTTAAGCCAAGACT
>ERZ808258.702-NODE-702-length-12204-cov-4.116717_pt1 | contig 12204 bp, 10 predicted proteins | sample MGYA00521280_ERZ808258 | MGnify/ENA primary metagenome ERZ808258 (study PRJEB31516, sample SAMN03275585) | gut metagenome | biome: mammalia-associated habitat; material: feces | host: Papio cynocephalus | place: Kenya | collected 2012-07-19 ...
GGGATTCGGGCGACCCGGCCTCGTAGGATACGCCCGCGCCGTAGCGCGCCAGGAGGTCCGCGCTCTCGCCGGCGAGCGAACTGGCGACGGCCAGTCCCGCGGCGGAATAGTCGACGAGCTTGTTGGGGATGCCCACGCAGCTATCGGCCCGCATGGGAATGAGGCCCACGGTAGCGCGCGCGAGAAGCGCGGACATTTCGGGCGCCGGAAGATAGCCATGGAAACGCACGCGGCCGGCGAGGCCGTGCGCGCGCACGAACGCCTTCAGGGACGGCTCCCGGCAGCCCGCCCCGGCCAGGTCGAGCGTCGCTTCGGGGACGAGCAAGAGCGCGCGGAGGACCGTCCCCAGATCGTAGGTTTTGCCCATGGCGCCGATGTAGACGAGCGCGAGGCGGGGGGACGCGTCCGGTCCGGCGGATTCCGCCGCGGGCAGGCACGTGCCGTGATAGAGCCGCAGGACGTTGCGGGCGCCCATCTCGCGGGCGCGGTCGCAGTAGCGTCGGGAGACGCCGATCACGAGGTCCGCCCCGCGCATGTCGGCGCGGACGGTGCGCAGCAGGGGCGCGAAGAGAAGCGGGGCGAGCGCGCGCAGAGGGCCGGGCAGAAGGCGGTAGAACGTCTCGGGCCACGCGTCCATGACGTCCACCACCAGTTTGGCGCCGAACCGCCGCGCAAGGCGGCGGGCGACGGGTCCGGTCGCCAAAGGCGGCGAAGAGACGACGAGGACGTCCGGGCGGGGCAGGGACGGGTCGCGCGCGAGGCGTTCCCAGGCGCGCGCATAGGCGGTATGGCTCCGGATGCGCGCCAGGCCGATGTTGGACTTGTAGGGCGGGGTAGGCACGAGCCGGACCGAGACGCCCTCCGCCTCGAAGGACGCGGGCAGGCGCCGGGGCGCCTTGAGCGTGTGGTTGAACGAACTGGTCCAGTAGAGGACGCGGTGACCGGCCGCGGCGAAAGCGCGCGCCACGAGCCAGAAGCGCATGGGACGCCCGCCTTCGCGCGGCAGGTTGTCGAACGGATTCTCTATCCAGACCGTCACGGATCAAGCCTGCCCGCGGCAGCGGCCGTCTTCGCGCTTCGGGCAGCAGGCCTGCGCGGGCGCGGACTGGCCCATGCAACGGTAACACACCTCGTTCGCGAGCGGCTGGTTGGAGAAGAACGCGTCCAGGTTCGCCAGCGTCGTCGTGGCGATGTTCGCGAGCGCCTCGTGGGTCAGGAAGGCCTGGTGGGAGGTCACGATGACGTTCGGCATGGAGACGAGCAGCGCCAGCACCTTGTTCTGGCGCACCGTGGCGGAGCGGTCCTCGTAGAACCAGCCGCTTTCCTCCTCGTAGACGTCCAGCGCCGCGGCGCCGATATGGCCGCTGCGCAGGGCCGCGAGCAGCGCGTCGCTTTCCACGAGCGCGCCGCGCGAGGTGTTCACGAGGATCACGCCCGGCTTCATCTTGGACATGGTCGCCGAATTGATCATGTGGTGCGTCTCGGGGGTCAGCGGGCAATGGAGGGAGATGACGTCCGCCTTCGCGAGGAGTTCGTCGAGCGAGACGTAGTCCAGCCCCGTCGCCGGATTCGGGAAGGCGTCGTAGGCGAGCACGTTCATGCCGAAGCCCTTGCAGATGTCGCAGAAGACGCGGCCGATCTTGCCCGTGCCGATCACGCCGACGGTCTTGCCGTGGAGGTCGTGGCCCGTGAGCCCGACGAGCGAGAAGTTGAAGTCGCGCGTGCGTGCGGCGGCCTTGTGGATGTGGCGGTTGAGGGTCATCAGGAGCGAGGCGGCGTGCTCCGCCACCGCGTAGGGCGAGTAGGCCGGCACGCGCACGACCGAAAGCCCCTTCTCGTAGGCGGCCTTGAGATCCACGTTGTTGTAGCCCGCGCAGCGCATGGCCAGGATGCGGACGCCGCGGGCGACGAGCCCTTCGACGACCTGGGCGTCGATCTCGTCGTTGACGAACGCGCACGCCGCCGCGCAACCGTCCAGAAGCGGCAGGGACGCCGGACGCAGGCGCGTCTCGAAATAGCTCAGTTCGTAGCGTCCGCGGTTCAGCGCGTCGAACGACTCGCGGTCGTAGGGCTTGGCATCGAAGAATGCGACTTTTTTCATTCCAGTCTCCTTTCTTTGGACTGTCGACCCGTATTATAGCACAATCGGGGGCAAAATGCGACCGTCAGCGGCGCCAGTAGGTCTTGAACGCGGGTTTTTCGGCGGCGGTCTGCCGATCGCTCCGCCTGTACGGCGAGCGGCCGACGGGCGGCGGCAGGTAGATCGTCGAGCGGCGCGCCTCCAGGAGTTCCGCCGGGACCGCCTTGACGAACATGGACGGCTCGACCGGCACGATGCCGCCGTCGGACAGGACGCGGACGGAGGGCGAAAACAGGTAGAGCACGTCCTTCGCCCGCGTCAAGGCCACGTAGAAGAGACGGCGCTCTTCCTCGAAACGGTTCTCTTCCACCGCTTTGGCGGAGGGGAACATGCCCTGCGAGCACCAGGGCAGGAACACGACGGGCCACTCCATGCCTTTGGCCTGGTGGACGGTCGAGAGGGTCAGCCGGTCGCCGGCCGGTTCGTTGCGGCGCGCGTCCAGGTTGGTGTAGAGGGCCACGTCCGCCAGAAAGCCCGCGAGGCCGCCGTCCGTCGAGGCGATTTGCGCCGCGAGTTCGCGCACGTCCGCCACGCGCTCGTCGGCATCCGCGTCCTCCCATTCCCTGTGCAGATGGGCGGCATAGAAGAAATCGAGGAAATCGTCGACAAGCGCGCCGATTTCGCTGTTTTCCAGGTGTTCCGCGGAGCAGGAGAAGCATTGGGAGAGAGCCGGCCAGACCGGTTTCGCTTTCGCGCCGAGAAGCCCGCCCAGCTTGTCGCGGTCCGCCGCGTCGTGGCAGTCGAAACGGCGCCCCATCTTCGTCCAGAGCCCGAGCGCGGTCTTTTCGCCGACGCCCGGCAAAAGCGTGGCGAAGCGGCGGAACGAAAGCTCGTCCGTCGGGCAGAGAAGAAGCCGCAGATAGGCGAGCACGTCCTTCACGTGGATCTGTTCGAACACGCCCACGCCCGAGGTGATGCGGAACGGGACGCCCTGCCGCGCCAGCGTCATCTGGATTTCGATGGACTGGAAGTGGCTGCGGTAAAGGACGGCCATGTCGGAGTATCTGTAGCCGCTTTCGCGCGAGACCTGTATGCGGTTCAGGATTTCCGCCGCCTGGACGCGACCGTCGTGCACGCTGTAGAGAATCGGGCGCGCGCCCATATCCGGACGGACGGGCCGCAATTGCTTCTCGAAATTCTGCGATACGCCTTTCATGACCGCGTTCGCCACTTCGAGAACGCCGGGGACGGAGCGGTAGTTGCGTTCCAGCTTGACGATCTGGCACCCCTCCCAGCGTTTGGGGAAGTCGAGGATGTTCTCGATCTGGGCGCCGCGCCAGGTGTAGATGCACTGGAAGTCGTCGCCGACGGCCATGATGTTGCGGTGGCGCGCGGCCAGGATGTCCGTGAACTCGGCCTGCAGGCCGTTCGTGTCCTGGTATTCGTCGACGAGCACGTAGAGGAAATGCTCCTGGAGCATCTCGCGCACGCGGTCCACGGTCTTGAGCAGCTTGAGGCCGTTGACGAGCAGATCGTCGAAGTCCATCGCGTCGAGTTCGCGTTTGCGTTTGTCGTACGCCGCGGCGACCGCCACGATCTCCTCGGGCGTGAAACCCGCTTCGCGCGACTGCCACCGGGCGGCGATGTCGGCGAGCGGCTTGGATTCGTTCGCCGCCTCCGAAATCATCTTGGCGACGACTTCCTTCTTCGGGAAGGACTTGGGGTCCTTGACCGTCGCCTTGATGATCTCGTTGAGGAGCTTCTTCTGGTCGTCTTCGTCCACGATGGAAAAGCCGGACGAGTAGCCCAGGAAGGTTCCGTAGCGGCGCAGGAAGCGCGCGCAGATCGAGTGGAAGGTTCCGCTCCAGATCGCGTACGCCTCGGGTCCGACGACCTTTTCGGCGCGTTCCATCATCTCGCGCGCGGCGCGGTTCGTGAAGGTCAGAAGGAGGATGCGGTCGGGCGGGACGCCCTGCTCGACCAGATACGCGACGCGGTGCACGAGCGTGCGGGTCTTGCCGGTGCCCGCCGCCGCCAGCACGAGGATGGGGCCGTCGGGCGCCGTCGCCGCGGCGCATTGTTCGGGGTTCAGCAATTTCGAGAAATCTGTCATGTCAAACGTTTCCGGTTAAGAGTTGCAACTGGGCCAAAAGGGCGATGAGGGCCGTATCCGTGCGCAAAATGCGCGTCCCGAGCGAATAGCGGGCGAATCCGCGCTCTTCGAGGCGCGCGAGTTCCGCGTCCGTCCAGCCGCCCTCGGGCCCCACGGCGAGGAGCGGGCGCGCCGACCCGTCCGCGGCAAAGGCGGGGCGGGCGGTTGCGCCGGGATGGGCGACCAGCCGGAGTCTCCCGGGGAGAAGCGCGTCCAGCTCGTCCGACAGAAACGCGCGGAAGTTGCGCCGCACGAGGAGACGCGGCAGAATGGTCGTGCCCGCCTGCATCAGCCCTTCGATGAACAAAGGGCGGTAGTTCTCCTCTTTCAGGAGCGTCGCACCCCAGAAGTCCTTTTCCACCTTCTGCGCGCCCACGAGCACGATCGTCCCGACGCCCAAGGTCGCCAGCTGGGGCAAGAGACGCTTGAGGACGCGCGGACGGGGCGGGGCCAGAACGAGGTCGATCCAGGGTTGCGGCGAGGGGCGGTCGTGCGCAAGCGCCACGGTCACGCGCGCCCGGCACGGAATCTCCCCGTTTTCGATTGCCGTAATCGTGCCGGTTCCGAGCGGGCCGTCCACTTCGCCCGTTTTCAGCGTCTGGCCGACTTCGCCGTGCAGGACCGCGAGGACGTGTTCGGCGCGGGTACCGTCGAACGTGGCGCGCCCGTCCGCTATTTCGTCCGCCTCGAAGAGGATGCGGTTCACTTGGCCGCCTCCCGGCGTTCCGCCAGCGCGCGCGCCACGTCGGGCACCGCGTCCAGCAAGCGCCGCGTATAGTCGCTCGCCGGGTTCGCGAAGACCTGTTCCGCGGGGCCGGCGTCCACGAAAACGCCCTTCTGCATCACGCAAATCGTGTCGCACACGTTCTTGACGACGGCGAGGTCATGGGCGATGAGCAGGATGGCGAGCCCCGTTTCCCTGCGAAGGTCGCGCAGGATGTTGAGGACGCGCGCCTGGACCGACACGTCCAGCGCCGAGACGGGTTCGTCCGCCACCAATACGTCCGGACGGCAGGCGAGCGCGCGCGCAATCGAGACGCGTTGGCACTGACCGCCCGACATTTCGCGCGGATATTGGTCCAGCACCGCGTTGGGAAGTCCCACCCGCGCCAGCAAATCCTCGGGGGACTGGGGATTGCGCTTGATTTTCAGGACCTCCGCCAGCGTCTGGCGGGTCGTCATGCGCGGATTCAGCGAGCCGACGGCGTCCTGGAAGACCATCTGCACGGATGCCGCGTGCACCGCAAGGCGTCCGGCGGAAGGCTTGTTCAGGCCCATGACCGTGCGCGCGATCGTCGACTTGCCCGAGCCCGATTCGCCCACGATGCCCAGAATCTCGCCTTTGGAAAGCGTAAACGACACGCCCCGCACGGCCTCGAACGTGCCGTACGAGACGCGCAGATCTTCCGCTTCCAGCAACAGGGGCGCGCTCACGCGAACAGACGCTCCCGGCATTGCGCGAACGCTTTCTGGCGTGTTTGGATGGTTTGGGCGACCGCCGCGAGACGCCGCGCGTACAGGCCCTCGTCAATGCCGCCCGTCGTGCCCTCGTGCGTCTTTGCGTTGACCGCGGCGTCGGGGTCTTCCTCCGAGAGCCGCTCCAAATGGTCGCGCACCTCGTGGTAGGCGTCACGCCAGGGCGTACCCTGCGCCACCAAACGGAGGGCGACATCCGTCGCGAAAACGCCGGGCGTGAAGCCGGCGCGGCACTTGCCGGCGTCCACCGTCACGCCGGCGACGACCTTCGCCAGGATCCGCAGGGTCGTGCGCGTGATGTCGAGCCCCTTCATGTAGAGGCCCTTGCAGTCCTGCAGATCGCGGTTGTAGCCGCCCGGCATCGCGTGCAAAAGCGAAAGTGCCGCGGTCTGCAGGCCGAGCACCTGCGCCGCCTTCGAGCGGACAAGCTCGAGCACGTCCGGATTGAACTTCTGGGGCATGATAGAAGAGCCCGTGCAGTAGGCGCGCGGCAGTTTGAAGTAGGCGAACTCGGGCATGGAAAAGAGAATCAAGTCCTCCGCCAGGCGCGACAAGACCGCCATCAGCTGCGCCAGGGCGGACAACACCGCCGCCTCGCATTCGCCGCGGGCCATGGACGCGCCGAAAACGTTGTGGATGGTCGCGGAAAATCCGAGCAGTTCCGTCGTGCGGGCGCGGTTCAGGGGCAGCGGCACGCCATATCCCGCCGCGCTCCCGAGCGGATTGCGGTCCACGAGCCGGTAGGCGGCTTCCAGGTTCTCGATCTGGTCGAGAATCATTTCCGCATGGCCCGTCGCCCACATCTCGACGCTCGAGGGCATCGCCGGCTGCAGGTGGGTGCGCCCGACGAGCGGAATGCGCCCCGCCTGCCGGCCGAACGCGCAGAGCGCCGCCGCCAGTTCGGCGGTTTCGCTTTCCGCCGCCAGAAGCTCGTCCTTCATGTGCAGGCGCACGTCGACGGCCACCTGGTCGTTGCGCGAACGTCCCGTATGGATCTTCTTGCCCAGGTCGCCCAGCTTTTCCGTCAAAAGGCGCTCGACGGCCATGTGGACGTCCTGGTCCTCGACGCGGATCTCGAAGTGTCCGTCCTGGGCGCTCGCGGCGATGCGACCGAGTTCCCTGCGGACTTCCGTCGCCTCGGCTTGCGTGATGATGGGCGTCTTGAGCGGCATTTCCGACAGCATCGTCACGTGCGCCGCGGTGCCCATGCAGTCCCAAACCGCCAGGCGCAAATCGAGAACGGGGTCGTCCCCCACCGTGTAGGTCAGAATGTCCGGATCGACCGTATTGTCCGTAATCGTCTTCTTCGTCTTCATTTGAGGGTTCCTTTCTCCGCTTTGCGCGCTTCCTCGAGGGCCACGTTGAGCCGGATGTCGGCGTCTTCAAGCTGTTTGTGCAACTCATCCTTCGTCCGCGCGAAGCGGGCGAGTTCGAACAGAAAATCGCTGTAGGCGCGTCCGGCCGCGGCGAGTTCGGGGCTGCGTCCGCCCGAATAGACGACGAGCAAAGGCGCTTTGGCGTACGCCGCGAACCGCACGCGCGGATCGACGGCGGCCATGTCGATCGCCTGGGCGAACGTGACCGAGGGGTAGACGTTGGAAAAGGAATGTCCGTAGGCGGGAGGATACAGCCGCAACCGGCTGGCGAACGTCAGTACGTCCACCGCCCGCGCCACTCCGGGCTGCAGGACCTTGCGCATGAGCGTGAGTGCCTCTTCGTCCGTGAGGGACGTCTTTTCGCCGCGCTTCCAGCGTTCCAGGGTAGCGTACTCGTCCGCCGCACGGCGCACCGGGTCGAGATCGCGGTAAAAGGCGTCCGCCTCGGCGTCCGAAAGCTCCTTTCCCTTGACCGCGCGCATGAAGGCCTTGACGATTTCCGTCCGCAGTTTCGCCAGGTCCGTGCTCCCGGGGGCGGGCAGGAAGAGCCGCGTCCGCGGCGGCTCGCCTTCCCGGTTCTGCACCCGCACCACGACGCGCGCATCGTTCGTGCGCCCTTCCCCTATCGTCAGGCAGACGGCGGGCTCGGCGAAACGCCGCGGCTGCTCGCGGAACCCCCGGTAGAGTTCCGTGCAAATCCCCGCGGCGAAACCGGCGATGGGGGACTGGTACTCCCGGCGCACGTCGGCCGGGCAGTCGGCCACGACCTGCACGAGCCCCTGCACTTTCGTGAAAACGGGCGCGCGCATCCGCTCGATGATTTCCGCGCGCGAGAGCGTCGCGGCGAACATAAGGAGCGCCAGGACCATGTCAGCGGATTTTCACCAGAAGGATGAACAAAAGCGGCATGACAATCAGCTGCAGGAGCACGAAACGCATGAGAACCTGCGCATTGGACCAGTGGAGATTCTTCTTGCAGTGGTCGTGGAGCGGAAACCGCACGCGGCGGATGGGGGAATCCGCGTCGAAGTCCCGCCCGCACTTGTGCGCCAGGCGCAGGAGGACGAGTTTGGCGAGCCCGCCCCCGCCGTTGACGAGCAGAATCGGCGCGAACACAAGGACAAGGAAGGGATTCCCCGTCACGAGCACCGCCGTCCCGAGCAGAATGCCCAGGAACCGGCTCCCGCCGTCGCCCATCAGCACCTGCGAAGGTTCGGCGTTGTACCACAGATACCCGCCCACCGCGCCGGCGACGACCATGACCAGGATCGCCCAGCGCGCGGCATCCGGATTGCAGGGCAGGAGGAAGTAGTGCGCCACGGGCTTGTAGCCGATCACCACGTACAGCATGACGGCGAGCATGACAAGGGCGATGAGGGTCAGGGAACCGGCCAGCCCGTCCACGCCGTCCGAACAGTTCGTGGCGTTCATCGTGAACCAGAGCACGAAGGCCGCGCCCGGAACGTAGATCCACATCGGCACATGCCACATGCCCTTCACGAACGGAAGCCAGACGAGCGTCGAATGCCCCTTGGCGACGCAAAAGGCGATTGCGAGCGACACGACCGCGTCCAAAAGCCCCTTCTTGAGTTCGCCCCACGGCACGGCGGCCCGGTCGTCCAGATAACCGAACAGCATGGCCAGATAGATGAAGAGGACGGCGAGCGCGTCCCAAAGATCGAGCGGAACGAAGAGTAGGATCACCGGCAGCGCCAGCAACGTCACGATCAGCCCGGCGCCCGTGGGTTTGCCCTTCGAAACCATGCCGCCCAAATCCCCCAGAATCGCCTTGCCCCGGTCGCGCGGCAGTTTGTCCCAGAGACGCGGCAGAAGAAAGACGACGAGGAGCGCCGCGCAAAAGGCGCCGCCCGCCAACAGGAGCGCATGGGACTGCAACAGGCGGAAAGGACCCCAGTAACTTTGCAGAAACGCCGAGAGATGGTAAAGCATGGTTATTTGATATCCCTATAAAAGACTTTCCAGAGAAAAAGGCCGCGCGCAGGAGCCGTCTCGACGCGCGCCGTCCGCGGCGCACGGGCCTCCAAAAGTTCACGGACGGCTTCGGGCTTTTCGCGTCCGCGCCCCACGCTCACGAGGAACCCCACCATGGACCGCACCTGCTTGTACAGGAACCCGTCCCCGCGCACGATGAACGTGTAGCGCGGCCCCCTCTTCTTCACCTCGAAGGAGAATACCGTCCGCACCGTCGACTCCAGCACCCGGTTCGGATTCGCCGCGAAAGACACGAAATCGTGCCGCCCGACGAAATAGGACGCGGCGCGGCGCATGGCCTCGAGGTCCAGCGCGCGGTGGCAGTAGGCCCAATAGGGCACGAGATCCGGCGGTTCGATTTCCGCCTGGTACAGTTGATAGCGGTATTCCTTGCCCTTCGCCGAAAGCCGCGCGTCGAACCGCTCCGCGGCATAGGCGGCGCGCAAAATGCGGATGGATTCCGGCAGCCGCGCATTGAGGGCGCGCACGACGTTCTTCGGCGGGATGGGCTTCGTCAGATGGAAGTGCGCGACAAACCCCTTCGCGTGCACGCCCGCATCCGTCCGGGAACTGCCGTAGATCCGCACGGGCCCCTGATCCAGCCAGGCGAGCGCCTCCTCGACGACCTGCTGGATGCCCAGCGCGTTCTCCTGCATTTGCCAGCCGGAGTAGGCGGTGCCGTCGTAGGCGATGCGGACTTTGTACTTTCTTCTCACACTGTCACCTGGGAGCCTGGAAAAGCTTCTTCATTTCCGCCAAACGGCTTTTGTCTGCGACGAGCACGCCATGGGGCGTCGTGACGACCACGAGGTTGGAAACGCCCAAAAGCGCGATGGGTGCCCCCCGAACCACACAGATATTGCCGGCCGCGTCCACCTTCCGGCACGGTCCTTCGCAGACGTTCCCGCTGCCGTCGTGCGGAAAATACTTGTCGAACGCCTGGAAGCCGCCGACGTCGTCCCAGCCGAAATCGCCGCGGACGACCGCCACGTTGGGTATCTTCTCCATGACGGCGTAGTCGAACGAAATCCGGGGGAGGGGATCGTAGATCTTCGCGAGTTCCGCATCCGTCCGCGGGAGGGGTTCGGCCAGAGGCGCCAAAACGGGGGCGGTGGTCCGGATCGCCGCACGGAACACGCCCGCGCGGGCGATGAAAAGCCCCGCATTCCACAGGTAACCTTTCCGCAGATAGCCCTGCGCCTGCGCTTTCGCGGGCTTTTCCACAAAACGTCCGGTTTTCGGGTCCACGTAGCCGAACGCCGAGGAAGGCGCGGTGGGCGGGATGCCGATGACCACGATCGCGTCCTTCTTCTCCGCCAGGCGGATGGCCTGGCGCACAGTCTTGCCGAACGCCTTTTCGTCGCCGATCAAGTGGTCGCTCGCGAAAAAGCCTATGACGTCCGCGTCGCTCGTCCCGGCAAGGCCCGTCCCCAGCGCAATCGCCGCGCCGGTATCGCGCCGGCAGGGTTCGCCCACGATGTGCGCGGCGGGGACTTCCGGTAGCTCCTGCCGCGTCAGGGCCACGTGTTTTCCGGAAGTGACGACGAACACGTCTTCCGCGGACGCCATCGCCTCCAGCCGCCGCACGCTCTGGCGCAAAAGGCTCGCCCCGCCGAAAACGTTGAGGAATTGCTTGGGCTTCTCCGGCGTGGACAGCGGCCAGAAGCGTTCGCCGCTTCCGCCCGCCAGAACGACCGCCTTGAACCGTGCGTTTTGTTTGGCCATGGCCTTACGACTCCGTCTCGGGGGTGGATTTGTCGACGATCGCGCAGATGCAGCAGTCGGACCACACGTTTTCCGCCGTCTCGATCATGTCGATGATCGTGTAGATCGGCAGGATGACGCCCAGAATCATGAGATTCCCGCCGACGCCCGCCATCAGGGAGAGCGTGAGGAAGTAGCACCCCATCGGGACGCCCGCGTTGCCGATCGCGCAGACGACCGCCACGACGCACCAGACCAGCATCGTCGGCAGGGTGAGGACGATGCCGCATTCCGGCGAATTCTGCATGACGTACAGCGAGGTGACGAGGATGAACGCCGCGCATCCGTTCATGTTGATCGTGCAGCAGAGCGGCAGGATGAACCGGGCGATCCACGGTTTCGCCTTCATGTTCTTCTCGGCCGTGGCGATCGTCACCGGCAAGGTCGCCGCGGAACTCTTCGTGAAGAGCGCCATCAGCAACGCCGGCGTCATCTCGCGCATGACCCGGTAGCCGTTCACGCCGCGCAGACAGCAGATAAGCGGCAGGATAACGAAGAACTGGATCAGATTTCCCGCCAGGACCACGAGCACGTACTTGCCGATGGACCCGACCACCACGCCGGCGGACATCTGCGCGGCCAGCTGCGCGGCAAACGCGACGATGCCCACGGGAAGCGCCCAGATGAGCCCCTTGATGAGCCCGAAGAATATCTCCTGCAGACCGTTGAGCGCCCGGTGCAAAAGGCGCACGTTCTCGCTCGTGCGGCCCAGAACGGCGATGGCGATGCCGATGCACGCCGAGATGAGCACGATCGGCAACACGTTCCCCGTCAGGAACGGATTGACGAGGTTGTTCGGAATCGCGTTCAGGATGTGGCCGTAGACCGTGTCCGGCGTCTCGGCCAGGCGCGAAACAGTCCCTTTCGCCGCATCCGAGACGGACGCGATCACATCGGCGGAAAGTTCGCCCGGCTTGATGAGGAGGTACAGTCCCAGACCGACAAGCGCCGCGACAAAGGACGTGAACACCGTATAGGAAAGCGTCCGGAAGAACACCCGCCCCATCTTCTTGCCGCCGCCCAGCGAAGCCAGCGCCGTCAAAATCGCCAGTGCCACCGTCGGCACCGCGACGAATTGGAAGGCGCGCGTATACGCCGCGGCCACAAAATCCATGAACCTGTCGAGTCCGCCTATGCCCAGACTCCCCAATGCCGCGCCCACAACAAGCGCAAGCGTCCAAATTATCGCTCTTTTCGCTTTCATATGACTATTTTGCTGACTATTTTGCCGTTTGCCGGATGCAAGCGCACGCGCAGAGGCCATCCGCCCCGGACGCCCCGCCGCCTGCCCGGACAAGTTCCGTATATTATACCAAAAATCGCCGCGAAAATCCCTTGGAAATTCATTCCTGTCGTGCAGAAAG
>ERZ808258.704-NODE-704-length-12145-cov-6.400331_pt1 | contig 12145 bp, 7 predicted proteins | sample MGYA00521280_ERZ808258 | MGnify/ENA primary metagenome ERZ808258 (study PRJEB31516, sample SAMN03275585) | gut metagenome | biome: mammalia-associated habitat; material: feces | host: Papio cynocephalus | place: Kenya | collected 2012-07-19 ...
TAGTCGAAACCGCGACCTCTTCGATGCGAACGAAGCGCTCTACCAACTGAGCTACGGCCCCTTGGATGTTACTCTGCTCTGCAAAGCAACATCAAGAGAGTTTAATACAAAAATGAGATTAACGCAATTTCGTAAACGCGCGTGTTGCGAAAGCCATCGCGCTTGGCGCCATGCACGATGCCGTACGTGGTACCAAGCACTGGCAATCCGCAGTGCATCGCCTACTTGGCCGCGGAATGCTCCGCCTTCTTCTTGCCGAACTTGGCCTTGAGCAGGCCGACGATCGTCGGAATCAGCGACAGCACGAGAATCGCGACGATCACCAATTCGAAATGCTTCTGCACGGCCGGAATGCCGCCGAAGAAGTATCCGAGCAGCGTGAACAGTGTGGACCACGTGAGGCCGCCCAGCATGGAGAACGGCGTGAAACGGCTCCAGCGCATGCCGGAAATGCCGGAGATGAACGGCATGAACGTGCGGATGAACGGGAAGAAGCGACCCAGGAACACCGCCAAAGGGCCCCACTTCTCAATCATCTTCTCGGTCTTTTCGATACGCTCCGGCGTCATCGCCTTGACTTTGCCGGATTCGATGATGCGGCGGCCGAAGAAGTGGCCGATCCAGTAGTTGCACTGGTCGCCGATGATCGGCGCGCACCACACGACCGGCAGCAACGCGACCAGCGGCAGCGCGGAGACGCCGGTCTTGGCGTCGGGCGCGGCGAAGAAGCCGGCCGCGAACAGCAGCGAATCGCCGGGCAGGAACGGGAAGAACACCACGCCCGTCTCGACGAAGACGATGAGGAAAATGAATCCGAGGGTAGGCGCCACGCCCATGGCGATCCAACTGGCGATCGCGGTGCGCGGGTCCTTGAGCAGGTTGACGAAGAAATTGATGATTCCCATAGGCTTTGTGATAGGTCTCTCTGTGAGTCTCTTATTTGACGGCCCGTCGGCTTGGCGCCGGACCGCATACGGTTTTACGCAAAGTCCGCATGAATGGACGCCGATGAACGCGGCCGTTACGCGGACAAGCCACGGCACCAGCCTACCAGCGAACCGCCCATTCGGTCTGTGAGGGTGCATACGGGTGGCAAATCTGCACATATGCGTTCGGTATGTCGAATAGCGATGCGTCGAATCGTGATGCCGGATTGCAGTGCGGCGGAATACGCTTGCGAATGATGCCGAGCCGGCATCGCGGATTGTTCGGATTGGAGTGGAAGGGATGTTGGGCGCGGGCTGATGCCGGCAACGCGGTTGCGGGCCCAGAACAAACCGTGCGGCGGCATCCCGATGCGGCGGTCCTGTGCCGCGTCGGCCGCTCTTGGGCACGCTGTGGGCGATACTGGGAGACATGGAGAACATGAGCGAACAGAAGACCGAAGATTCCGTCGTCAAGGCAGCCGCTGGAGGGAATGCTTCGGTAGTTGCCGGACAGAATGGTTCCGCGGATCTCACCGCGGAAAACGCCGCAGGGGAGCCGCGGCATGCGGAATCCGGACTTGACGGCCTGGTCTCCGACGTCGACGTTCCGCAGGGCACGGTGGTCCTCGCCGCGACGCCGATCGGCAACACCGCAGACGCGTCCGCGCGGCTGATCGCCCTCATGGAGGGCGCGGACATCGTGGCGGCCGAAGACACACGCCGCCTGTATGCGCTTGCGAATCGTCTGGGAATCCACGTTTCCGGCAAGGTGGTGGCCTACCACGACCATAACGAGCGTGACAAGGCCGATGGTCTGCTCGACCAAGTGGAACAAGGCGCGACCGTGCTGGTCGTCTCCGATGCCGGCATGCCCACCATCAACGATCCCGGTCTGGCGATTGTCCGCAGGGCCATCGACCGTGGACTGCCCGTCACCTGCGCTCCTGGCCCTTCGGCGGTGCTGGACGCGCTGTGCCTGTCGGGTCTGCCGACCGACCGCTTCTGCTATGAGGGATTCCTGCCGCGCAAGCATTCCGAACGCGTGCAGCACCTTCGTGCGCTCAAATCCGAACGCCGGACCATCGTGTTCTATGAGACGCTGCACCGTATTGACGACTCCATGGCCGATTTGCTGGATGTGTTCGGACCGAATCGCAGAATGGCGTTGTGCCGTGAGCTCACCAAGGACTACGAGCAGATCCGTCGTGGAACCATCGTCGAAATCCGTCAAAGCGTGATCGACGAGCCTCCGCGAGGCGAAATGGTGCTGGTCATCGCCGGCGCATCCGAGGAAGAGGCCGACGCCGCCGCTCCGACGACCTTATCGATCGAGGACCTTGCGGTGCTGTCCATCGATCGCGCGCAGGAAGACAATCTGCGTATCAAGGACGCGATCGCGCAGGTGATCGCCGAGCATCCGCTCGCCGACGGTTCGCTCGCGAATCGCAAGCAGGTGTACAACGCGGTGCTGAAGCTCAGAGGCTGATATTCCGCGCGGGCTTGTGGCATGGTTCGCGCTGGCACGGCTCTTGAAACAGTCGTCAGAGGTTGGATATTTCGTGCGAGGCTTGTGGCGGCTCGTTTACATCGGCTTGTGCCGGTTCGCGTCGGTATGGGCGGTCGCGTGCCGGCTTATGCCGGTTTGTGCGAATTTGTGTCGACATGGGCGGCTGCATGCCGGTTCTGCAGGTTCGTGCGGTTGCGTGTTGGGCTGTGCGTTTGCATGTTGGTTCGCGTCGGTTGGTGCCGATCTGTGCGGTTGCGCTTCGACACACAACATGTCGGTCATGCGGAGTGCGCCGGGTTATGCGCTGTCGTGCGCTTCCAAGGATTCCAGAAGAATATTGAGCGCCTCGCCCACGTCCTTTCCGCCGACTTGTGCCAGATATTCCAGCATCGCGGGCGTGGCGGCGGGATTGGCCACCAGCCAGCGTCGCAGATGTGGCGCGTATTCGGCGATATGCCACAGCACGTCCTGCGGCGTATCGGGACTGCACGCCATCAGCGGCGTCAACGCGATAGGTGGTGTCGGCGGTTCCACCAGCATTTTCGGCCGCGGCTGCGGCTGGTAATCCGGCAGTCGATGGCGTCCGCGTCGGAGTCCGTGCCGGCGGCCGCTCGCCGCATGACGCGACATGCGTTTATGGGCTTTGCGCGAATGCCGCGCGCAGGATGCTCTCATCCGGCCCTCCCCTCAAGCGTGAGAAAGAATTTGCGTGCCCAGCACGCATTGCGCGTATGCTTGCTTTCCTCCATGATGCGCAGGCATTCATCGGGGCGGAAACGGAACTCCTGCATCAGCATGCAGACGATTTCGCCGACCAAAGGCTCCTTGACGGCGGTGCAATTCAATGCCAGATCGCATGCCGTGCGCGCAGGCGTGGTGATATTGACCAAGCCGATTTGCGTGACGTGCTTGCTCAAGGTTCTGCGATTGAACACGTTGATTTTGAGACCATACCGCGCCGCGCGATAATGCGATCGCGCGATGATATCGATGGCCTCCGGGAAAATCCCTCCCAGCCATACCCATGCGGCGGTGCCCGCGCATGCCACCGATCTGCCGGGCAGCATCGGCGCGATGATGCTGGCGCGGCCGAAAAGCGTGCTCGCGTCCTGGAGCGAATAGGCGTTGTCGTCATTGAGTTTGCACAATGTGCTCGAATCCGACAGCAGATTCAAACACATCGGTCCGGGCAGGTCGTTGCCCTCGAAAAGCGGTGCGTCCATAGCCACACCGTATCGGATGCGTGACGATGCGCGCCACCCGGTTCGGGAAAAATGTGAATAAGTGGATAACCGCCGACGCACTTCATCGCAATGTGAATAATCATGTGGACAACCATGTGCCGCCGATGCGGCGCGTACCGGCCGCGCTCCCGGCTCCGGCATGGCTGGTTCCGCGGGATATGGCGCTTTGTATAATCAAGCACCATGAGTCATATTTTGGTGAATGTTGCTTGGCCGTACGCTAACGGCCCTCGTCATATCGGCCACGTCGCCGGTTTCGGCGTGCCCTCCGACGTGTATGCGCGCTATGAGCGCATGAAGGGCAATGACGTGCTGATGGTGTCCGGCACCGACGAGCACGGCACCCCTATTCTGGTGGAGGCCGACAAGGAAGGCGTGAGCGCCCAGGAGCTTGCGAACCGCTACAACCGCGTGATCGCCAAGGATCTGTGCGATCTCGGCCTGAGCTACGACCTGTTCACCCGCACCACCACCGGCAACCACGAGAAGGTCGTGCAGGAACTGTTCAAGCAGTGCCTGGAGAACGGCTACATCTACAAGGGCACCCAGAAGGTCGCCATCTCACCGTCCACCGGCCGCACCCTGCCGGACCGTTACATCGAAGGCACCTGCCCGATCTGCGGTGCCGACGGCGCCCGCGGCGACCAGTGCGACGCCTGCGGCAACGAGCTCGACCCGGACGAGCTGCTCAACCCGGTGTCCAAGATCAACGGCGAGACCCCGCGCTTCGAGGAGACCGAGCATTTCTTCCTCGACCTTCCGGCGCTCGCCGAAGCCAACCTCGCATGGCTGAAGACCCGTGAGGGCTGGCGCACCAACGTCATCAACTTCTCCATCGGCCTGTTCAAGGAAGTCAAGCCGCGCGCCATCACGCGCGACATCGACTGGGGCATCCCGGTGCCGGTCAAGGGCTGGATCGACAACCCGAACAAGAAGCTGTACGTGTGGTTCGACGCCGTGATCGGATATCTGTCCGCATCCATCGAATGGGCCCGCCGCAAGGGCGACCCGGAGGCGTGGCGCGCCTGGTGGAACGATCCGACCACCCCGGGCTACTACTTCATGGGCAAGGACAACATCACGTTCCACTCCCAGATTTGGCCTTCCGAGATGCTGGCCTACAACGGTCAGGGTTCCAAGGGCGGCGAGACCGGCAAGCTCGGCCCGCTGAACATGCCGGAGCAGGTCGTGGCTTCCGAGTTCATGACCATGGAGGGCAAGAAGTTCTCGTCCTCCCGCGGCATCGTCATCTACGTGAAGGACATCCTCGCCCGCTACCCCGTGGACGCCGTGCGCTACTACATCTCCGTCGCGGGGCCGGAGAACTCCGACTCCGACTTCACTTGGGCCGAGTTCGTGCGCCACAACAACGAGGAGCTCGCCGCTTCCTGGGGCAACCTGGTGAACCGTGTGGCCAACCTCATCAACAAGAACTTTGGCGAGATTCCGGCGTTCGACGAAGCCTCCGCCACCGATGAGGACCGTGCGCTGCTGGCTGAGACCAAGGCCGCGTTCGAAACCGTCGGCGGACTCATTGAGAACCACCGTCAGAAGAACGCGCTGTCCGAGGCGATGCGCGTGGTCGGCGATATCAACAAGTACATCTCCGCCACCGAACCGTGGAAGATCAAGGGCAACCCGGTTCGTCTCGGCACCGTTCTGCATGTCGCCGCGCAGGCCGTGTCCGACGCCAACCACCTGCTGGCGCCGTTCCTGCCACACTCCGCACAGAAGGTGTGGGAGGCACTCGGCGGTACCGGCACCTTCTCGCCGCTGCCGCATATCGAAGAGGTCGAGGATCTCGACAAGCCGGGCTTCAAGTACCCGATCATCACGGGCGACTACAAGCTGGGCGTGAACGTGCATTCGTGGGCTTCCGAGCCGATTGTCGCCGGCACTCCGGTGCCGAAGCCGCACCCGATCTTCGCGAAGATCCCGCCGGAAGCCGTCGAGGAGGAGCTTGCCCGCTTCGATGCCGAGCTGAAGGCTCGTCGCGAGGCCGAAGCCGCTCGTCTTGCCGCGGAAAAGGCCAAGCTCGAGAACTGATTTCGGCATAAACGGTTTCATACGTTTCGCACGATTCCGATTTTCCTATCGAAATCGGAATCGTGCGGCAACGGAGATGCAAAAATACCCCCTAACCTTTCACCTGCGACCGGATTTAGCCCGCAGGAGCGGTTAGGGGGTATTTGTTTTTCTGGTGCTTTCGCACGATTGCGAAAAAGTTCCTAAAAATAAAATCGTGCGATATCGGGGGTGCTTTATTCATCACCGTGGGACACGGTCTTCCAGCCGGTTCCATCCGTCGAAGCTGATGGGTCGTACATCAAACGCCATACGATGGAACCGGCTGGAGACATCGATGCAGTACGGGAATTAAGGCCATTACAGGAATACGTCATTACGAAACTTGTCTGGGTTCCGGGAACGTTCTTTTTGTCGGATTCCGCGGAGTCATGGGAATAGTGATATTCGGTATGGGGCATCTTTTTGATTTCGCATCCTTTCATGAAGGATGAATCATTGATGATATGCTGAGTGCCATCCCGCAGCGTCTTATCGCTGAACAGACTTGATTCCGATGTCACTACCCGAATTCTCGATGTGTTGAGGGGTGGTTGAACTAGCTCGGGCACCTGATTGGCCATGAGATAGGCAAGAAAAATCGAAAAGATGACTAGGGGAGACCTGCAATCAAAAACACTTTATTCTTGCGCATGCATGCATAATATCAGGTAAACCTTTCGTTGGATAGGCACTCCGTATTGCTTGGAATGGCTCATGGTTATCGATTCCTATAGAACAAAGCGATAACGATACTGCGTGTAATGCGCCCGTCAATGTTTATATTGGCCCCCTGACCATTGTTAATGGCATAGAGGGGAGATTGAATGTCGGACGTGGCTTATAACTGGCTGGCGCTTGGCGTCGCCGCGGTGCTGTTTGCAGGCTTAGCGTGGTTGAGCGTGTCAAAAAAAGCGGGTTTCACCCCGCGTGTGCTGCTCGCCACCGTTCTAGGCATCGTTTTCGGAATCGTGTTCAAAGGCCATGTTGATTTTGTCAACGCGGTCGGAACTGTTTGGTCGAATGTGATTTCCGCGATTGTGGTGCCGTTGCTGTTCTTCAGCATCATCGCGAGCATCACCAACCTTGGCGAATCCGTTCGGTTGAAAAGCATTGGCGTGAAAACGGTGTTTTTCCTGTTGCTGAACACCGCGACGGCCGCTTTGCTCACGCTGGCGATCGCGCAGTCGATTCATCTTGGTCGGGGATTCGCATACAAGTTGCCGACGAATTATGAGAAGCACGAAGTGCCCGCGGTCTTGGACACGATCGTCGCGCTGTTCCCGCACAACCTTGCTGACAGCTGGGTGAACAACCAGGTCGTGCCGATCGTGCTGTTCGCCATCCTTGTCGCGGTCGCTTACAATTCCGCCAATGTGACGGCCAAAGCCCATGAGGCCATCGCGCCTTTCAAGACATTCATCGACGCCGGCAATGTGGTGCTTTCCAAGGCGACGCAGATCATCGTCGGACTGACCCCGTACGCGGTGCTGGCTCTGATCGCCGCCGCCGTCAGCAACAGCGACATTGCCACATTGCTGCCGTTGGTGACCGTGTTGATTGTCGCCTACATCGTCATGGCATTGCAGTTCTTCGTGGTGCAACCATTGCTGCTTGCCGGTGTGACCCGGTTGAATCCGATTTATTTCTTCAAGGCTTTTTGGCCGGCTGGAGTGGTCGCATTCACGTCCGAAAGCTCCATCGGTACGATTCCCGTCACGGTGCGTCAGCTTCGTAGTGCCGGTGTTCCGGGCGAGGTTTCCTCGTTCGTGGCAGGCATCGGTGCGAACCTTGGTATGCCGGGTTGCGCCGGTGTCTGGCCAGTATTGTTGGCCGTGTTCGCCGTGAACGCCCAAGGTCTCAATTATTCCGCTGGACAGTACCTGTTCCTGGTGGTGCTTGCGGTACTGGTATCCATCGGTACCGTTGGTGTTCCTGGAACGGCGACGATTACCGCAACGTCGCTGTTCACCGCGGTTGGATTGCCGGTGCCGTTTATTGCGATCACCCAGCCGATTTCGCAGATTGTGGACATGGGCCGTACCGCGTTGAACGTTTCCGGTGCGGCCAACACTGCGGTGATCGTTGCGAAGACGGAGAAGCTGCTTGACGATGACCTGTACTACGGGCGCAAGCAGTTCGATGACGAAGAAGAGATTGCCGAAGATGTGGAAGCGTCCGATGCGCGCTCCGCGCAACCTGCGACTTCTGACAGTGAATCTGGTAAGAATGAGAGCGGATCCACGTTCGCGTTCTCCGCAAGCACGAATGCGCTGAATCTGTCTCCGAACTCCGTATTGGAAGGCCAGGGCGAGGATTTGTGTGGCATCCATTCTCATAAGACCGAAGTCGGGTCGGAGAATAAATGATATGGCGGCGTGCGGGCCGACGATGTGAATCTTACACATCGTCGGCCCGCACGCTTTTCGCGTTGAATGTGTTTCGCCTGTCATGAGGCGATGTGGCACAGTCGTGAAAGCATATTGGGTAGGGAATTTCGCTTATGGACATTCGCATGATTTTGATACGGATGCGATGAATTGAAATTGTGCGGAGGCGAGAGGTTCCAAAACGCCTTTTTTGGAAGAATATACGGCCTGTTTTTCAGGTTAGGGGGTATGTGCGAATTGCGATTGTTCGCACAATTCCCAAAACATCCGTCCAAATTGAAATCGTGTGAAGATTTATGGCCGCATCGTGGGAAGGTCCGCGGCGCTACAATGGAACATCGAGAGAACGCAGAGACGCAGGAGGATTCCGATGCTGGACGTGAAACGGGTGCTCAAGGCCGCTCCGACGAAGATGCGTTCCCGCGAGCCGCTGCGCCAATTATGGACGCCGTGGGGCGAGAAGATTCGCGACGAATGGCTTTCCTCCCATGCCGGAAACAAGGCGTTTCCCGGCGATGAATCCTTCCACTCCACATTCCGGATGACCCAGGGCGATGGAGATGGTTCGAGACGCGGACGCACGCCTGTTCTCAACGAGCATCCGCGCCCGACGATGGTGCGCGACAACTTCACCATGCTCAACGGATTGTGGGATTACGCGATTGTTCCCATTTCCAGCGGCGGGGATGCGGCGGCGCGTCGCAAATCCTTGCACAGGCTCACCCGCGACGAGGCGGTGCGTGCGGTCAAGGAGGCCGCGATTCCTGAAACCTACGATGGCGAGATACTAGTTCCTTTCTCCCCGGAATCGGCGCTTTCCGGTGTGCATCAGACCATATATCCCGACGATCTGCTGTGGTACCGCACCACCGTGCATCCCGTTTCCCTCGGCGGTGATGCGCGTATCCGGCAAATCGGCGACGCGAACCGGCTTATTCTGCATTTCGAAGCGGTCGATTACATCTGCGCGTGTTTCATCAACGGCCAGTATGCGGGCGCGCATATCGGCGGCTATCTGCCATTCGACGTCGATATCTCCGCCTTCGTGGACTCGGACGACGCTTTCGAGATCGCGTTGTGCGTTTACGATCCCAACGATTCCGGCACCCAGCCGCGCGGCAAGCAGAAAATCGAGCGCGAAGGCATCTGGTACACCGCGCAAAGCGGCATATGGCAAAGCGTGTGGTTGGAAGTCGTCCCGGAAGCGTATCTGCGCACGCTCACGTTGAAGGGCGCGTCCGATGGGAAACTGTTCGTCCGAGCGGAAATCGGCGGCGACAAGCCGAATGCGAGGCTGCGCGTCACTGTGAGCGATCCGCACGATGACACGGTGGTGGCGGATGAGACGATACCGGCGGGCACGCGGAAGGTGCGTGCGGAGATCGAGACGCGCGCCGAGCGCCTATGGTCGCCGGACGATCCGTATCTGTATGACGTGACCGCGACGTTGTTGGTGGGGCAGGCCGTGAAAACATCCGTGAAACAGGTTTCGCGGGTATCGGAGCCAGCCGCTCAAGCATCTTTGAAACCGGTCGTGCGACAGTCCGTGGAACCGGCCGTCCAGGTGCCTGAGGAACAGGCCACGCGGCCATCCGGAGAAACATCCGAGACATCCGGAGGGTCGCCTACGGAACGCGCGCAGGTCGCGCAGACCGCGGAGAGCCTTGCGAAACCGTCGTTCGTGGATGTGGTGCGATCGTATTGCGCGTTCCGTTCCGTCGAGGTGAAGCCCGATATGAAAGGCGTCGCGCGGTTCCATCTCAACGGGAAGCCGTTGTTCGTCAAAGGCGTGCTCGACCAAGGGTATTGGCCCGATGGGCTGCTGACCGCGCCGAGCGACGCCGCGTTGATCCACGACATCACCGCCATGAAACGCGTCGGTTTCAACATGTTGCGTAAGCATATCAAAATCGAGTCGGCGCGCTGGTACTACCATTGTGACCATTTGGGCATGATGGTGTGGCAGGACGCGGTCTCCGGCGGCGGCATGGACGGCGAATACAATTCGTGGACCACCAACCGCAAGCCGACGCTGTTGCGTGCGACGTGGAACAAATACCGCGACGACACCGCGAAGCATTTCGCCGCATTGGGTGCGGACGATCCGGATTACCGCCGTGACTGGTCGCGCACCTGCGACGCGATGGTGCACATGCTTGCCGGGCATCCGTCGATTGTGACCTGGGTGCTGTTCAACGAAGGCTGGGGCCAATTCGACGCGTGCGACGCGGCGGAACGCATCCATGCGCTTGATCCCACGCGCCCGATCGACGCGACAAGCGGCTGGTACGACCAGCGCTGCGGCGACTTCCACAGCGTGCACAACTATTTCCGCCCGCTGGAGGTGTATCCGGACAAGGGCCCGCTGCACGGATACGTCGCCGAATACGAGCGGAAGCACAAGAGGCGTCGCCGTGCCGCGCAGTACGCGGTGCTGCCGGTCGCCCAGCATGGCGTGCGCGCGTTCGTGATTTCCGAATTCGGCGGATTGGCGCAGTTGGTGCCCGGGCATGCCGCGGTCTCCCGTGCCTATGGATACGGCGAATACGATTCGATGGAGGACTGGCGTTCCGCGGTGCGGTCTTTGCTGGCTTCGGCGGATGCCTTGGCGTCGCGCGGACTGTCGGGATACGTGTATACGCAGGTCTCCGATGTGGAGGAGGAGCTCAACGGCCTGCTGACCTACGACCGCCGCATTGGCAAATTGGCGGACCGAGCAGCGGAATGGGCAGGGGCGGCCAGAGGAACAAACACGAATTAAACGGAATGGCCGAGTGCGCGCAATGCGCCCGCCCGCGGAACGGACAAGGAACAGGCGGAAGAAAAGAACGGCCAGGCAAGAAGAGGTCGCAAGGAGCGAAAGAGGTGAAAAGGAGCGGAAAACGGAAGTGAAAGCCGTCTGTGACATTTCCGTTACGTGATTTTCAGGAAATTGACAGGAACACACATCGTTCCTCCAAGACTTGAGCGGTTATATAGAACATGTCAACGGTTACGGCTGTTGGCGAGGTTCTTCCAGAACCCCATAACTGAACCCTTCTTCTCTCTTCTCTCTCAGCCGGCGGCCTTCTCTCCGCCGGCTTTCTTTTTCCGCTCCGTAACGCTGTAGCGGTTCCGTGGCGTCTAACGTTTCGTCGCCGCATGTTTGTTTCCCTGTATCGTTGGTTTTTATTGTTTCCCGCGTTAGTCTCCGTATGGTTTCCGTACTGGTTTTCGTACTGTCTTTCCGCCCTTCCGCGGTACATTCCAGGCGCATCCCGCTCTGCATCGCGTATCCCACATCCTCGCCGCATTTGTATTTCGCCGAGGATAACGTTGCGACCAGGAACAGAGAAGAACAATCCAAAGGAACGCTACGTATGTACGTCGATCCGAATCGAAACCAACAGGCAGGAAACCTCAAATGGATTCTGCCGTACTGCAAGCCCGACCTGCCGCGTATAGCCGGTGCGCTTGCGCTGTTTTGCGTGAACAACGTCATGGCGTTGACCATTCCGTTATTGTCCGGTCTGATCGTGGACCGAGTCATCACGCAGGGCAAGGTCGATGAGCTGACCCGCCTGTGCGTGATGATGATTGCATTCACCATCGTGCGCGTCGCGTCCCGATATGGGTACCAGATGTGGATGGAACGCTTCGGGCAGAACTCCATCTTCCGTCTGGTGAGCGACGAATACGAGAAGCTGCACGAGCTCGACTTCACCTACTTCAACCACACGCGCACCGGCGACATCATGAGCCGCATGACCTCCGACACCGACGCCATCCGCCACGCGCTGAGCTGGGTGAGCTATCAGGTGCTCGACTGCGCGGTCATGTTCATCGGCGCGCTGATCATGATGTTCTCCATCGACTGGCGTCTCGCATTGGCGCTCGCCTGCGTCACCCCATTCATTTTCGTGCTTACCAGGGGCTTGTCCTCGCATGCCAAGCCGCTGTTCTTCGCCATCCGAAACTCGCTGGCCGAAATGAACTCCATGGTCGAGGAGAACATCGAAGGCAACCGGGTCGTCA
>ERZ808258.705-NODE-705-length-12140-cov-11.393877_pt1 | contig 12140 bp, 11 predicted proteins | sample MGYA00521280_ERZ808258 | MGnify/ENA primary metagenome ERZ808258 (study PRJEB31516, sample SAMN03275585) | gut metagenome | biome: mammalia-associated habitat; material: feces | host: Papio cynocephalus | place: Kenya | collected 2012-07-19 ...
GATGGACGCAATTCCAGCGACAGCCACGGTTGTCTCGCTCGAAATAACGGACTACTACACGACATTCTACAAGGAGAAGGCAAAATGAGCGAAGAAGCGGCACTCAAAGACAACGCGGCAATCGTCTTCGAGGACAACGCGGCAATCGTCTTCGAGGACACCCCCCGGATTCCTGTTGTTGACGCGGACCCGGTATTGTGCATATACAAGGACTTTGACGATCCTTCTGCATTTGAATTTACGGAAGATGAGATACTTGATTTCACAAAACGCGAACAGATGAGTCATCTGTTTTACATGAGTGGAAGCAAGACAAAACCATTAGTCCTTCCGGACGGCTTCGGGCAGAGCGCGACCGATTTGTCTCGTTGCTTTTACAACTGCAAATGCCAGTCGCTCACCCTTCCGGACGGCTTCGGCCAAAACGCGACCGACCTGAATGGTTGCTTTTACAACTGCGAATGCCAGTCGCTCACCCTTCCCGACGGCTTCGGCCAAAACGCGACCGACCTGAATGGTTGCTTTTACAACTGCGAATGCCAGTCGCTCACCCTTCCGGACGGCTTCGGGCAGAGCGCGACCGATTTGCATGGTTGCTTTTATTGTGCGGTGAACTTGAAAACGTTGACTCTTCCCGAGGGCTTCGGCCAGAACGCGACCGACCTGTCCTGGTGCTTTTATATGTGTGCGGGGTTGGAAAAACTCGTGCTTCCAAAAGGCTTCGGGCAAAACGCCGAAACATTGAAGGAGTGTTTTCTTACCGGCGATTACCGCAAGCTGTCGAACCTTGCGACTCTTATCCTCCCGGAGGGCTTTGGGCAAAAAGCAACAGATGTGGAAATGTGTTTCTGGGGATGCATAGCGTTGACCTCACTGCGTCTTCCGGACGGATTCGGGCAAAAGGCAACAAACATGGTTAGCGCATTTGCAAATATGCAAAAACTTCGCGCGCTCATCCTTCCCGAGGGTTGCGGCAGGCAGGCCTTGTATATCGCCACAATGTTCTATAAGTGCTATGAACTAACCGATTTGCACCTTCCGGATGGATTTGGGCTTAAGGCTGCTAGAGCCACTGGTGTTTTTGGAAAGTGTATCGCGCTCACGAACATAACAGGAAATCCGAATTTCGGCGCGTCCTTGAATTTGTCGGATTCCCCGCTTCTCACGGTGGACAGCCTGATGGTCGTCGTCAACGGACTGCAGACCGTCACGGAGGCGCAGACGCTGACGCTCGGCGAAGCGAACAAAGCGAAGCTAACAGAGGCCCAAATAAAAATTGCCACGGACAAAGGCTGGACAGTGGCGTAAAGGAGGGCTTATGGGCAACGGGAAAATCATCTTTCGAAACAGAAACATCCAGAAACAATGCCGGAATCTTATAGGCACTACCAATGGGAAAGAGCAGCTAAATAAAACAATGGGGGGAATACTTGTGTCTTTTGCGGAAGTTCCGGCACGCATCAAGGTAAAATTCAACTGGAAATTTCGCAGAAGCATTATCAACCCGCTATACTCGATCTATGGGAATCGTGGTCCAACCAGCTTGATTTTCTCCGAAGGTTTCGGGATGGCTGCGGAAACATTGCGCTGGATTAGCGTACGGTTTGCCGGGACGTCTCTATCATTGCCGGCGGGCTTCGGGCAAAATGCAATAGACATGAGCAACTGCTTTCAGCACAATAAAAACACAACGAAACTTAGGGTCCTTAGCCTCCCCGAGGGATGCGGGCGGAAAGCGAAGACGCTGAAACAATGTTTCGCGGGCTGCGCAAATCTAACCAACCTTGCGTTTCCTGACGGCTTCGGTGCAGCTTCAACCGACAACACAGGCGCGTTCGACGGGTGTGCCGCGCTAGCCTACTTCAACGGCAACCCGCAGTTCAAGACTTCGGTCGATTTGTCGGATTCCCCGCTTCTCACGGTGGACAGCCTGATGGTCGTCGTCAACGGACTGCAGACCGTCACGGAGGCGCAGACGCTGACGCTCGGCGAAGCGAACAAAGCGAAGCTAACAGAGGCCCAAATAAAAATTGCCACGGACAAAGGCTGGACAGTGGCGTAAACAGTGCGGAGAAAATCGCAAGAAAGGACAACCCCAATGACAACGTCAACTACACCAAACGGGATCCAGACCCTTGTCCCCGCTGAAGGCTGTCGCCTCACGAATGGCGATAGCGTAGCCGAAGGCGTGGTATATCTCGGCAAACTTGATGAACGCGGGAACTGGCGGGAAATCACGGAAGCCGAAGCCGCGGAGATTGAGGCGCAAGCCCAGCTGGACGCGGAAATGGACGGGCGCGACGGAAGGATGCGATAAGCCATGGAGGAAACACGCCGTCTTGAACTCGACCGTATGCTCGACGAAGCAATCGCCGCGCAAGACGGCGCACGCATCAAAGCCATACGCCGCACGATGGAGCGCGAGATGCTGGAGTGCACCGCGCACACCGCCACGCGCATAAAGAAGATAGAAGCGAAGGTCGACTACCTGTGCGACAATCTCATCAAGCAGCACGAGCGGTATAGCCAGAAAACCATCAATCTTCTGCTGAAGTACGGCGGATGGTTGCTTCTCATCATCGCCGGGCTTTTGAAGATTTCACTGCCCGCATAAGCAAAATCAGATAAACTATACGGAAAGGAACCCCGAAAAATGAAAATAAGCTACCTCAAAATCGCAATCAAGTATGTCTTCGGCGGCAAGGGAGCCGTCCTCGACTACGTCCTCGACCTCGCCAACAACGCCGTCGCCGCGCTCTCCGACGCGAACAAGGACAAGGTAAAAGCCGTCCTCGCCTTCGCCGAAAAGCTCCTCGCGCTCATGGACAAGCTCGTCGTGTTCTGCCCGAAGAAATGGCGCAAGGCCTGGCTCGAGACGTCCGTCGCGCTCGCCGCCGTCGTGAACGCCGCCGAAGACCTCGAGGTCACGCCCGAAGAGCTCCAGGACGTCACGGACAAGTTCCGCCTCGCCTACGCCGCCTGGCGCGTCGACGATTCCGCGTCCGTCCCGTCGGAGGCCGCCCAATGACCCGCGCCGCCTTCGGCTTCCTCGCGCTCATCGGGCTCCTCGCGTTCCTCGCGCTCGGCTCCCTCCTCTTCGGCGGATGCTCCAGCATCCCGACGGGGGTGCGCGTCGTCGCCTCCTCGGCGACCGCGACGAGCCTCGGCAACATCAACTGGGACACTTACACCATCCCCGTCTTCTCGGTCTACACGGGCCCCAAGACGACGATCTGGGTCAACCGCGACTATATCGCGCTCAAGTCCGTCGCGGCGGAAGGCATCGTCACCAACACGACCTCCGCGCTCGGCGTCTATCAGGCGCGGGAGCAGAAGCGCACGCGCGTGGACATCGAATTCGCGCCGGCGAAAGAAAATGCTGGTGAAGCGGGTATTGAATAGTGTATAATTATTGACATGAATCGTATGGTCACCGAACAGGAGTTTTTGCCGTGACGGTCGAAGAAATAGAGCGCAAGGCGCGGCGCATCCTCCAAGACACCGAGGAGGAGTATCGCTGGACGAGCGCGGAAATACGCGACGCGTTGCAGGAGGCGATTGCGGCGCTGAACGCCATCCGCCCCGAGACGCGCTATGTCGACGGCGTCCTTTCGGACCCCATCCGGCTTCCCGCGGCGGACGACAAGACGATTTCCGTCAACGACCGCTATACGGAAGCGCTCGTCTTTTATGTCGTGTACAAGTGCTATCTCATGGACGACACGGACACGACGAACCAGCAACTGGCCGAACTGTATCTGGGCAAATTCAACACAAAGGCGCAATTGTAGTGGCGACAATCAAGATAAACCAGTTTCACGGCATTTCGCCCCGCACGCATCCGTCGCTTTTGTCGGACGGCATGGCGGTCGAGGCGCACAACTGCCGTCTCAAAAGCGGCAAGCTCGTGCCGTTGCGGGAACCCGCGCGCATGGGCGAGCACACGGTGAATCTTGAAGGCGACATCAGCCAGATTTCGGAGGCGAATTCCCTCATCCTGTGGCGGCACGAGAACACGTTCGAGTTTCTCGCGTTCGCCGGTTTCGTGGACAAGGCGGCGGGGAACATTGCGGACGACGAATACGACCGCATCTTCCTTACGGGGGACACGTGCCATTCGTGGGACGGACACGACAACGTGCCGACCGTCTACCTGCGAGACAAGAACAAGACGGGTACGCAAATCATCCGCCAGCCCATCCCCAAGAATCCGCTTCCCGCGCCGTATGCGAAACTCTCGACGGAAAACGGCGCGGTCCAGGACAAGGACAATACGCGCTATACCTACTACTTCCAGACATGGGTCGACCCGTACGGCTACGAGAGCGGCGCGTCCGACCCGAGCGAGAACTGGAATCCGAACGCGAACGGCATCGGGAGCGGCGCATACACGAAGGACGCGCTCGAATACAACGACGGCGACGCGGTGTTGTTCCTCGCGCTGACGGACGAACAGGTGCCGGAGGGCGGCGGCACGGTGAACAGTCCAACCGCCGGATACAAGCGGCGGTTCTACAAGGTGATTTCCGGGAGCGAGACGGGCACGGCGCAATTCGTCGCGGAATTCGACACCGACCCGTGGGGCCCGAAGACGATACGCGTGAAGGACGAGGACGCGGGCGAATCCATGCCGCTTTTCGAGTCCGCGCCCTACGACCTGCGGAACATGACCTACGTGCCGGGCGGGTTCTACGTGGGCTTTTCGCCGCGCAATCCGAAGACGGTTATGTTCTCGGAAGTCGGCGTGCCGACGAGCTGGCCGCAGGCGTACCGGTACGATTTGCGGGACAATATCGTCGCGCTGGCGGTTTCGACGAACACGGTGTTCGCGCTGACGGACGGGTTCCCCTGCGTCATTTCGGGCACCGCGCCGGACTCCATGACGGTGTCCATGCTCGCGGGTCCGGCGGCGTGCGTCTCGAAGCGGAGCGTGTGCCTGTACAAGAACGCGGTGTGCTACGCGACGAACACGGGCATCGGGATGATTTCCTCGTCCGCGACAATCGGCACGACCGTGAACAATTTGACGGAGAAGGTATTCACGAAGGAGCAGTGGCAGGCGTACAATCCGTCCTCCTGCCTGATGGCCCAGCACGACGGGGCGCTCTTCTGTTTCTTCACACTCGCGGACGCGGCAAAGACGCGGCGCGGGCTTGTCGTGGATTTGCTGGAAAGCGAAAACGCCGTGACGACGCATGACGAGCAGTCGACCTGCCTGTGCATAGACGACGCCGCGGACGAGCTGTTCTTCGTGCGGAGCGCGAACAGCGGAAAGGAGGGTGATTGAGATGGCGATGACATACGGTGATACCATTTCTTTTTTTTGGTTTTATGATACAAAAAAAGAAGAATCTGAGTCCAGCAATGTTTTGTCTGTTAGCAAATATCCAGATGTAGAGTGTAGCGATACAGACGAATTTGGTCCAAAATATTGTTGTCGAGAAAGCAATTTCAAAGATGCAAGTTCTTCGACCATAAAAAAAACAGACATTGTATATACGCGCACGTGGACGGATTCGTCTGGCGTGACTCACTGGTTTAAGCTTCCGGTAGGGACGTCATACGTAAGACTTGTTTGGACAAATAGAACCGTTGAATACTATTCCGGCTATGAATTCGACATTACACATAAAAATGGCTATAAATACAGATTTTGTGGTGTATTGTGTAATGGCAAAGGAATGTTTGTTCCCGAATCGAATTTTCAGCTGTCACGAAGCTATACAATAAATAATGTATACTATGCCAATACTTCAGATATGCTCAATATCTTTAAGCGTTGGCCTATAATAGTCTACAAGAGCCAGTGGGGCGACGTCATCGCCACGCGGCAGGTCGCACCGGGCGGAACCGACACGCCGCCTGCACCACCGGCGAAGAATGGCTATGTCTTCACGGGATGGAGCGGGTCGTACACCAATGTGACAGCGGATACGACCACCGTCACGGCGCAATACCGCGCGGCGAACTACACGGTCGTCTTCGACGGCAACGGCGCGACCGGCGGCTCGATGGAGGCACAAACGTTCGTCTACGACGCGGCGCAAAACTTGCGCAAGAACGGATTCATCAACAATTTCCAGGTTGTCTTCCACTTCAACGGAAACGGGCAGTCCGACAAAATCGAGTCGCTCACCGCCGGTTTTTCCGGCTGGGCGACAAGCGCGGCGGGCGGCGTCGCCTACGCGAACGGCGCATACGTAAAGAATCTGGCGAAAACGGACGGCGCGACCGTGACGCTCTACGCCAAATGGGCTTCGTCCGGCGCAATCGCCCTTCCGATTCCGACCGTCCCGGCCGGAAAGAACTTCCTCGGCTGGTACACGGCGGCGTCTGGCGGAAACTGGGTCGGCGAAGGCGGCGCGTCCTATACGCCGTCTTCGTCCATGGACATTTACGCGCACTGGTTGGCGTCGACCTATTCCGTACGCTACAATCCGAACGGCGGCGCGGGAACGATGGCGGACACCGCGCTCACCTACGGAACGGACGGAAATCTCCGCGCCAATGCGTTTGTCCGCACAGGCTACTCGTTCGCCGGCTGGGCGACGAGCGCGGGCGGGAGTGTGGTTTACGGCGACGGCGCCACTGTGCGCAACCTCTCAGGCGTGCAGGGCGCCGTCGTCAATCTCTACGCCGTCTGGACGGCGAACACCTACACGGTCACGTTCGTGCCGGGCGAGAACCACACCGTCGCGGACGCCACGAAGCAAGTGACGTTCGGCGCGCCGTACGGCGATTTGCCGGACGCGGCGAGTTCCGTGCTTGGCGAAGTGTTCGCGGGCTGGTTTCTCGAAGACGGCACGCGCATAGACAAAACGACAACCGTCGCCACGGCGGCGAACCATTCGCTCTATGCGCGTTTCGCCACGGGAAGCTACACCGTCCGTTTCGAGGCCAACGGCGGCTCCGGGGTAATGGCGAACATGTCGTTCGAGTTCGGCGAGACGAAAGCCCTCGCGAAGAACGCCTTCACGCGGACGAATGTGACGTTCGGCTACGAATACCGCTTCCTCGGCTGGTCGCTCGACGCGAACGCCAAGACGGCTTCGTACGCGGACGGACAGAGCGTGTCCAATCTGGCGTCCGCCGCAAACGAGACGGTCGTCCTGTACGCGGTTTGGCGTGGGGCGGTGCGCGTCACAGTGAAGAGCAACGACACGACGCTTGGCACTGTCAGCGACAGCACGGGATGGTATCAGCCTGGCACGACGCTCACAATTGAAGCTGCGGTCCTCGACGCGTCCAGCACGAAGTTCACGGGCTGGTACGTGGACGGCGTAAAGGTCTCGGCGAGCGCGAAATACACGCTTACCGTGCCCGACGCGGACTGTACCTACGAGGCGCGGTTCAAGAACGTCCTGCACAAGGTCTACATCCCGTCCTTCAACGCCGCCTACGGCTCCGCCGCGCTGACGGTCGCCGGGAAGGAGATTGCGGACATTTCACAGCCCGTCTCGTGCCGGGAGGGCGACACAATCGGGCTCAAGCTCGTTCCCGCCTACAACTACAACGCGAACGGCTGGCAGATACTCGACAAGACTTACAGCGGGAGCGAATGTTCGCTCGTCGTATCGGATGCACACCCTGAGACTATCGAATGTATCGCGCTTTTCACGGAAAAGCCGAAATTCACGTTTGTCGTCTCGCTTTCGGGAAGCGGCGCGAACGCGGCGACGCTCACGGCGAACGACGGCTACGGCAACAGATGGTCAGGCGCGGCGGGCGATTCGCTGGAAGTCATCGGCTACGTCGGGATCAAGTATACGGCGACCGTCGCTTTGCCGAACGACGATTCGACCTATTCGTTCGAGGGATGGGAGAAGGACGGCTCGCTCGTCGAGTCCGCGAAAAAGTCCTATTCGTTCACGAACACGACCACGGCGAGCGTCGCGCTTGTCGCGAAAGTCCATTCGGCGAAGCATGTCCTCAACATAATCTCCAGTCCAGGCGGACTCCCCGCCTACGGTTATCTCGCCGCGAAAGTCGGCGACACGCCGGTCGACGCCTTCTACAACATCCTCGTCACAGAGGGACAGTGGATTACCGTCACGGCGACGCCGTCCGCAATCCGCAATTTCGCGCGGTGGGAAGTCGACGGCATCGACGACAGCATCGAGCGCGAATACCGCTTCCAGATAACGTCTTCCATGCCCGAGACGGTCTACGCCACGGCGTTCTTCGAGACGAAGAGCCGGAGCACCCTCTCGGCCGTAAAGGAGAACGGCGGCCTCGGCACGATTGACGTCTCGTACACGGACGTTCTGAATGCGGATACGGGCACGGTCGGCGAGCATACGGTCTATCTCACGAAGGACTCCGCAGGAGAAGTCCACGACGACCTCTACGCGGGCGTCGTCTACACCTACACGGCGACCGTAAGCGAATACAAGTCCACGGTGACGGGCAATCAGCTTTCCGAATTCGGCGGCTGGTACGCCAAGCGCGGCGAGAAGTGGGCGAAGCAAACGAGCGACCTCGTGTGCAAGATGACGGACACCGAGGAAGCCAAGGCGGTATTCGCGTACAAGACGCTCGTCCAAGGTACGATTTCCGTTTCCGGCGGCCGGGGCGCGGTGTCCATTTCGGAGAACACGCAACCGGACATTGCGGCGGTGGGCTCGGAAGGCCCGAAGTGGCTTGTCGGGCGTTCCGTGACACTGGTCGCCGCGCCGGAAGAAGGCTATACGTTCAGTTTCTGGCGCATCGTCATCAACGGCGTGCCGCAGAGTTCGGTGACGAATGCGACGCTCACGCTTTCGCCGACGGCGGATTTCACGGCGACGGCGATGTTCGAGACGAAGAAGTGTCCTGTCACACTCACGGTCGACCAGCCCAGCCGCGTTGGCATGGAGAAAGTCCATGCCACGGTGGACGGACGCGAAGTGGACGACCTTGCGATGGAGGCGCTTGTCTACGGCACGGTCGTCGTATTCCACGCCGAGGCGCGCGAGGGCTACGGATTCGACGGTTGGTACGCGGACGGCGTGCGCGTCTCGCAGGAGGCGGACTACACGGCGCCCGCGCTCACGGACAAACTGGATATTGTCGCGAAATTCTCGGCGACGCTCTCCCTGTCGCTCAGCATGTCTGAAACGGCGGCCGGAACGGTCGCCGCCACGACGGCGTTCGACGCGGAGGGCAATCCGATAGACTTCCCCGCGGGCGCGGCGACGGCGACGGCTACGGTCGTTCTCGGCGGCAAATGCGGCATCCGCGTCCAGGCGACACAGGGCGCGTTCGGAGCCTGGTACAAGGCGTCCGACACCGCGCTCGAAAATCCGCTCGAATACGAGAGCGAGGATACGGTCGTCGTTTCGGACAACCTGGCGCTTGTCGCGCGGCTAGTCAACGCGGACGATTACACCTACATCGCGCTCTTCAACGGCTGGAAGAACGAAGACGAGCGCGAGGACAACGTGATTCTCGGCATCCTCTCGCTCACGAAGGGCGAGACGGTCGACGAGAGCGTCTACAACGACGGCATCAAGGGCGCGGGCTATACGGGCGCGGCGATAACGGGCGCGTACGCCTACTACCGCTTCCTCGGCGTGCAGCGTTCGCGCCTGAAAGCGGTCGACAATTCGGGCCGCACGTTCGCGGGCTGGAAGATGCAAATGCTCGACAAGGGCTCTTTCACGGAGCCGTCCGAGTTTTCCGACGAGCAGGAAACGGACATTTCCACGCGCTTCAACTGCATTTTGACGGCGTACTGGGGCACGCCCAAGCCCGTGCGCATAGCGGTCGGCTATTGCGAAGGAAGCCGCGGGTGCGGTTCGCTCACGATGAGCGGCGCGACGGACAAACGCGTCTCGGACGACAACGGCATCACGGACGAAATCATGCAGGGCGTGCGCGTGACGATTGGCGCGAACGTCGCCAACGGCTACATGTTCGTGGGCTGGTACCGCGATTCCATCGGCGAGGATTCGTCGCTCGTCTCCCGCGAGCAGTCCTACGCGTTCACGGTGGACGCCCAGCAGTCATTCTACGCCAAATTCGCCGAAGACCGCAACGCGATTTACAAATGGGAGGGTTCGGACGTCCTCAAAACCTTGCGCTGGAAATCGAAGACCTACGTTTCGAACCATCCGCTGGATTTCGCCGGGGCGCGCGTGGACGCGACGGACTATTCGGTGCGGCTGAAAGTGGAAATGTTCTCTTCGCCCGACAAGGGTGCGCTTCCCAAGGCTACGAAGGAGATAGAGATACGGAGCCAGGACGCGCGGCGGCTCGTGCACAAGCGTCCGGAGAAGTTTTGCGCGCTTACGGTGGAGGCCGACAGCGAAATCGACGCCATCGTCGTGGGCACGAGCATGGAGGGGTTGGCGGTATGAGCCGGAACAAGACGCTCCCGAACGGGCAAGTGCCCTTTTCGGACATCAACGACCCGGTCGTCCGCGACCGTATCATGCGACTGGGAGAAAACGACAAGGCGCTCGCGGCGGCCGTCGCGAAGATGCAGGCGGAACTGGAAGAACTCAAAAAGAAGGCGAGGTAGACCATGGGATATGTCGGAAACAACCATTATGTATCTCAAGCACCCGACTATTCGTACTCCAACGACATTGGACAGAAGGTCATCGGGTCGGGCGGAATTTGGCGGTACAACAAAAAGACCGGCATGCTCGAGCAGGCCAATTCGCGTGTGACGTCCCCGGACGGCTTGACGGGCGAATTCTACTGGGGCAACAACAAGAAGAACAACAGCGGACTTTCCGGCATACTGGGTTCTTCGACAGGTTCTTCGACGCCCTCAACGCCGGTCAAGTCCGACGCAACGCCGGTCAAGTCCGACGCGCAGAAGGCGTACGAGGACGCCATCAAGACGATTTCTGGCGGACTGGACAGCGCGAATGCGGCGTCCGAGCGCACAATCGGGCACATCGAGAGCGCGGACGCAGACCTCAACAGCGCGCGCACGGCGGCTTCCAGCATAACAAACGCCATCGGGAACGTGAACAGCACGGCGTCTTCGCTGACGGGCTATGCGGACATATTGCGCAACATGGGGCTGGACACGTCCGGTCTCGGCACGGCGATTCTGAACGGCGATTCGTCGGTGGGCGGGCTCGCGGGCGAATATCTTAACGCCATTGGCTTGGCGGGCGACGCGGCGCTGGACATCACGCCCGACCGCTACGTCTCGCAGGCGGCGTCCGACACGCAGAAGGCGCACGAGAACGCGCTCGGGCAGGCGGAACGCAATCTTTCGCGGCAGGGCGTGAGCGCGTCGAGCGGCGCGTACGGCGCGTTGCAGAGCCAAATGGCGACATCGCTCGCGACCGCACTCGCCGCGGCGAAGACGAAGGCGCGGCAAACCGGGCTTTCGGACCGGCTCACCGCGCTTACGAACCGCGCGGGGCTTTACGGGAACGCGCTCACGAAGGGCGCGGAACTCCAACAGCAGGGGGCGCAGAACATCGCCAGCGCGGCTGACATCGTCACCAAGCAGGGCGACCTGTTCGCGACCGCAGGCAATCTCGCCAACGCGCAGTCCAACGCATTCGCCAACATCGGTGGCGTCGAGGTCAGTCTCGGCAACCTGGAAGTCAGCAACAACAAGCTCATCCAGGGCGCGATACAGGCCATCGCATCGATGCAGGGGGAAATGGCGAAGTATTACGCCGACCTCGAAATCGCGAAGCTGCCACAGACCACCACGGAACGCGGATACAGGGACGGCAAATACTATCATTCAACTTCGACAACAGAGCGCGGGTAAGGAGGTTTTGACATGACATTTCACGCGGGGAACGGAATCACGCTGACGCAGGAAGAGGAGAATCTTCCGCCCGAAGAGCGCGAGAAACTCATCCGGCAGAAGCAGGAGTGGCAACGCAAAGAGCAGATGCTCGACGACGACATCAAGAAGATGGTCGACAAGGGCGACGAAGCGGGGCTCGCCAAGGAGAACGAACGTCTCGAAAAGAAGATTGGGAAGCCCGTCGACTACGGCATCGGCGACGTGGACGGCTCGAAGGTGCAGGATGCGGTTGACCTCGTGAACAAACTCGCGGACGACGACATCGACAACGCGGTCGCGCTTCTGAACGGTGAGGACGAGAAGCCGGCGGCCACGCAACCCGAAGAGCGCGAGAAACTCATCCGGCAGAAGCAGGAGTGGCAACGCAAAGAGC
>ERZ808258.706-NODE-706-length-12122-cov-2.699594_pt1 | contig 12122 bp, 12 predicted proteins | sample MGYA00521280_ERZ808258 | MGnify/ENA primary metagenome ERZ808258 (study PRJEB31516, sample SAMN03275585) | gut metagenome | biome: mammalia-associated habitat; material: feces | host: Papio cynocephalus | place: Kenya | collected 2012-07-19 ...
CGCGGTGATGTCCGCGCCGCTCTGCTCGTGCGCGTCAAAGAGCAGGTTGAGATCAATATTGCAAATCGTGTTGCAGTCGCAGAGCAGGACATATTCGTTGGTCGAGCTCGATATGAACGAAGCGCAGCCGATAAGCGCGTCGATTCTGTTTGCAAACAGTCCGCCGGAATCCTCCGCAGAGTTGAACGGCGGCAGAATGAACATACCCTCGCGCTTGCGGGAAAGATCCCACGGCTTGCCTGTGCCGAGGTGATCCATCAGCGAGCGGTAGTTGCTCTTGGTTATAACGCCGACCTTGGAGATGCCGGAGTTGACCATATTTGAAAGCGGGAAGTCTATGAGCCTGTATCTTCCGCCGAACGGGACGGAGCCCATCGTGCGCATATTTGTAAGCTCGGGAAGCGACTGGTCATAGGTGCTGGCATAGATTATGCCGAGAACATTGTTGGCTCTCATTTGCGAACGTCCTCCTTTTCTCCGTCATACATGGCCTTGGGCTCAATCTTCATGCCCTTTTTGACCGTGACGCCCTTGCCGATAACGGCGACGCCCCATTTGTCGAGATCTTCCATAGCCTCGGGACGCTCGCCGACAACGGCGTTCTCTTCAATCACCGCGTTCTCCGCGACAATTGCATATTGAACCACCGCGCCGGATTTAATAACCGTGCCGGGCATGATTATCGAGTCTCTTATAACCGCGCCCTTTTCTATCGTGACATCCGCGAAGATAACGGAGAAGTCAACATCGCCGGAAATTTCGTAGCCCTCGGTCACCATGGAGTTCTGAACCGTTGCGTCGGGCGATACATAGTGCGGCGGGGCGGTGGGGGTGCGGGAATATATCTTCCACGACGGGTCGCTCAGATCGAGATCGACCTTGGGGTTGAGCAGGTCGAGGTTTGCCTCCCAGAGGCTGTCTATCGTGCCGACATCCTTCCAGTAGCCGTCGAACTGATAGGCAAAAAGACGCTCGCCCGCTTCGTGCATCGCGGGGATAAGATCGTGACCGAAGTCGTTGCCGGAGGCGGGATTCGCCTCGTCCTCGAGCAGATAGCGGCGAAGCTTACTCCAGGTGAATATATATACGCCCATGGAAGCTTTGTTGCTGCGCGGATGCTTCGGCTTCTCTTCAAACTCGGATATCGAGCCGTCGTCGTTGACGAACATCAGACCGAAGCGCGAAGCCTCCTCCCACGGAACTTCGAGGGAAGCAATGGTGCAGTCGGCGTTCTTCTCTTTGTGATAGGCGAGCATCTTGGAGTAGTCCATCTTGTAGATGTGGTCGCCGGAGAGGATAAGAACATATTCGGGCGAATAGCGGTCGATGAAGTTGATGTTCTGATATATGGCGTTTGCAGTGTTCTTGTACCACTCGGTGCCCTCTATCTGCTGATAGGGGGAGAGGATATGCACGCCGCCGTTTTCTCTGTCGAGATCCCACGGCTGACCGTTGCCGATATAGTCGTTGAGCTCAAGCGGCTGGTACTGCGTGAGCACGCCGACGGTGTATATGCCGGAGTTGACGCAGTTCGACAGCGGAAAATCGATTATCCTGTACTTGCCGCCGTAGGGAACGGCGGGGTTTTCCATGTTTTTGGTCAGAATACCGAGCCTGCTGCCCTGACCGCCTGCGAGTAGCATAGCGATACATTCTGTTTTTCTGGCCATGTTTATTCCTCCTTGTTATCAGCTTTCTTGCCTTGTTTTTTCAGATAAACGACCGACAGACCCGGGAGAGTGAGCGAGATGCTCTGCCCGAACGAGTGCATCGGGATCGGTTTTGACGTGTAGGTTTTCTGCATCTTTGTTCCGCTGCCGCCGAACTCGACGCTGTCCGTGTTGAGGACTATGCGGTAAGTGCCCTTGTCCGGCACTCCGATGCGGTAATTTTCGCGCGTGACGGGGGTGAAGTTGCAGACGGCTATCAGCTCGTCGCCCTTTTTGTCTATGCGGCGGAAGGCGATGACGGAATTTGCACTGTCGTCGCTGGATATCCAGCTGAAGCCCTCCCAGCTGTAGTCGATCTCCCACATCGCGGGGTTGCGCTTATAGAAGCGGTTGAGAGTGCGCGAAAACTCCTTGAGCTTTCTGTGCATATCGTAGTCGAGCAGCAGCCAGTCGAGCTCCTGCTTGTAGTTCCACTCGATGAACTGACCGAACTCCTGCCCCATGAAGAGCAGCTTCTTGCCCGGGTGCGCCATCATATATGCAAGGAACGAGCGGACTCCCGCGAATTTTTCTTCGTATGTACCGGGCATCTTGCTTATCAGCGAGCATTTGCCGTGAACCACCTCGTCGTGCGAGATAGGCAGCACGAAATTCTCGGAGAAAGCGTAGAAGAACGAGAAGGTCAGGCAGTCGTGATTGAACTTCCTGAACAGACCGTCGAGCGAGAAATAGCGCAGGCAGTCGTTCATCCAGCCCATGTTCCATTTGAAGTTGAAGCCGAGACCGCCGAGATAGACGGGCTTCGACACCATCGGCCAGGAGGTGCTCTCCTCGGCTATCATCATGATGTCGCCGTGCTCTCTGAATATAGTCTCGTTGAGCTTCTTTATAAATGCCACGGCTTCGAGATTCTCCCGCCCGCCGTAGGTGTTCGGGCTCCATTCGCCGTCCTCGCGCCCGTAGTCGAGATAGAGCATGGACGCAACGGCGTCGACCCTCAGTCCGTCCGCGTGGTAGACCTCGAGCCAGAACAGCGCGCTCGACATCAGGAAGCTCTGCACTTCCGTCCTGCCGTAGTCAAAAACGCGCGTGCCCCACTGCTTGTGCTCGCCCTTGTTCGGGTCGGCGTATTCGTAGCATGCCTCGCCGTCGAATTCGTAGAGACCGAATGCATCTTTCGGAAAATGCGCCGGGACCCAGTCCAATATAACTCCTATGCCGTTTTCGTGGCATTTATTAACAAAATACATGAAGTCGTCCGGCGTGCCGTAGCGCGAGGTCGGCGCAAAGTATCCGGTGACCTGATATCCCCACGAGCCGTCAAACGGGTGCTCCATTATCGGCAACAGCTCCACGTGCGTGTAGCCCATGTCGACAACATAGGGCACGAGCCTGTCCGCGAGCTCGCGGTAAGAGAGCGTGTTGCCGTCGGCATAGCGCTGCCACGAACCGACGTGCAGCTCATATATATTCATCGGGGAGTCATATATATTCTTCCTGCGGCGTTTTTTCATCCATGCGCCGTCCGTCCACTCGAATGAGCCGAGCTCATATATCTTCGAGGCGGTTCCGGGGCGCGTCTCGGCGTGGAAGGCATAGGGGGCGCATTTCATCAGCTTGCGGCCGTCCTGCGCGATGATGAGATACTTGTAGGCGTCAAATTCCTTGAAGCCCTCGAAGTGTCCCTCCCAGAGACCCTGTTCGTTTATGCGGCTGAGCTCAAAGCCCTCTCCCGTCCAGTTGTTTCTGTCGCAGGCGACAAAAACGGCGACGGCGTGCGGAGCCCATACGCGAAAATAGGTAAATCTCTCATCCTCTTCGTCGCGGTGTGAGCCGAGATACTCATATGCTTTTGCGTTTGTACCCTGATGGAAAAGGTACATCGGGATATTCTCATTAAGCATTTAAGATTCTCACTTTCCTCAAAAGATGTATTATTAAATAAATTATACACTCGATTATAGATTTTTTCAAGCGGTTTTTGACTACTTTATTCAAACGGCTATAGTATTTGATGTAAATTTTTTGTAAAAAATGACCAAATAAAGCCTATAATTTTTGTATTATTAATTTCGACCGCTCCGAACGGACAAAAAATAAAAAACTCTGCCCGTTTGAGAACGGACAGAGTTTCGCTTAACTATCAATAATTTGTTTTCTTGATTTCAAAATACGACTGCGGGTGAGCGCAGGTGGGACATACTTTCGGCGCGGATTTGCCGACATGGATGTGTCCGCAGTTGCGGCAGACCCATACGACCTCTTCGCTGCGCTCAAAAACGATGCCCTCTTCTAGATTTTTGAGCAGTGTATTATAGCGCTCCTCGTGCTCTTTTTCAATCTTGCCGACCATCTCAAAGAGCGAAGCTATGCGGTCGAATCCCTCTTCGCGGGCGACCTCGGCAAACTCCTTGTACATCTCGGTCCACTCGTAGTTTTCGCCTGCCGCCGCGTCGCGCAGGTTGTCTATGGTCGAGGGCACTGCGCCGTCGTGCAGCTCCTTGAACCAGATCTTCGCGTGCTCCTTTTCGTTGTCTGCGGTCTCGGTGAAAATCGCGGCTATCTGCTCGTAGCCGTCTTTCTTCGCCTTTGATGCGTAGTATGTGTATTTGTTCCTTGCCTGTGATTCTCCGGCGAAAGCCGCCATGAGATTTGCCTGAGTTCTGCTGCCTTTGAATTCCATGCTGTTTCCTCCTGTGTTTATTATAATTATTATCCGCGCTGCGGACATTACAAGACCATTATACTTTACATGAGGGTAAAAATAAGTCGTAAATCAGCAAAAGTCTTTAAGATTTTCGACTATCATTCCGACTGCCGTTTTGTAGAAGTCAAAATCCTGCATAGCCTCAGCATATTTGGCGTCGTTCTTCTCTATCTCGGCGGGGATGAGTGAGGTGTCCTCGTCGTCGGGGTCATAGGCGCGGTACTCGCTGTCAAATGCTTTTGCGGCGTCTGCGGGGAACAGCGAATCGACCGCTTCGCGCGCCGCTGGGGTCAGGGGAGCGGAGTTGCATTTGAAAAACTCGCTGAGCCCTTTCTTAGAATCGTCTATGAGATAATAGAGCGCGTATATCTGCTTCTGGCTGTCGGAGAGTGCCGAGAACGCCGCGTTCATGTTGCTCTGCTTTTCGAGATATCGCTGTATGTTCATCGCCACGCCGTCGAAAGCGCGCTTGCTGTCGGCATTGCGGAGCTTCTCTTCGCTGAGCTCAGAGAACTCCTTGAGCACGCCCGATTCGTATTCGAGCTTTTTCATCTGCGCCTCGCGCTCGGCGTGCGCCCGGCTCGATGCCTGCGCCGCCTTTTTGATTACCCAGAGAGTCAAAATAACAGCCGCTATGAGCGCGATTCCAAGATACCAGTATTGTCTGAGTGCTTCAGCCATTGCCTTTCTCTCCCTGCAAAAGTTTATATATGTCGCCCTTCTTGTGCCCGCTGAGCTTCGCCGCCTTCTTCGCGGCCTCCGAGGCGGAGTCCCCCGATGCTATGAATTTCTTCGCTTCTTCGACTGCCTGTTCGACGGTCATCTGCTCTTTTTCTTCAGGCTTTGCGCCCGCGATGATGAGCACTATTTCGCCCTTGAGCCCGCCGTCTGCATATTTCTCGGCGGCGGCGCAGAGCGTCGTGCGGATAACTTCTTCGTGAATTTTAGTTATCTCGCGGACGATTGCGATCTCTCTGTCGCCGAGCGCGGCGGCGAGGTCGCGGAGCGTTGCGCCTATCTTGTGCGGAGCTTCGTAGAATATCATCGTGCGCGGCTCTTTAACTATGCTCTGTATGTGCTCGGTGCGGCTCGCCTTGTTGACGCTCAAGAAGCCCTCAAAAGTGAATCTCCCGGAGGGCATACCGGATATCGCCATCGCCGTTGCGAACGCAGTCGGTCCGGGCACGGATTCGACTTTTATCCCGTGCTCGTGGCACATGCGCACCAGGTCCTCGCCGGGGTCGGATATCGCGGGCATACCGGCGTCTGTGACGAGCACGCAGCTCTCGCCGTTCATCAGCCGCGCGACTATTCGCGGGCTCATCTCGAATCTGTTGTGCTCGTGATAGCTTATCATCGGCTTCTTTATCCCGAATGAATTGAGGAGCTTCAGCGTCACTCTGGTGTCCTCCGCGGCGATAAAATCGCAGTTTTCAAACGCATCTATCGCGCGGGGAGAGAGATCGCCCAGATTGCCTATCGGCGTGCCGACAACATAAAGTACAGCGCTCATTTATCAGTCTTGTTCCTTTCAGGGTCGTTATTTTCACGCTCGCGCTCGTAGTCCGAGTAGAGCATTTTCATGTATTCCGAATATTCGTCCCCGTCATATATATTGAGCTGGGGCTCGACCGTCATGCCCGGTTTCCCGCCGCGCTTTCCCTCGACGAGAACGAGCCACGGGGCGCATCCGCCGCGTTTTGAAACGGTTTTTAGCCTCTTCGGCTCAATGCCTGCGGCGCTCATTTTGCACATCAGCTCGCAGAGCCGCTCCGGGCGCAGACACACGCAGAGCCTGCCGCCGAATTTTAAAAGCCATGCGGCGGCTTCACACATGTCGTCGAGCGAGCAGCACAGCCCGTGCCGCGCCCGCGCCGCCGTTTCATCCGCGCTGACTATTCCCGCGCCCTCGGCCTTATACGGCGGGTTCATCGTCACAACGGCAAATTCACCCGCGGGGAGAAATTCGCGCACATTTCTGAGATCTTTGTTATATACCTCAAGACGGCCGCCGAGAGAATTTATCCCGGCAGCCTTGTTCATCTGTTCGCATCCCTGCTCGCTTATTTCAATCGCGGCAACAGGTCTGCTCATATTCTTTTTGAGCCACAGCAGCGGGATTATTCCGCAGCCGCTGCCCATGTCGCAGCAGCGGTTGGATTCCTTCACTGCCGCGAAGTCGGCGAGCAGAAGAGCGTCGGTCCCGAATCCGTGTTCCTTCGAGATGACCGCCGTTATGCCCGAGCCGAGATTTTCGAGCTTGAATTTGTCCATCCGATGTCCTTATTTGGATTTTCTTTCGATATACTGATTGACCTTGTCAAAAATTTTCTGCCTCTCCGTGGGGGAGCACAGACGAAGATTTAGTATCAGCTGCTTTTCATCGGGTCTTAAAAAGATGCTCTCAACGTGCAGCTCGCGGCTGGCGTTTTTGATAACATCAAGCGCGCCGTCGTCGCGTTCGCCGATAAGCTCGGCAACGGATACGTTGAAAACTTTCGAGAGTTTGTTGAGCGTGTCGAGATTCGGCACACGGCCTTTTTCGTAGTAGGTGTAGGTCGAACGGTCGAGGTTGAGAACCTCGGCGACTTCCCCCTGAGTCAAACCGTTGAGCGTTCTGAATGTCTTGAGCCTGTTTCCAAATTCGAGATTCTGGTTGGGCATATCTTTATCCTCCGTCCCCATCGGCTATGAGCCGATGAATTATACAATATAATTTTAAAATATCTGAAGAAAAAAGTCTATAGTAAATATAAAACTTTTACTGAAATTTTAAAGAAAAGTCAAATTTTTATAAAGCTATAAGCCACACATTTTTGTGTTATGTCGGAAAACGGCTTGTGACAGCCGAAAAAGACACTAAAAAGACATGTTGTAAAACACGGGTGCGCTATGATATAATAATAAATATTATGTCCCGAAAACGGGACTTTGAGAGAAAGTGTGTGGAAACCTTGGCAGAAAAAAGCATCTTTGAAAAGACAAAATATTTCATCGTCGACATGGACGGAACGTTCTATCTCGACGGAAACATCATCCCCGGCGCGGACGGCTTTTTGAAAAAAGTCCGCGAGAGCGGGAGAGACTTCTATTTCTTCACGAACAACTCGTCGAATAATGTCGCCTCGTGCAGAGATAAGCTCGCGAAGATGGGCTTCCCCGTTGATGAAAAGCGCGTCATAATCTCGTCCCATGTCACTATAGACTTCCTCAAGCGACACCGTCCCGGCAAGAGCGTCTATCTTCTCGGCAACGAGCGCCTGACCGGCGACTTTGAAGCTGCGGGTATCAACCTTGTTGAAAAAGACCCCGATATAGTCGTGCTCGGCTTTGATACTACGCTGACTTATCAGAAGCTCTGGGACGCAGCGAAGTATATCGCAAACGGCGCGGAGTATATAGCGACCCACCCCGATCTCAACTGCCCGACTGCGGACGGCTTCATGCCGGACACGGGCTCGATGATCGAGCTCTTCGCCGCATCGACCGGCAAACGCCCGCTTGTTATGGGCAAGCCTATGACCGCGACTGTAGATTATATAACCCATATGCTCTCCTGCTCGCGCGATGAGATTGCTTTTATAGGCGACCGCCTGGCAACGGATATCGCGATAGGCGCGAATCACGGCATACCTAGCGTGCTCGTGCTCAGCGGCGTGACTACGAGAGAGGAATACGAAAATTCGGATATTAAAGCGAGCGTCGTGGTCGACAGCATGAAAGACCTCGCCGAATATCTTTGATATAAATCAATCGTCGGTTCGAGACCTTCCCGACAGGCATTGTGCCCGATGCCGAACAAAACTAAAGGCGCTGCATGGCAGCAAAAAGGAGCAGAAAAATGAAAAACAAAAAACTTTCCGTCCGATTCCTGACGGAGAGCGCGGTCATTGCCGCGCTCTATGCGGCGGCGACATATCTCAGCGCCGCGTTCTCACTCGCTTACGGCCCGGTGCAGTTCAGGCTCTCCGAAGCCCTGACCGTGCTCTCGACTCTCACCCCTGCTGCGATACCGGGGCTGACGATAGGCTGTATTATAGGCAATATTTCGAGCCCGATGGGCATATGGGATGTGCTCTTCGGCTCGGCGGCGACTCTTCTCGGCGCAGTGACCGGGCGTATGCTCAGAAATGTGCAGATAAAAAAGCTCCCGGTGCTCTCGTCGCTCATGCCGGTTATATTCAACGCCGTCATAGTCGGACTTGAGATAGTGATGCTGACCCCGGTCGAGGGCGGCAAGCTCACAGCATTCGCAATATCCGCTCTGGAAGTCGGAGCGGGCGAGCTCGCAGTCTGCCTCGTGCTCGGACTGCCGCTCTATTCGGCGCTCAGGCACACGAAGCTTTTCAAGTAACTTTCAGCTGCGGCTGTTGTTATATCGCGATTCCCTTATATGACCGAAAGGGGAGACAACAATGAAAAAAGAAAGAAGAACCTTTTCCGAATGGTTCAAAGACATTGCGGGAATCGAGGGCGACTTAAAAGATACCCTCAAGCCCGCCGTGGGCTATACCTCGGGAAACATCATGCTCGGCGGAGCGGGCTATCCGATCAGCATGTATCATCAGCAGTATCTGACCTATGTTGAGGGGCTGAGCACCAAGCAGGCGGGTCTCATTTCGCTTATCGGCGGAATGTGGGACGCAATAACCGACCCGATAATGGGTATTATCAGCGACCACACCCGCGCAAAGTCCGGTCGTCACAGGAGATACCTGCTCATAGCAGTTATACCGTTCATGATAGCCTATATCATGAAGTGGACCTCGTTCGGAATATCGGACACCGGCAACACGCGCAATATCATGCTCTGGTATATCGCGGGAACGCTGCTCTACAGCACCGCGTTCACCATAGCGAGCGTGCCGCATACTTCGATGCTGCCGATGGTCGCGCCGAATTATTTCCAGCGAACGCAGTTCTTATTTATTGAATATCTGATGAACTCCGTCGGCCAGGTGACCTCGTTCATACTCACCGCGCTCATATTGAGCGAGTTCGATGTCGGAACGGCGCTCGGCAGTTTGCCGAATCCCTCGCACGCGGATACGAATAAATATATGCTCATCGGCTTTATCCTCGCCGTGTTCTTCGCGTGGCCGCTCGTCTATTGCTATTTCCATACGAGCGAGCCGTCCTCAAAAGATATGCCGAAGATGCCGATAAACATAAAGTTCATAGTCAGCCAGTATGTAAAGGTTTTCAAAAACCGCGCGTTCAGGCAGTATTTTCTCATAAGCCTCTGTTTTATGATGTGCCGCGGATTCTACAGCATCACCGACCAGTACTTCATGGTCAGCGTCGCCGATAAATACAGCCTGTTCATATCCATGACTATAGTCTCGGGCATCTCTGAATTCATGGGCACGCCTATAAACTATATGCTCATCAAGAAGTTCGGCAAGCAGTCGTGCGGAAAAATTCTCGGCCCGCTTATGGTTGTCGGTCTGTTCATTACTTCATTCATAACGCCGAATACGCCGTCGATTATTTCAACGATAATTATCGTCATATCCTCGATATGCTACAACTTCGGCTTCTCCGGCCCCGATTTCTTCATTGTCAATATCCAGCCCGATGTCACCGATGTTGACGAGATGATAACGGGCGAGCGCCGCGAGGGAACGATATCGACATTCTATACGCTGTTCCGCAAGATGATAAACAGCTTCATGGCGTATATCGTCGGCGCGTCGATAGATGCGTTCGGCTATAACCCGAAGATAACCGCGCCGTCAATGCAGTCCGCGCGCACTATCTGGGGACTGCGCCTGAACTTCTCCATCCTGCCGACAATATTCGCGATAATAACCCTCATCACCGTCTGGCGCTACACCATGACAAAGCGCGACCACGAGCAGATAAAGGCTCTCATCAAGCAAAAGCATGAGCAGGGCGAAATTGACATCGACGATGAAGAGAAGAAGCGTCTCGAGGTCATCGCCGGGCAGAAGTGGGAGGATATGTGGATATCCAAGCCCGATGCGTCGCGTCTTATGACGGAGGTTTGATTATGCTTGAAAAACCGAACTATAAATTCAATAAAAATATGCCGATTCCCGACAGATTTATAAACGGTCAGGCGCTCGGCATGGTCAGTCAGCTGCGCTACGGGCTCTTTCCGATGTCGTATAACGGCTGTGAGATAATCGCGGTCTTTAACTATATGCGCCTGCACGGTGTGAAGACGAACATGGCGGATCTCGCGCTCGAGATATACCCGAAAGGCTCGGTACTCATGGGGCTGTTCGGCTCGAATCCGTATATGCTCAGGCACTATTTTCAAAAGCGCGGCATGTCCGAGCACGGAATAACGGACTATGAGAGCTTCAAGCGCGAGTTCCCGAAGGCAGGCTCGGCTATAATCTCGTTCTGGACGAAGCGCCCGCTTCTGTCGTCGCTGCACACGGTGGCGGTCGAGAGCATGGAAAACGGCGGTGTCAGAGTGTATAACTACAGCAACAGCCGCCCCGATCCGCGTGAGCTGTCCGGCTTTGATGATTTCGTCAAGAAGAGTTCGCATTTTATTATCGGGTATATAAAATAAGCGGGCTGCCGCGAGATAAAAATTAAATAAAAATCGGACGCAGTATTTTTTGCTGCGTCCGATTGCCTTTTATGCAGATTTTTTGCTGTATTTCTTGCCTCTGAGCCATATCGCGGAAAGCTCGACGAATCTCGCGAGCGGGTATGAGCGCATGAGCATGACACGCGTCTGCATCTGCTTTGATATTCCGCAGTAGCCGTGCTTTAATACCAGCTCGCGCATCATATGAGCGATGCGCGCGGCGTTGCGCCTGTCTCCTGCGCGCAGATATTTTACATACAGCGTATGCAGAGCCGCTATCTTCTTTTTGTGCGCAAGCTTTGAGAGCTCCGGGTCACCCGCCACTATCGGGTCGGATTCTATCTTTGACATGACATTTATAGGCGCCTCGGAAATGTAAGCGCCGGAGAGCACCATTCCGCCGGAATTCTGAAGATAATGATATTTTGCGTCGGCTATGCGTAGATAGCCTTTTGCTATATGCGCCATGCGGAAGCTGAACTCGTCGTCCTCGCAGAAATCGCAGCTCTCGTCAAATCTCAAATTTTCAAAAATACTTCTCTTGAACAGCTTGCCCCATGCGGCATTGGCGTAAATGCTGCCCGCGAGCATCCATTTTATGAGCGCCCGTGTGTCCTGAATATAGATCTCATCGGAAGCTCTGCTGTCTTCAACACCGTTCGGGAAGTTAAAATACACGCAGCAGCCTGTGACGTCCGTGTCCTTTTGCAGGGCGGCGTTCAGCAATACTTCAAGCGTGTCGCTGTCTATCCAGTCGTCGCTGTCAATGAAAAATATATACTCCCCGCGGCTTTTGTCTATTCCGGCGTTGCGCGCCGAAGAGAGTCCACCGTTCTTTTTATTGATGACAGAGACTCTTGAGTCTGCCTGCTCATAGCGGCGGCATATTTCCTCCGAGCTGTCGGCCGAGCCGTCGTTGACGAGGATAACCTCAGTGTTATCATACGTCTGTGCAAGAACGCTGTCAACGCATTTTTGCAGAGTCGACTCCCTGTTATAAATAGGTATCACAACACTGATAAGTTTATCCATACGTAAGTCATACTCCTCTTACAGAAAATTCCACGAGCTGACTTCATTATATAATGCCTCAGCACAATTTTCAAGAGGATAATAAAAATTTTTCATGCGATTGGAGTATTTTTTTTCGTGCTCAAAGCCGTTTTCTGCGGCTTTC
>ERZ808258.708-NODE-708-length-12106-cov-5.938428_pt1 | contig 12106 bp, 10 predicted proteins | sample MGYA00521280_ERZ808258 | MGnify/ENA primary metagenome ERZ808258 (study PRJEB31516, sample SAMN03275585) | gut metagenome | biome: mammalia-associated habitat; material: feces | host: Papio cynocephalus | place: Kenya | collected 2012-07-19 ...
CTTCGTCGGCGACATAGAACCTCTTCCGGAGCGGGCACTTGTTCGTGTCCCGGCAGCCGTTGCAGACGAAGGGCGAGGAGGCAAGCCTCTCGCAATGCTGCTCGATGAAATCCGGACAGTGCGCGTTGCATTGGCGGCAGAAACGGCAGAGCATGCTGCGCCGCGTGTGCAGGCACGTTCTGCAGACGGAGTTCCGCTTCGGACAGTCGTAGCGGTGCACGCAGCGGTTGTTGGGGCGACCGGAGACGCCTTTGGTCGACTCTGTTGCGCGCTGGACGATTTCGCGCAAGATCGTCTTCGGCGGACGTTCGAGCGTCCGGGCGATCCTGTAGGGCGTGCAACCGTCGTCGAGCAGGTTCTCGATGCGCAGGCGTTCGCCCGGCGTCAGCCGGGGCTTGGTTTTGCCGTTCTTTTCTTTGGACGGCGGCAGAGGCGTTTGCATAGGCATGTTCCTTTCTTTTCTTTCCGGACGGAATGCCCGGACGCTTTGGAGGATACCATTTTTTTGTGATTTGTCAAAGTAAATGCCACTAGTCCGCCCCCCATGGGGGGCGGGGAGGGGGGGGGGGCTCCCTTCCGTCTTTGAGGAGAACATCCATTGTCAGAGTAGATGCCACTAGTGCCCTAACCCATGTTTGTCAGAGTAAATGCCAATACACTATGGGCATTTACTTTGACAATTCACCACAATTCACCCGACAAAAAAAAGTTGAAATTTCCCCTTGCGCAGGCAAACCGAAATATGATATAATATGCATCACTTTCTGGAACCGCGGGGTTGTGGCGCAATTGGTTAGCGCACTGGACTGTCGATCCGGGGGTTGCGGGTTCGAGCCCCGTCGACCCCGCCATTTTGGAGAGTGTGTTTTGAAGCTGCCTTGTGGTGTAATGGTAGCACAGCAGATTCTGATTCTGCTTGTCGGGGTTCGAGTCCCTGCGAGGCAACCAAGGCAGTGGGGCTACCGGTTTTCCTGCAAGAGGAGTTCGCAAGAGGCGGGTCTGTCCTTTCTCTTTTCATCGAAAGCCATGTCTGTCGCGTAGGGCGGATTGTGTTTGACGCGGCGGCGCGAATCTGCTAAAATAGTGTGCAACATGCCGTAAGGCAGACAGCGCCGCATGGCAGACGATACTAAGGAGAACAACTATGATGCCGCAGATATTGCGATTCAAGCCGATTTTGAGGCAGGCCCTCTGGGGAACGGAGGATTGGATTGTTTCCGCGCATCCGACGGGTTCGTCGGTCATTGCGGACGGGGAGCTCGCCGGAAAGACGCTGCGGGACGTATGGCCGGATTTTCCGCTCCTGTTCAAGGTCATAGACGCGCACACGCGGCTTTCCGTCCAGGTGCATCCGAACGAGCAGACCTGTCTTGTGACGGGGGGCGAGCCGAAGACGGAGATGTGGTGCCTGTTGAATGCGGGGGTCATTTATGCCGGGTTGAAGCCGGGCGTGGGGGCGCGGGACGTCGAGGAAGCCGTCCGGTCGGGGGCTTTCGAGGACGTGCTGGTGCGACATGAGGCGCAGGCGGGCGACGTTTTCTTCATTCCGGGCGGGCTTGTCCATGCGATCGGCGACCATACGCGTCTTTACGAGGTGCAGCAGAGTTCGGATACGACCTTCCGTCTCTACGATTGGGGGCGGGTAGGCGCGGACGGGCGTCCGCGGCAGTTGCACATCGCCGAATCGCTGAAGGCCATCGGGTACGGGCTGCCGGCGCCGCGGGCCGCCAAAGGGGTTTCGTGTCCGTTCTTCCGTTTCGCCCAGGAGGAAGTCACGGCGCGGCGGACGCTCGATATCGACGCGGATTTCGCGGTGCTGTATGCGATGAAGGGGCCGGTCGCCGTGGAAGGCCGGACGCTGGCGGAAGGCGAAAGCGCGCTGGTGACGCGCCGCGGGCGTTTGACGGTGGAGGGGACGCAGGCGCACCTTTTCGTGACGCTTCCCGGCGAAGGTTTGTGAAGATGCGCGGACGCCGTTTTTGGCGCTTGCTTTTGTCGCGCGGAAATGGCATAATATTGCGTAAAGGAAAGATGCGGAGAAAGATGGCATTCGAGATGAAGAAGATAGGTTTCTGGACGCTCGCGGCGGGGTTGCTCGTCGCCGGGTGCGGGAGAAAGTCGGAAGCGGAGAAGCTGGGCTACCGGGGCGCGGATGTTTCGGACGTGCAGTCCTACTACACCGTGGACGGCGTAACGACGAACTGGGTCCCCATGCGCCTCTTCGAGGTCGTGGAGGATTACGCGATTTCCACGAACGAAGCGGCGCTTGTCGCGGCGCTGGACATGGCGTTCCCGGGCGCGAAACTGAAAGAGCTGCCCGCCGGGTACGCGGCGGACGAAGAGGGCGCGTGGCTGACGGCCTGGAAGAAGCCGGCGGAACATTTTGGCGCGAAGGGCGCGAAGGGCTTCTATTCGCACTATGACGAGGAGTCCGGGGTCCACGAGACGGGAGAGGCCTATTTTTCGTCCTACTGGAAAACGCGCGAAGAAGCCCTGGCGGCGGCGGCGGACCTGAAAGAGAAGATTTCCGCGGCGTTCGGTCCGCTCAAGGTGCATGCGCTGGCGGACGGCTGGATCGCCGAGTATCTGCGCCTGCGCGTCATGTGCGTGGCCGGGACGAAACCGGACGGCACGTGGTGCTGCATGCTGACGCTGGCGGACAAGGCGAACGCCGGATGCGGTCCGTGGGAGTCCGCGGAGGCGCAGCGGGAACGCAAAGCGGAATACCTCTACGAACGCGCGCTGCGGGCGTGGGACGCGGCTGTCCGCGACGTGCGGGAGAAGAACCGCGCGGCCTGTGCCGAGGCGTTGAAGGCGAAGGGGCTGCCCGGACTGGAAGGCGCGTCCTGGCGCGCATGCGAGGACGGATCGCACGTCTTCGTCCAGACGGGCTTCTACGACGGGACGAACACGGTGGACGGTTTGTGGCGGGATAAGGGCGCATTGCTGAAGAAAGCCTACGGACTCGAGTTGCCGGAGAAGGCGGAAGCGCAGGAAGTAGGCGGCGGCTATTGCATTTTCTTCGGCGCGGCCACGAACGACACGCCGTACGAAGCGCGCGTGGACATCGCGGCGCCGCCGGAAAGCGCCGCGCCGGAAGCCGGGGCGGACGAGGCGCCGCGCGGCCAGTGGCGTCTGATCGTCCGCGAGAAGCTTCTCCCGGGGCATGCGCTGCCGCAACGTCCGGAGCGCGGCAGATAAGAGATGGCGCGCACGGCGTTGATACTCGGACGCGGCAAAAGCGGCGAGGCGGCCGCGGCGGAACTGCGCAAGGCGGGCTACTCGGTCGCATTCGCGGAGAACGTCGACCTGGTGGTCGCAAGCCCGGGCGTCCCGGTCAAGAGCGAACTGCAGCTGGGGGTCGAACGTCTCAAGGCGCGCGGCGTCAAACTGCTGGCGGTCACGGGGTCGAAGGGCAAGTCGAGCGTCGTCAAGTTGGTGGCGGAAGCCCTCGGCCTGGCGGGCCGCAAGGCGGTCGCATGCGGGAACTACGGTTTGCCGGTCTGCGCGGTCGGGGATTGCGACTGGGCGGTCGTCGAGGTCAGTTCGTTCCAGCTTGAAACGACGGCTTTGGGGCCGGACGCTTTCGAGGCGGCCGCGATATTGAATCTGCAGGACGACCACCTGGACCGGCACGGGAGCCGGGCCGTGTATCATGCGCTCAAGCGACGGCTTCTCGGGATGACGCCCCATGGCATCCTGGCGGAGGATCTGCCGCCATCGCCCCTTGCCCAGGGGTCGTATTTCGACAATCCCGTTCTGGCGGCGAACGGTGCGGCGGCGGTCGCGCTGTTGCGCGCGGCCGGCGTGCCGGACGGAACGATCCGGCGGGCGTTCGCCGGGTTCGAGCCCCTGCCGCATCGCATGTGCCGCGTGTGCGAGCGGGAAGGCGTCGTCTACGTGGACGATTCGAAGGCGACTTCCGTAGCCGCGCTGGCGGCCGGCGTGCGGATGGCGGGCGGGCGCGTGCGGCTGATCGCCGGCGGGCTCCCCAAGGGAGACGATCCGCGCGCGGCGTGCGCCGCGCTGGCCGGGCGCGTGGAGAAGGCGTATCTCGTCGGGACGTGCGCGGCGACGTTCGCCGCGGCCTGGGCGGGCACGATCGCATGCGAAGTCTGCGGCACGCTGGAGAAGGCGGTTTCCGCCGCCCGGCGCGAGGCGTGCGCGGGCGAGACGGTGCTTCTTTCGCCCGGGGCGGCGAGTTTCGATCAATTCAACGGTTTCGGGGAACGCGGCGAACGCTTTGCGGACCTCGTGCAAAAAGAAGGAAAAAAGACATGAAGAAAGTCGGTATTGTGTTGGGTGCTGCGGCTGTCGCCGTTCTTGCGGGCTGCAAAGACCCGAATTATCGCGGTTATTCGAAGACTTCGCAGAACGAAGTCAAACAGACGGAGGAAGCGCCATCTGCCGCGCCCGCCCCGGAAGAAGTGAAAGTGGCGGCGCCCGAGCCGGAGCCTGTCGTCGCCGAACCGGCGGCCCAGAAGCCCGAACCGGCGGCGGAACCGGCGCCTGTCGAGGAAACGACGGACTACATTGTGCAGCGTGGAGACTATCTCGCCAAGATTTCCAAGAAATACAATGTGACGATTGCGGCCATCCGCCGTCTCAATCCGCAGATCAAGGACGACAATGTCGTGCGTGCGGGCCAGAAGATCAAACTTCCGGGGAAGATCGACGTGGGCGAGCAGAAGACTCCGACGCCCACGCCTGTCGCCGCCAGGAAAGCGCCCCGCGCCTACAAGCCGTACACGGGCGCGACGAAGGAGTACGTCGTCAAGAGCGGCGACACGCTCGGCGGCATCGCCCACGCGCATGGTTTGCGCGTCCGCCAGCTCAAGGAGCTCAACGGACTGAAGAAGGATCTCATCCGCGTCGGCCAGAAGCTGAAAGTCCCGGCGGAGAAACCGGTTGCCGCCAGGAAGGCGGTCCCTGCGGAGAAGAAGGCGGCGGTCCAGGCCCCCAAGGCGCCGGCGGCCGCGAAACCCGCTGAAGCCCCCGCGCCGGCGGCGGTGCCGGCTGAAGCGGCCCCCGTCGAGCCGGCCGCGAAGGCGGAAGAGGAGTCCACGCTTCCGGCGCTCGATGCGCCCGCGGCGGGGCCGGCCGCAAGCGAACCGGCGAGTGCGACGAACGAGATTTCCTACACGGTCCAGGAAGGCGAAGATTTGACGGACGTCGCCATCAAGTTCTCCGTGAGCCAGGGCGTGATTCGCGACCTCAACAATCTCGGGGACGAACCGCTGAAGGCGGGGCAGGTCCTGAAACTGCCGGCCGACGCCGTGGAACAGCAGTAAACGGACGGTGCGCAGGACACCGTTGTATCTGTTGGGCCTGACAGTCGCGGCGCTCGTGGCTGTCGGCCTGATCGTCTTGTGCAGCGCAAGCGGAACGAACGCCGCGCGCCTGCACGGCGGGAACGTCTATTTCTTCGTCGAGCGCCAGTTTGCCTATCTCGCGGCCGGGCTGGCCGTCGCGGCGGCGCTGGCCTTCTTCGACTACCACAAGTGGCGCGAGAATCTCGCGCTCACGGCGCTCTTTTACCTGGGCGTTGTCGTCCTGCTGGGGCTCGTGTTCCTGTTCCCGGCGGTGAACGGTTCGCAGCGGTGGATCAATCTGGGGCCCATCCGCCTGCAGCCGAGCGAGCTGGCGAAATTGGCGACCGTCGTCGTGCTGGGTGTCTATCTCGACCGCATAGGCTGGCGCGTCGAACTTTTCGGGCGTGGCATGGCGCTGTCTGTCGCGCTGGTCGCGCCCTTGGCGCTTCTGGTTCTCCTCGAGCCGGATTTCGGTTCCGTCATGGTCATCGGGGTCGCCGCGGCGCTTTTGATGTTCCTGGCGGGCGTGCGGCTTTCCCATCTTCTGCTGGCCGGGCTGGGCGCAGGCGCGCTTTTTGCGTTCAAGCTCCTGACGAACGCCAATCGCATGGGGCGGCTCGCGGCGTTCTGGGGAGCGGGCGACGCGGACAATCCCGCCGCCTATCAAGTCGCCATGGCGCGCGTGGCGTTGCAGCGCGGCGGACTTTGGGGGGTCGGGTACATGCAGTCCATGCAGAAGCACGGCTATCTGCCCGAGGCGCATACGGACTTCGTCTTCGCCGTGGGCGCGGAGGAGTTCGGGGTGGTTTTCACGATCGGCGTGCTCGTTCTTTTCACGCTGTTCTTCATCCTGTCGGTCTACATCGCCCACCACGCCGCGGACCGCTTCGGGCGCTTTCTCGCCTACGGGATGGCGTTCATCATCTTCTTCCAGGCGTGCTTCAACATCGGCGTCGTGTGCGAGGCGCTGCCCACGAAAGGCATGGCGTTGCCCTTTTTCAGCTATGGCGGAACGAATCTGGTCTCGGCATTTTTTGCCGTGGGCGTCATTCTGTCGGTCGGCATCCATTCCGCAAGCGACGTGAAACGCCGCGTGAGGCGCGCGGCCAAGACATGAAAGCGTCCGCAGACACGCCCCCCGCCTTGACCGTGTCGGCCTTGACCGCCGGCATAAAAGGTCTCGTCGAGAACCGCTACGCGCGCATCTACGTGGAAGGGGAGATCAGCGGCTGGCGCGTATTCCCGAGCGGGCACGCCTATTTCACGTTGAAGGACCCGGGCGCGCAAATCGCCTGCGTGATGTTCAAGTCGAGCCTGGAGCGCTGCAAGGCGCGGCCTTTGCTGGCGGACGGCGCCAAAGTCCTCGTCTATGCGAACGCGACGGTGTATCCGCCGCGCGGGAACTACCAGCTGACGGTGCTGGCCGCGAAGGCCGTCGGGGCGGGCGATCTCATGCGGCGCTATCTGGAACTCAAGGCGAAACTCGAGGCGGAAGGTCTCTTCGCCGCCGCGCGCAAGCGCCCCCTGCCGTTTCTGCCGCGGCGGATCGGGCTCGTCACGAGTTCCGCCGGCGCGGTCGTGCACGACATGTGCCGCGTTCTGACGCGGCGCTTCCCCGCGCTGGAAATCCGTCTCTATCCGGCGCTCGTGCAGGGCGAAGAGGCGCCCGCCACGCTCGTCGCCGGATTGGATTGGTTCAACGGGAACACGGATTGGAAGGCGGATTTGCTGATTGTCGGGCGCGGCGGCGGCAGTTTCGAGGATCTTTTCTGCTTCAACGACGAGGCGCTCGTGCGGGCGGTCGCCGCTTCGCGCATCCCGGTCATTTCGGCCGTCGGGCACGAAACGGACTACACCCTGTGCGATTTCGCCGCGGACGTGCGCGCCGGCACGCCGTCCATGGCGGCGGAGCGCGCGGTGCCCGAGCGGGCGGAACTTCTGCGGCGCCTGCAGCGTCTGGAGGACGCGCTCGCGGCCGCCATGCGCGCGGCGTACGAATGGAACGCGCAGCGGGTCGATCATTTGGCGGCGCTTCTCGTTCCCGCCTTGCGGGCGCGGGCGGATGGATGCGCGCGCAGACTGGACCGGCTGGGCGCGGCGTTGTCTCCGTTGCTGGAGAAGCAGCAACTGGCGGCGGAGGGACGGCTTGCCCGTCTTGCGGACGCCCTGGCGGCCTCCTCCCGCCTGCGCGTGCGCGACCTTTCGGCGCACGTGAACGAGCTGGCGGCGAAGCTGGACATGCTTTCCCCTTACGCCGTTCTCGAACGCGGCTATTCGATTACGACGACCGCGGCGGGGGAAATCGTCCGTGCGCCGTCCGACGTACGGAAGGGCGACGTCATCCATACGCGCCTCGGCAAGGGCGCTATCTCCTCCACGGTGTCCTGACGGTCCGGGACGCGGCGCCTAGCCGACCAGCCAGCGTCCATAGAAAAGACCGCCGACTGCGGCGACTTGCGTGTCGGGCTTGTGGCGTTCTTTCTCGTGAGGGCAGGACGCTACGGGGTGCATCCGCCGATTTGCCGCGCCGGATCGCCGTCCCCGGTGTCGCGCTCCTTCAAAACCGCCCAGAGGACGAGGTAGACGAGAACGGGGACGCCCGAGAGGAATAGCGCGACAAGCGCGAACGCCCACCTCAAGCCCGTGACGTTCAGGTCGAACGCGTCCGCAAGACCTGCGCAGACGCCGCCGATCACTTTATTGGAAGAACTCCGGTAAATAGTCATAATAAGTTCCTTTCTTGCTTCAAACCAAATCCATGGATTGCAGTCGAAGAGCCGGCATCCGGGTCGCGGCCGTCGTTTTCGACCGCGCTGAGGATCCCGAATCTCCTTGAGACGGGGATCTCGACCCCACGAGACGGAGCCGAGACCGCGGTCTCTCGGGCAAAAGACCACGGTCTCTCGGGCAAAAGACCGCGGTCTCTTGGGCAAAAGACCGCGGTCTCTTGGACTTGTCCTGCCGATAAGATGTGCGCGGCATCCCGGACCGCCCAGCCGTTCAGGCGTCATTTGCCTGTTTTCTCCTTGATTGACACGGTTGAAAACAAAGACCATAATCCGGATTTCAGCCTCTCAACTGCGGTTTTTGGGCTCAATTCACGACTTTGTAGCCGAGTCCGCGGCGGGAAACGATGAGATTGCCGACGCGCCCGAGTTTGGTGCGCAGGCGGCGGATGAGCGAGGAGACGACCTTGTCGTCCGCCAGATGGTTCGGACCATACAGGAGCTCGAGTATCTCGTCCGTCGAGAGGAAGCGGTTGGCGGTATCCGTCAAGGCGCGCAGGACGATGGCTTCGGAACGCGTCAGCGGTTCGACCTGACCCTCGCGTTCGACGATCATGAGCGAGAAGTCGAGGATGGCGTCCCCGAGCATCCGCCGCGACCCGGCGTTGGGGGCGGACATGAGGGCGGCTTCGCTGCGGGCGATCGCCGCGCCGATGCGCGCCAGGAGTTCCTCGGGCGAGCAGTCCTTGGCGATGTAGTCGTTCGCGCCCGCGCCGAGTCCCCGCACAAGCGAGATTTCGGACGGCGCCGCCGTGAAGAAGATGATGGGGACGATCGCGTCCAGGTCGCGCAGCGCCACGCAGGTCGCCAGCCCGTTCTTCTTGGGCATCATGACGTCCAGCAGCACCAGATCGGGCTTGCAGGCGCCGAACTTCCGCAGCGCCTCGTCGCCGTCCTTGGCGGTTTCGACGAGATAACCCTCCTCTTCCAGCAGCCGCTGGAAGCAATAGCGCATGGTCCGCTCGTCGTCGACCAGCAGGATCTTGAAGGGAACGGTCATTCTTTCCAGACGATCGTGGCGTCCGTCTCGCGGCAGACGCCGCGGCGGTAGGCGACGGCGCTCTTGCCGAACAGCATGGCGTAGAAGGGGGTCGTGCGGCGGATTCCGACGGTTTTCTCGAGGAGTTCGGGCACTTCGCGCTGCACGAGCTGGAGGAATCCGCACCAGCAGGTGGCCAGGCCGTGCGCCTGGGCGAGCATTTCGAAGTAGGCGCACGCTGCGGCCACGTCCGCCTCGGGGGTCGTCACGGCGGGGTTGGTTTCGTCCGACGAGATGATGACCATGCCCGGCGCGTCGCGGAAGAACATGTCGCCCTTGCCGGCGCGCATGCGGATGGCCGGCACGGCGAGCCACCGCGGCAGAAGTTTCGGGCCGTCCCGGTGCGCCTCGATGGCATGGATGAACTCTTCGCGGAACGCGTCCATCGCCCGGCGTGTGGGGAAGCAGGTGAAGGTCAGGCCGCGCGCGTTGCACCCGGTCGGCACGTCCCCCAGGCGGGAAAGAATCCGCTCCAAAGCACCGCGGTCCACGTCTTCCTTGCGGAACTGCCGCGTGGAACGGCGGACCTGCATCCAGTTTTCCACCTCATCGGCCGTCGGGAGGGCGAGTCCGCGTGTGGGAACGGCGTCTTCCGGACGGTGTCCGTTGAAGGTGATCGCGCCGACGGGGCAGATGGCGAAGCAATGCTGGCAGCGCATGCACTTTTCGGGCTTCGGGATTTCGGGGTACCCCTCCGCGCCGGCTTTGAGGGCGCGGAACGCGCAATCCTTGACGCACGCCCCGCATTTGACGCATTTCGTTTTGTCGACTTCGAACAGCATGTCAATCTTCCTTTTTGTCCAAAACATTGAAAACAACATAGGATTGCAGGAGGGCGAGCAGCGCGAAAAGCGCCATCATCATCTCGCCGCCTTCCTCCAAAACCGCGCAGAACGCCCGCGCCGCGTCCGAAAGGGCGGTGCCGTCGTGGGCGTGGCGGTACCACGCCGGCAGGCGGTCGCAGACGAGCACGAGGACGCTTGTGCCGCCAAACACCGCCGCGCTCCACGCGACGGGCTTGAGGGTGAAGAATCCTTTTGCAAGCGGGACGAGGTACCGTGCCAACGGCAGCATCACGGCCGCGAAGAAAAGGATGAAGAAGAACAGCACGAAGAGGCGCGGCACGATGGGCATGTCCCACGCCGTCAGGAAGCGCATCTTGAAGACGGTGCCCTTGAAGCCCGCGGCGATTTCGGGCCAGAGGTCGGCAAAGAGGGTCTTGTGGAGGTCGGTCTCGCGGACGATGGCCATGACGGCGAGAAGGGACCATTCGGCGCACCAGAACGTCTGCTTTCGCGCGGGCCCGCCAACCGGCGGACAGAGCCAGACGAGCGGGACGATCAGGGCGAAAAGGGCGAGCGTCATGAGTTCGACCGGGGCTGCGCCGCCCTGGTCGAAGAGGTTCATCACGGTGGCGGGCTCCAAAGCCCACCAGAGGGTGGCGAGAATCGCCAGAGAGATTACGAAACAAACAGGCGCGACAAGCCACGCCTTGCGGCATATTAATGGATTCATTTTACTTTCCTTTTGGTTTTCGGCCCTTGCGGACCGTGATTTGACGATTGGCACGGCTGTTAATCTGCCGCGCGCGTTCGCGAAAGAGAGGTGCGAAATCCGCAGGGAACAGCCGCGCATCCTGCCGCGGCGTTTGGCGGCGCAAGGTGACGCGCAGGCGGCCGTCGGGGGTGCGGTCGACCGTCGTTCGGGTGGTCAGGCGGGGGTAGTCGTACCGCAAGTCGTCCGGCACGTGCTCGATGACGTCGTACCCCGCCGGAAAGACCACGACGACTTCCTCTTCCGCCGCGTCGGTCGCCGAGGAAGCGAGCGGGTTCTCCCGGGGCGTGCTTTCCAGCGAACTGAAGGGCGCACGGGCGAAGGGCGGCACCGTCAAGGTCAGCAAATCGTCCGAAAATACGGCATAATTTGGAATAAACGCCTTGAAAGAGAGCCGGAAGGGATACCCGGCAAGATCCGTCATGAGGGGGCCTGTCGCTTTCGCGGCTTGGGCGATCTGGCCGAGGAAGGACTGGTACAGCCGGTCGCGCTCTTCGGGAAGGATTTCGGCATACTCCTTCCGCAAAGCACCGACTTCCGACCCAGTGGTTCGCTGTTCGTAGTCGACATCTACCGCACCATCGGGGCGGACGTCGAGCGTCAGCGCGTCCGTGACGGAGTTTTGTACGTTTTCGGGGTCGATTTGGCCGAAACCGCCGTCCGAAGCGGGCATCCAATAGGTTGCGCCCGCCCAGGCGGACGCTTCCAGAGGCGTATATTCGTTCTCCGTGCCGAGGAAAAGCGTGCCGTCCGCGCGCGGGACGCGGCAAAGCGGATGGGCGTACACACCGATGTTGGGGTAGGTCTTCTGGGTGCGCTCTCGGAGGCGCGGGTCCATCCCCACATCATCTGCGGCGAGGACGATTTCCGCTTTGTGCCCGCCGCCGCGCAGGAGTGCGCAGAGGGTGCGGATGTAGTCAAAGCGGCTCGCATAGCGTTCCTTGAGGACGCGGGCGGGGGCGGTCGCCTGCTCCGCGAGCGGCATTTCGTAGAGTCCCGGGCCGGCGATGCGGATGTTGCGCGCCATCCAGTCGCGGATCGCCCGCACGTCGTTCGTCCCGATAAGCGGGAGCGGGTCTATCGGGGCCACCTCCAGATAGGGACGGATTGCCGCGGCGAACGCGGCGAAATCGCCCTTGGAAACGGTCAGCGTATCGCGCCAAAGGGGGCCGGCCGGCAGATTCGGTTCGGGCGCGTGCAGTTTCAGGTCGCGCGCCTGGCGCAGGACTTTCCCGTCCAGGGTGACGGAAAGCGCGTCCGAGGGCTGGCCAATCGTGTCGAAATACCAATTGCCGCGGAAGGGCAGGGGCGAATTCGTCACGGTCGTGGCGGTCGTGAGATAGAGGACGCTCCCGATTTCGACGGCCGGCAGGTTGAGGATCAGCTTTTTGCCGGGAGCGTAGCGCGGCGCGGCG
>ERZ808258.710-NODE-710-length-12089-cov-2.619162_pt1 | contig 12089 bp, 9 predicted proteins | sample MGYA00521280_ERZ808258 | MGnify/ENA primary metagenome ERZ808258 (study PRJEB31516, sample SAMN03275585) | gut metagenome | biome: mammalia-associated habitat; material: feces | host: Papio cynocephalus | place: Kenya | collected 2012-07-19 ...
TTCACGTGGAACATGAGTTATTTTTTTATATAAATATAATTATTATTTTATTAGCACTTTTATCTAATTATTATGAGAAGAATAGTATTGTTAATAATAATTATCAAGATGGGATAGATAGTAAGAATATAAATATATTTATTTTTATAGTGCTTGTAATTATATATCTTTATTTTTTAAACAATAGTTATAATCAATATAGAAATAATCCTAGTGATATAAATTATACTAATTTAATGGCTAATGTTTTTAATGTTATTGGGGGCTTTATCTTTCTTTATGTGGCCGTAAATACTAATGTAGATAGTAATATTGACATATAAAAAGAAAAGTATTGCTACTTTTCAATGTTAACGATATTAATTATTTCTTCTTCTTCAAGATAAGATACTTTTATAGTATCACCATTTATTAAGAATGGTAATAAATCACTAGTTGTTAATGATACTTTATATTTTTGATTGTTAGTATCCATAATGTAATAATAACTATTGCCTTCGACTATACCCATACTAATATTCTTTATAGTTATTTCTTTAGTTTGTAATAATTCTTCGTTATAGTTAGTTGAATAGTTTGCTAGATAGTTAGCGGCAGCTTTATTTATGCCTAGTGAAGCATCAGATACTACTACTTTTTGGTAGTCTGCTACATCGATAAGGGCATACATTTTAACTAAGCCGGCATTATCTTTTAAACTTACTAAATATGTTGGTTTACCGTTTAAGTTAATTAGTAATGGGAAGGTTGATGTATATTTCATTTGTTGAACTTGTCCTTCAGCAGAGGCCATAGCAGAATATTCTTCAGCACCTGGTACTTTGTAATAATTTGTTTCTTTAGTACGCATATTGCATAGAATAAATCCTAAGTTAGATTCATCTGATGATACTGATGTTATTCCGGTATATAGATATATATCATCATTTAGGCTTATATAATTATAACCATCTGTTGTCATAATAACACCTTTTTGAGAAAATAAGGTATTGAAGAAGCCATTTTGATATTGACCCCAATCATCGACTTGTTCAATAATTAAACTTGCTGAATAGATATGATCAACCCATGTTGGGATTTCTTCTAATTTGTATTTTTTACTTTTACCGGTTATTGGGTCTAGTATAATAGCACCATTTATTTCTTTTTTGACACCAACTGCTTTATAGGATATGGTTGGTACTATCCAATATGGATTACCTTCGTTATCTACTTCAAATGAGACTGTGTCAAATATTTCTGTTGGATAATTAAATCTTAGTTTACGATATAAGTTTTCGTTAAATAAAGCACTTGGCATATATTTCATACCTTTGTCGAGTCTTATTAATTTAGCTTCACCATTGACAGAGTTAACTGTTATATAGCCTTTTATTCCTTCTTTTCTATTAGAAAAGTATTTTATTATTGAGGCATATTCTAATGGTGTGACACGAATTATTTCATTGTTATAATTTATTTGAGTATATAAATCACTGACATAGAATTGACTTACCCAATCAGACATTTGGCCCATTACACGGTCGCCTAGTTTTTGACTAGATATTTTGTCAAGTAATGGTAAAGTATTAAAGTCTACTTCTTTGATGCCTTCAGTAAATTCAACACTATCATTTATTGTTATTCTATTAGCATAACTTTTAGAGTTAAATAATGGAGATGCTATAAAATTAGCAATAATAGTACCACCAATTATTATAAATATAGCAATTATACTTTTTGGTAATTCAATATTTCTGTTATGAAAAATATTAGTTATATTACTATATTTAAAGTTGAATAATTTAAATATGCTGGTTATGTTGTATACAATAATTAGAGCAATTATATAGGCCCAAAAGCCAAAGCTATGAATATTTATTGGAGGTAAAAATAGATAGTATGTTATCATAGCAAATACAAAAGTTAATATTATTCTTATTAATAAAATTTTATTATTTTTCATAGTTCTCCTTTATCTTTCAAAATAACTGCCACCAATAAATTCTCTTAAGATAGATACGCTTGGAACGTCTTGACTTGGCATTGGTAAGACAAACTTTAATAGTTGTAGTAGTCTTAGAGCTGTATCATATTCAGGATCATCTTCTTGGACTGTGAATAGTAATGGTTCAGCATAAGTTTTTAAGACTGCTAATTCGTAAGCTAATGTTGAATTAAAGATAGTATCAGCTTCGTCTTGGAATGGGAAGATATATTTTTCTTCACCTTTTCTAACGCCGGCCCATGATTTTAGAGTTTGACTTGGGGAATATCCTCTGACACGATTATCTCTAACCATTCTTCTTAATAATCTTAAGTCAGTCATACTAATTCTATTATCGTTATCGATATTTAAGAATGGTAATGGACTTATATATATCTTATATTTATTTTTTCGTGGAATACTTTCTAATAAAGCATCATTCAAACAATGCAAACCTTCGATTATTAAGATATCTTTTTCTTCTAATTTAATAGCATTCTTAAATGTTTTCTTACCTTTTACAAAGTCAAATGTTGGTGTTATTACTTTACTACCTTTTAACATTTTAGATATTTGGTTATTAAATAGTTTAATATCGATAGCTCTTAAACTTTCAAAGTCGTAGTTGCCATTTTCATCTAATGGAGTATCTTCTCTATCTAAGAAATAATCATCTAATGATAAGGCTATTGGGTTTAAACCTAGAGTTTTTAGATATAGAGATAGTTTTCTTGCAGTTGTTGTTTTACCTGATGAAGACGGGCCAGACATAAGAATTATTTTGATATCTTTACTCTTTTGTTTGATGGCTTCTGCTATTTTTAATAATTTATAGTCTTGAATAGATTCTGATAGGTTAATTAATTCTCCTGGTTTAGTGTTAACTATTGAATCGTTTAAATCACCTAAGTTATTAATATTTAATATTCTTCCCCATTCAGCATATTCTTCTAGAGAGTTAAATAAATTATCATGATGAGTATATTTAACTATTTTACCATTATTATATATAGATGGATATCTTAAAACTATACCTTTACCTTCTAGTAATGTTAAGTCAAAGTATTTTAAGACTCCTGAATCATTTGGTAATAGTCCTAGAACATAGTGATATGTATTTTCAAATTTATATAGAGTTATGTAGTTAGATTTGTTATAAAATAGGGTTTTAACTAAATCTTTTCTTTTAATATTTTTAAAGTATTCAGTAGCTTCTTGAATTGTTGTTTCAATCTTAGTAAATGGAATTTGTTTAGCTATTTTATCTTTCATAACTACTTTAATTAATTCTAATTTATCTTTAGTTATTTTTTTATCAATATCAATATATATTCCTTTATCTAGTGAATGTCTTACTATTACTTTAGTATCTGCTCCTAGAACTTCATATACGGCCATTTTAAAGACTATTGTTAAAGCTCTTTCATATGTTCTATTACCTAAGGAAGTATTTATATCAAATAATTCTAAAGTACCATTTTTAGTTAGAGAATCATTATAATTAATAAATTCGTTTCGATACTTTGCTATTAAGATATCAAATGGTAGGTCATCCTTTAAGTTTTCTAATACCTCATATAATTTAATACCTTTTTTATATTCTAATTTTTTACCATTTTGTAGTGTTACTATTATGGTTTCCATGTTACCACTCCTCTTTACTCTATATCAATTATAACAATATTTATTTTAAAAGTAAACTTTTTATTATAAAAGCACGAAAAAAAGGAATATAAAATTCCTTTTAGGCTTTATCAAGATTCTTAAATGTTTCTTGCATTTTAGTGGCTATATCATTATTGTCTAACATTATTAAGATGATAACGTTGTCTTTACTTTCTACGATGACACTACTTGCTTCAACACAAATCCATTTAGCAGGATTTACTTTTTCTTTAATTTCTTGTTTAGTTTTTTCAACATCGACACCGTCTTTTACTCTTACTACTACTACGGAATGTGCTATTGAACTCATTTCCGGTTCAGAAGCTATTCCTTCTTCAAAATCTAGAGAATCTAATCCTAAATAGTATGATAAGTTTTCATTAGTTAGTTTAGTTTGGACTACCTTTGGGCAATCTTCTCCAACTGGAGCATATACTTTAGATAAGATTTCTTTTAGAGTATATGTTTGTTTTTGTTCTTTAGTTCCACAAGCAGTAATTGTTAGTAAAATAATAGTTAGTACTATAAGTTTTGGTAATATTTTTTTCATTATTCTTAATCCTTTCTTGGTAGATAGACTACTTGAATAAATTATAGCAAATATTTTTATTAAATGGTAGGGTGTTTATTACTTTTGGGATAATTGTAATAGCTTTTTCATAGTGTTAGCGGTTCTTATAGTTATTTTGTTAGTTATACTAGTGCTGGCAGTTTTAATCCACCATGTTGATTTACGGTAATCTTTTAGAACAAATGACCAAAATATAGTGTTGTGGTATTCTTCTATTTGATCAATATTTTCTTTAGGACCACCTATGGTATTATAAACTTCTACGTAAGTGGTTGGTGGTATTATAAATATTAAGTTATCATATATTTCTTTATTAGTAGTACCCCACCATAATGGACTATTATTTAGTATATCTTCTAGTTCAGATACTGTCATGATATAGATAGGTATTTTTATATTAAAGTTAATCCCAATAATTTTGGATATGTTTTCTATTATTAATTCTTTATTGTTTATGTTAGATTCAATAATGATATTACCACTGTTAAGATAAGTGGATACGTTTTGATAGTTATTTTCTTCTAACAATTGTTTTAGTTTAGGCATAGATACTTTATTTTTGCCACTTATATTTACTCCTCTTAGTAATACAATGTATTTCATATTTACTCCTTTACAGTTATTTTATCTTTAATTAAGAATAGTATTATAGGTCTTAAAAAACCTAGTGATAGAACAGTTAGTACAGTTAAGATGTCTCCATACTTATTTGTAGTACTTTTATATATTTTGTGAGAGATTATTGTGTTAAATATGAATGATAATATTAGACTTACTAGAAGTATACAGAATGGAATAAGAGTTAGTTTTTGGTAGATGTAGAAGTATGCTGTTAATGATACGTTTATAAAATTTAAGATAGCTGTTAGGTAACCTAGCACTTTGTTCTCGGTAATAGTGCCTAGTAAATATTTGTTATAGAATGGTATCCATGCAGTATATGGGTGCTTATGGTTTAAATTTTTATTTATAGTTGTAATAGTCATACTTTCAAATATATAACTTATTATTACATATATTATTGTTATTACTAGTAAAGATATATAGATAAGAAATATAAATGATAGTATGCTCATTAAGAATATGACACTAAGTCCGCCCATGTTAATCGCCTTCCTTTTGTATGATTATAACATAGATTATAAAAAAAATAGATATTTCTATCTATTAATATTCATTATGGTAGCGACGGAGGGGGTCGAACCCACGACCTATCGGGTATGAACCGATCGCTCTAGCCAACTGAGCTACATCGCCATGAAAAGTAAGCAATATAATAGTAGCATACTTTTTCTAGTTTGACAATAGTTTTTTGTTATTTTGTTCTTCTAGTTTGATATTTTTGCATATTTTCTAAAATATCATCTCTAATTTTTATAATTTTTTTTAGTTCTTTAGTTTCTTCTGTTTCCCAACCCATTTCTATATATGTTTTGGCATGTTCATATTTTGTGTGATTAAATTTACTTTTAAATTTTATAATTAGAGAATTTAATGCTTCAAAATTTTCTTTTCCTGCTTCATCATATATAATGTCAATATTACCATTTTTACGACTGGCTATTATTGATTTCTTATATCTTTGATAAAAGTCACTTACCAAAAATGTGGTTAATTCATAAGTGGTGCCACCTATAATTTTTGCTTCTTTCGGAGTATTTAGAATATAAGTCGAATTTTGATGCATATCTGTACATATTTCTTGAGATAGTAATTCATTGATTATTTCACTAAATAATTCATGAGGGCGAAAACTTCTCTTATAGTCGATAAATTCACTTGGATTATTATTCTTGGTTATTGACCCTTTTAAAACTTCCCAACCACTAGTGCATGAATAGTTACTTGGAGTAATTTCTTTAAGAACAGTTTCATAAAGGTGATTAAATTCATGAATTAAACTATTATCTAAATACTCTTCACGACTTCCCATTGATATAAATAATAGTTGCTTTAAATGATAATCAGTGCCATCATGTATTAAATTAGGGCAAGTAAATGTTGCATTTTGGTGATATGAACGAGCATTGAAATTATCTTCTCTATCTAATAGGTTTAGACCAGTTATTTCTTGACGATATTTGACATATTCAGGTAAACTTTCGTAGTACTCAGTCAATAATTCATTTCTTATACTTTCACGACTAGTCTTTAAATGGTTTACAAGTTCTTCGGTTGGAGTAGCAGATTTGGCTTCTTTATTCATTTGGTATCTTTGATAATTTTCACCAAGATTTATACCTAGATTTTTAAAATATGTAATTCTATCTTGAATAATACTACGTTTTTGCCATGAGTCATCTTTCTGAATTATAATTTCACTTTCACCACTAAATGATTCAACTAATGATGGAGAATTTAATGGATTAGTTCCAATATAGTTTTTAATTCTAGGAGATAACTCATCATATGACAATTTTTTATTTAGAAAATCTTCTAGTTCTTGGAATTCTTCTTTAGTAAAAACATCTTTTATTTCATCAATATATTTTTTTAGATATTTGGTTTCTAATTTACTATATAAATCTTGGCATCTTGCAATATAGTCACGATATACTTTTGTTGATGCAATATATTTATTATATTCTTCTTTTGCTTTTTGGTATACTTTAATGACTTCATCTAATTCTTCATATCCTCCATTTTTTATATATCTTATTAAAACATCAGTATTAGTATTCTTTCCAAAGTAATTTAACAATTTTTTTATTTTAGGATATGATATGTCACCAATATCATTATTTAAATATTTAATATATTCTTCAATTGGGGCTTCATTATTAAATATTTCATGTTCTCCAAATAAAGATTCTAAAAATCTATGCTTTAAGTTTCTCGGAATTTTTAAATCTGCTAATAACTTTTCTTCTAAATAGTCTTTTACTTTTTTATCGTTTTTCTCTATTATTCTTTCATAACTTTTAGGACTACCATAACTTACTATAAACACTTTTTTAAACTTGTCTTCAATATAGTCTCGTTCTTCTTCACCATAGAAGTTAACAAATGCTTCAATTATTTGGGGAAGTTTTTCTCTAATTATTATAGATGCATTAAATCTTTGAGATATAGTTTCGGTAATCATAATTCATTAATCCAACTTTCTAATTCGATGTAATTATCTTGAAGCATAGTACTGCCGGTAATTACTTCTTTGTCATCAATTATTATACTAAACTTTTGGTCATCTAGTATTTTAGCACTATTACTATTTGACCAAGTTCTTATTATTCTTAGTAAACTATTTATTTGGTCTTCCGTTATTGTTTTAATTTTACCATTAATATTTATTTGCATTTTTGTAATATCGATATAGATATTTTGTTCACTATTTAGATTAGTTATATTTATTTCAATACTATTCACTGTTTCACCTATTTAATTTTATTTAAGAATTCTTCTTCACTCCAGATAGTTATGCCTAGTTCTTTAGCTTTGTCATATTTGCTTCCAGCATCTGCTCCAACAATAACAACAGATGTTTTTTTACTAACAGAACTACTTACTTTACCACCTAATTCTTCAATTATTTTACTAGCATCATCTCTTGTTATAGAAGATAAACTACCAGTTAAGACAAATGTTTTGTCAACGAATTCATCGTTTTCTTCTCGAGTGCTATCATTAATATAGTTAGTATTTACTCCTAGTTCTTTTAATTTATTTACTATTTCAATATTCTTTTCGCTATGGAAGTATTCGTAAATGTTTTCGGCAATAGTTGGGCCAATATCTTTCACTTCTTTTAGTTCATCAATACTAGCATTAATAACATTATCAATATTTTGATATTTCTTGGCAATTATTTTAGCGGTTTTACTTCCTACTTGTCTAATACCTAGAGCAAACAATAGTCTTTCTAGAGAATTTTGTTTACTATTTTCAATAGATTTTTCTAGGTTAGAAATACTTTTAGCACCATAACCGTCTAGTTCCATTAATTTATCTTTATAATCTTTTATATCATATATATCAGTTATGTTTTTGACAAAGCCTTCGTTATACATTTCTTCCATAATACTTTCGCCAAGGCCTTCAATATTCATAGCACCTCGTGATGAATAATGAATTAAGTTTTCTATTTCTCTAGCTGGACATAGTTTGTTAGGACAATAACTGTTTACTTCGCCTTCTTTTTTTATTAGTTTTGTTTGACAGATTGGGCATTTATCAATCATGACAAAATCTTTTTCAGCACCGGTTCTTCTTTCTGGGACAGGTCTCACTACTTCAGGAATTACATCAGCGGCTTTTCTAATAACAACCATATCCCCTATTTTTATATCTTTATCCATAACATTATCTTCATTATGAAGAGTCGCTCTAGATACTGTTGAACCCATGACAATAGCAGGTTCTAGAACAGCATTAGGAGTTATTTTACCGGTTCTTCCGACTGTGAAGATAATATCTTTTAATTTAGTTATTACTTCTTGAGCAGGGAATTTGTAGGCTGTTGCCCATTTTGGATATCTAGCGGTATAACCTAGTTTTAGTTGTTCATCTATATTATCTAGTTTTATGACAACGCCATCTATATCATATGGTAAACTTTCTCTTATAGCAGTTTTTTCTTTAATGTAATTTATTACTTCATCAATGTTGTTTACTAATCTATTGTTAGGGTTAGTTTTAAAGCCAAGTTCTTCCATAAATTTAAGAGCTTCGTGATGGGTCTTTATATTATAATCTTCAGGATTTGGTAAATGATATATAAATGTATCTAGTTTTCTTTGGGCAGTTATTTTACTATCTAATTGTCTGATAGATCCGGCAGCGGCATTTCTAGCATTCTTTAAAACGGGTTCCCCATTTAATTGTCTAGTAATATTTAATTCTTCAAGAGTTTTTTTACTCATATATATTTCACCACGAACTTCAATATCAATATTTTTTTCTAGTTTTAGGGGAACTGTCTTTATGGTTTTAACATTATGCGTTATATCTTCACCGGTAATACCGTCTCCTCTAGTAGCCCCTGTTAATAATACTCCATTTCGATAGCGTAATGATACACTTAAACCATCTATTTTTAATTCACATACATACTTAGGGTTAATACCTTCTTTTCTAATTCGAGCATCAAAAGCCCGTATTTCATCTTCGTTAAAAACGTTAGATAAAGACATCATTGGCTTGTCATGGACTACTTTGGCAAATTCTTCAATTACTTCTCCACCTATTTTTTTAGTAGGAGAGTTTGGTAGAACATATTCAGGGTATTTTTCTTCTAGAGAATATAATTCTTTTAAGTATTTATCATATTCTTGGTCAGATATTTCAGGGTTATCTAAAACATGATAGTTATAGTTAGCTTTATTTATAATATCTACTAATTCTTTTATTCTATCTTGTACTTTTTCATTCATAGTTATCACGTATAATCAATCTTAAGGAATTATTAATTTCTATTAGATTGATTTTTCCTTTCTCATATCGTTTTACTTATTTATAATTTTATATATTTGATTTATAAATCAAATATATAAAATTTTCGGCTCCGCCGATATGTAACGAAGACTTTTTTTATTATAATTTTTTGTTATAATAAATTACGCACTGTGGATTTGTTTCTATGTTATTACAGCCACACTATGTGTTGGACTGGTTCGAGGTGACTCAGACCACAGATTTTTAATTTAATTGTTAATTAGTTAGTTAACACGTTAGTTTTTTAACTAATCGATGTTTTATTAGATTACGTGATTACATAATTAGAAACCCTGTGGCAAACGTTCAGTGCAAAAAAACTAATTAAGGAGGTGCTTGTATGATATATAATATTGGTATTGATATATCAAAGTACAAACATGATTTCTGTATTATCTCAAATACAGGCGAAATAATTGTTGAAAACTCATCTTTTGAAAACAACAAAAAAGGATTTCAATCTTTATTGGATCAGTTGAAACCCTATAATAAACCTGATGTCCACATTGCTTTCGAAGCAACTGGACATTACTCTAAGAATTTGGAACTTTTTTTAATTGATCAAGGTTATTCATTTATGAAAATGAATCCTCTTGTCATTCATCAGTTTTTAAAAGCTCGAAGCTTACGTAGAACTAAGACAGATAAAGCTGATAGTTTAACTATCGCTAATTACCTTATGTCTGTTCCTTACAAACCAAATTCAAATTTATTATATAACATTTTTTCATTAAAGTCACTATGTAGAAGCAGAGAGCAATTAATTAAGGAAAGAAGCAAATATTATGTATTATTAACTAATCAGTTAGATATTACTTTTCCTGAATTAAAAATATTTTTTAATAACACGATTTCTGCAACTTTATTATTTATTTTAGAAAAGTATGTTAATACTGAACACGTATCTTTGATGCGCGATTATGATTCAATAAAAAACATTTCTCATGGTAAATTTAGTTATGCTAAATTTGCTAAACTTAAAGAGCTTGCTAAAAACTCAGTTGGTCGTCATGATGAAAATACTGATTTACTCATTTCTACATATGTTTCTATTATCAAGACTTTTAATGATAAAATTAATCCAATAGAGAAAAAAATTTCAACAATTATCAAAGAACTAAATCCAAGAATGTTAACTATTCCTGGTCTTGGTGAAATATCTGCGGCAACAATATTATCTGAATATGGAGATATTAGTAATTTTTCTTCTCCAAATAAGATGTTAGCTTTTGCAGGACTTGAACCCAGCATAATTCAATCTGGTACCATTAATAATAATGGCAAGATGGTTAAACATGGTTCTGGTCACCTTAGATACTCAATTATGAATTCTGCAATGATTATCATAAGATATTCACCAATATTTTATGATTATTACCTTAAGAAACGTTCTGAAGGTAAATGTCATAGAGTTGCTTTATCTCATGTGTGTAAAAAACTATTGAGAGTTATTTACACTCTAGAAAAAAACAACATTGATTTTAATCCGTCTTTATTAAAATAGTTATTTATATAACTTTTTTAAAATTTTGCTGTTGCAAAATCTTTTTGGCATGGGATAATTTCCAATATTTAACAAACTATCAAAAATTTCAAATTCACTATTGACTTTTAATAGTTAGTCACCTTATTTAATTATATAATATTTATATTTATACTGCAATAGGTACTAATTTTTCATCAATAATTGAATATAGATAAGTACTTACTGGTTTATTTAGTTTACTACTTACATATTCTTTATATACTTTTAATTGTTCTAAATAAGCTTTATCAGTAGTATTTTTTAATTTATAATCTATTATTTTTATTTTATCATCATACTCTAGTAACAAGTCAATAATACCATGATATTCTTTATTATCTTTAGTATATATAAATTCATATTCTTTATATACTTGGGCTACTTTTATATCACCGACTGCAGAGATAAATTTAATTATTTTATCTAAGTAGAATGGTTCAATATCTAATATTGGGTTATTAAAGTCGACAGTTTCAAATATATAGTGCATATAAGTACCATATTCCATGTTTTTAGCTTCTTCTTTACTTATTAGTTTATTACTTATTTTAGAGGCTCTTTGTTTTTGTTCTTCAACTTGGTCAATAGATATTTCTTTAGTACTAATAATAGTATTATCTTGTTCTATTTTATCTTGATAATTATTACTTAGAACAATGTTATAGTCTTTAGATAGGTTTATATCATCTAAGTTAATAGATTTTATATAGTTTGGTATTTTTGTTTTTATCGAGTTAATAATATCTAAGAAGGATTTGTATTTACTTCTGATAGATGTATCTACAATGTCTTCAACAATATTCTTTTCTTCGTCAAGCGAACATACCATAATCATTTTTTCTTTACATCTTGTCAAGGCAACATAAAATAGTCTAATACGTTCAGATATATCTTCTTGTTTATATTTATCTTTAAATAAATCTTTAAGAATA
>ERZ808258.711-NODE-711-length-12085-cov-3.797340_pt1 | contig 12085 bp, 11 predicted proteins | sample MGYA00521280_ERZ808258 | MGnify/ENA primary metagenome ERZ808258 (study PRJEB31516, sample SAMN03275585) | gut metagenome | biome: mammalia-associated habitat; material: feces | host: Papio cynocephalus | place: Kenya | collected 2012-07-19 ...
TCGCGCAATGACGGAGAATTCCGGGAGGATGCCCCTCCCGGAACCCCCTCTTCTCCGCATATAAATACACGTTCCCTGATGCGGAGCACATGTCCGATCAGATCGAGGAGACGATCAGGAAGTTCGCTCTCCAGAATGCCATATTCTTCAAGGGGAAGGCCAATCCCAAAGCCGTCGTCGGAAAGGTTCTGGGAGGATGCCCCGAGCTCCGCTCCAAGGCCGGCGAGATCACCCCGCTGATCAACTCCATCGTGGAGGAGGTCAACGCCATGGGATTCGATGCCCAGAAGAAGGCCCTCGAGGAGATGGACGCGTCCCTCCTCGTCAAGGAGAAGAAGGAGAGGACCTACGAGCTTCCCGAGCTCCGCAACGTCGACGGAAAGGTCGTCATGCGCATAGCTCCCGGCCCCTCCGGTCCCCTCCACATCGGGCATACCCGCGTCTCCATCCTGAACGACGAGTACGTCAAGCGCTATGGCGGAGACCTCGTTCTCAGGTTCGAGGACACCAATCCGGAGAAGATCGCTCCCGAAGCCTACGACATGATCCCCGAGGATCTCGACTGGCTCGGCGTGAAGTGCACCAAGACGTACATCCAATCCGACAGGTTCCCTCTGTACTACGATTACACCAGGAGGCTCATCGAACAGGGCCATGCATATGTCTGCACCTGCGATGCGGAGGACTGGAGAAAGAAGAAGGAGGCCAAGCAGGCGTGTCCGTGCAGGGACCTCCCCGTGGAGACCCAGCTGGAGCGCTACGACAAGATGATGGACGGTACCTATCCCGAGGGATCCGCGATCGCTGTCGTCAAGACCGCCATAGACCATCCCAATCCCGCTGTCAGGGACTTCGTCGCCCTGAGGATCGTCGACGCCCCTCACCCCAGGACCGGCACGAAATACCGCTGCTATCCGATGATGAACCTCTCGGTGGCCATCGACGACCATGAGATGGGGATGACCCATGTCATCAGGGGGAAGGACCATCTCAACAACACCACCCGTCAGGAGTACGTCTTCGACTATTTCGGATGGAAGAAGCCCGAGTACTATCATTACGGTCTCGTGAACATTCCGGACACCGTCCTCAAGACCTCTCTCATCAAGCAGGCCATAGCCGACGGCGAGTACACCGGGTGGAACGATGTCAGGACGGGGACCGTCAGAGCCTTGGAGAGGCGCGGGATCAGACCGGAGGCGGTCCGCAGATACTGGGTCGAGGCCGGCATGAAGAGCGTCGACATAGAGTTCTCCTGGGACGGACTGTTCAGCATGAACAGGGACATCATCGATCCCGTCTCGGACAGGTTCTTCTTCGTCGAGGATCCCGTCAGATACGATATCGACGGCATAGACATCATCGAGGGAAGCGCCCCGCTCCACCCCGATCATCCCGAGAGGGGCAGCAGGAAGTACAGGCTGGAGAGCCCCAGGACCGTCTTCCTGTCCGCCGAGGACTCCAAGCTGTTCGCGGACCACGGGAGTATCCGCCTCAAGGACCTGTGCAATCTGAAGTACGGTCTTCCCGCACAGTACGACGGGAACGACGTCTCCGTCCTGAGGCACGGTACCAAGGCTGTCCAGTGGGTCGGCGCGGATGCGGTCGAAGCCACGCTTCTGACGCCGGACGGCATATCCCACAAGGGCCTGATCGAGAAGGATGCAGTCTCCGAGAAGAACGACACCATCCAGCTCGAGAGGATCGGATTCGCGAGGATCGAGAAGAGAGGCGCCGACGGCGTCTCCATGGTCTTCGCCCACCGTTGAAATCGCTTCATGGAGGGGGTCACCCCTCCTTTTTCTTCATGCGTCGGTGTCGTCGTCCGCAGGACGGGATGCGAATCGGGTTCCGGTTCGCCCGATCGGCGTTGCGGATATCCTCTCATGGTTGATGGCCACGAGCGAGATCAGTATCAGAATCATGCCGAGGACGGTCCCTATCGTTATCGCCTCGGAGTAGAACGCGTATCCTACGATAGTCGCCGTCATCGGCTCGACATAGGTTATTATGGCCGACCTTCCGGCACCGATCATATTGATGCCGACATTGTAGAGGCCGAACGGGACGAGGGTGACGACGACACCCAGCCCTACGATCAGGAGGAGGCTCCTGGCCGAGGAGAACGTCAGTGCGACCATCTCCGCCGGATCGCTGAAAGACAGCGATGCCACGACGCAGAAGATCGCCGAGTACAGCATAACGGTCGGCGTGCGGTATCCTCTTTCTGATGCGGCTCTAGAGCATAGGGTGTATGTCCCGTAGAAGAACGCGGATCCGATTCCCAGAAGGATTCCGATGACGTCCGAGGGGACATCGTCCGACAGGACGCCGGAGCATAGGATGCATCCGGAGAATGCGATGATAAGGGCGGCGGCCTTCGTACGCGTGATGTGTTCGCCGAACAGCGGAACCGATGCCGCGACGACGATGAACGGCATGAGGTACTGGAGTATCGTGGCCAGGGATATCGGGATCCGCTCCATCGATCCGAAGTAGGATACGGAGTTGATCAGGTTCCCGATCACGCCCATCACGGCGAACAGGAGAAGCGTCCTGAACGAGACCGACAGCATCCTGCGGTGCCTGAGCAGGATGAATGCCAGGAACACCGCGGCTACCACGATGTACCGGGCGCATGTCATCTGGATCGGCGAGAACCCCATGGAGGAGAGCTCGCGAACGAAAAGGCCCAGGAACCCCCACAGCACTCCTGCCGTCAGGGCGGCGGCGATGCCCAGGTGTATCCTGTCCATGTGGAAGAAGGCGGAGAGGGTCTTGCCCTCCCCGGTTTCATTCGGTCAGAGCGTCCCAGCAGCCCTGTATGAGCCGCTTCTCCTGACGGATCGCATTGTCGCGGGCCATCATCTGCACGATGGCCTTGGCCAGCTGGACGTCCGTGGATGCGGGAGCGGTGCCTCCGTAGGAGCATCTCCTCTCCACGCATCTCATGACGGGTATGAACGAGTAGACATCCTCGTCGATCAGAGGAGAGAACTCCCTGAGCTGCTCGAGGGACATGTCCTCGAGGTTGACTCCCGTCTCGATGCTGCGCCTCACCGCCGCTCCGACGATGCCGTGGGCCTCTCTGAATGGGACGCCCTTGGTCACCAGGTAGTCGGCGAGATCCGTGGCGTTGATCTGTCCTGCGGAGCAGACCGAGGCCATTCTGTCCCCGTGGAAGGTCGTGCTGTCCACGACCTTGGCCATCATCCTCGCGCTGGATGCGACTATGTCGATGCAGTCCATCACGGGCTTCTTGTCCTCCTGGAGGTCGCGGTTGTACGTCAGCGGGAGCCCTTTGGTCATGACAAGCATGGCCGTGAGGTCTCCGACGACCTGTCCGGTCTTTCCGCGGACGAGCTCGGCTATGTCCGGATTCTTCTTCTGCGGCATTATGGACGATCCGGTGGTGTAGCGGTCGTCCATCTCGATGAACGCGAACTCCTGGGACGACCAGAGGACGAGCTCCTCGCAGAGGGACGACAGGTGTATCTGCATCTGTGCGCAGCAGTACGCCGTCTCCGTGGCGAAGTCCCTGTCGGATACCGAGTCCATGGAGTTCTCGGTCGGTTCGGAGAATCCGAGGGCGGACGCCGTCATCCCCCTGTCTATGGGGAACGTGGTCCCGGCGAGGGCGGCGGATCCTAGGGGGCATTTGTTCATCCTTCTGAATGCGTCCATGAACCTGTCCGCGTCTCTGGAGAACCTGAACGCATGAGCGAGCATGTGCTGGGCCAGCGTGACGGGCTGGGCGTGCTGCATGTGGGTGAATCCCGGCATCACGGTCTCGCCGTGCTCCTCCGCGACATGCACGAGGGAGGACATGAGGGAATCCGCGGCCTCCGCGGCACCGAGGACGGCGTCCCTGAGGTACATGCGGAAGTCGGTCGCGACCTGGTCGTTCCTGCTCCTGGCGGTGTGCAGTCTTCCTCCGGCCGGACCGATGGCCTCGGTCAGGGCGAACTCTATGCAGGTGTGGACATCCTCCCTGGAGCGATCGAACTCGAATGTCCCCGCCTCCACCTTCTTCAAGATGTCCTTGAGGCCCGAGACGATCGAGGACACGTCGTCCTGCGAGAGGACGCCGCACGCCCCGAGCATCCTGGCATGGGCGATGGACCCCATGACGTCGTAGAACGCCATGCGGGAGTCCTCGTCCAGGCTGCAGGTGAATTTCAGGGTGGAGTCGTCCATCCCATGCTCGAATCTTCCTGACCAGAGCGCCTGCTTCATGTCCATCACTTCTTGCAGCACTCAGGCTTCTTGGAGTGGGCCTTGGTGACGGTCCTTCCGGGCAGTCCCCAGACGTAGATGAATCCGACTGCGGACGTGTGGTCGAAGCTGTCTCCGGTGGAGTACGTGCTCAGTCCCTCGTCGTACAGGGATTCGGGAGCCTTCCTTCCGACGACGGTGGCCTGTCCCTTGAAGAGCTTGACCCTGACGGTTCCGGTGACATGCTCCTGCGTGTTGTCGATGAACGCGTCGATGGGCTCTCTGAGTCCTCCGAACCAGAGTCCGTCGTAGACGATCTGGGAGTACTTCTGCTCGAGGGTGCGCTTGAATTCGATGACGTCCCTCGGGAGGGTGAGGGCCTCGAGGGCGCGGTGGGCTGCGATCAGGGTGACCGCGGCGGGGCACTCGTACGTCTCACGGCTCTTGATTCCCACGAGGCGGTCCTCCACGTGGTCGATCCTTCCGACGCCGTTGTCGCCGGCGATCCTGTCGAGCTTCTCGATCAGCTCGACCCCGGACATCTTCCTTCCGTCCAGCTTGACGGGGACCCCCTTCTCGAACTCGATCTCGACATAGGTGGGCGTGTTGGGAGCCTTCTCCGGGTCGACGGTGTTCTCCCATACCTCCGCGGGAGGCTCCTGCCAGGGGTCCTCGAGGATTCCGCATTCGCAGGAGGATCCCCAGAGGTTCTCGTCCCTGGAGTAGGGGGTCTCCTTCTTCTGTATGATCTCTATGCCGTTCTCCTTGGCGTAGTCGATCTCCTCGTCGCGGGTGGTGTGCCATTCGCGCATGGGAGCGATGACCTTCAGAGAAGGGTCGAGAGTGACGATGCTGACATCGAATCTGACCTGGTCGTTTCCCTTGCCGGTGCATCCGTGTGCGATATAGGACGCACCTTCCTGCTGGGCGATCTCCACGAGCTTCTTGGCGATGAGCGGCCTGCCGATGGCGGTGCTCAGGGGATAGACGTTCTGATAGAGCGCGTTGGCCTTCAGGGAGGGCCAGACGTAGTCCTCGACGAACTCGTCGCGGACGTCGATGAAATCCGATTTGATCGCACCGTTCCTGAGGGCGCGTGCCACGATGTCGTCCGAGGACGGAGGCTGTCCGAGGTTCAGGGCGATCGCGATGACGTCCACGTCGTACTGCTCCTGAAGCCAGCGGATGGACACCGACGTGTCCAGTCCTCCAGAGTAGGCCAGGACCACCTTCTTCCTCTCTCCTGTCTTCGTCTCGTTGCTCTTACAGCATGTCATGCTATCGGAGATGCGCATCCAATTCGTTGTAATAAATCCTCAGATGAACACACTTCTAGCATTAGAATGGAATGGGGGCTCATCGTCCATCGAAACGCGTCCATTCTGCTGGTTTCAGACCTGTTTCCATCGATTCGTACGTTCTGCACGCTATCATACGGATTCATCGCGGCATTCCGTCAGGTCTCGATGATCGAAGCGCCCCGCACTAGGGCACATTGAACGATATCGCGCTGGATCTTCGTTCATTTGATGATAAATTCGATGTACTGCTTGCAGGAGGTTGTGTCCGCAATCGGTCACCGCGTGCTAGGTTCATCACATCGCGACCCTGTTTGTCCTTCGAACGGTGGATTCGGACTCCTCGCATGGAACGACGCATAGGTTTGCTCAGCGTCTGTACGTTCCTGTGGGAACGGAGTTAACACCATGTGTCTTGTTTCGAACAATACCTTTAATTCGACCGCGCAGGTCCGCATCTGCAACAACGGAGCGGATTCCATGACACGCATAGGCATCATCGGAGGCACAGGGTACACAGGCGGAGAGCTCGCACGTCTGCTGTGCAGGCACCCGGACGTCGAGATCGCCGCCATGACCTCCCGTCAGAACGCAGGGCGTCCCGTCGCGGAGGCGCATCCCTATCTGAGGGGATACGTGGATCTGGAATTCTCCGAGAGGATATCTGACGCCGACGATCTGGATCTGGTGTTCGTGGCCACTCCTCACGGCGTGGCGATGAGCGAGATCCCGGGCCTTTTGGAGCGCGGGATAAAGGCCATAGACCTCTCTGGAGACTACCGCTTCCACGATGCCGAACTGTACGAGAAGTGGTACGGCCATCATCATACCGATGTCGAGAACCTGTCGAAGGCGGTCTACGGGCTGCCGGAGCTGTTCCGCGACAGCATCCGCGGGGCCGATCTGGTCGCCAATCCGGGATGCTACGCCACATCCGCCATCCTGGCATGCGCCCCCCTGGTCAAATCCGGTCTGGTGGAGGGATTCGCGATCATAGATTCCAAATCCGGGACGTCCGGAGCTGGGATGACGCCTTCGGCGCGTACCCATCATCCGAACTGCGCCGATGCCGTGATTCCCTACAGCGTGGGCACGCATCGCCACACGCCCGAGATCGAGGCTGCGGTGGGCATGTTCTCCGGAGTCAAGACGCACGTCCTATTTGTTCCCCATCTGGTTCCGGTGGTTCGCGGCATCCTCTCCGATTGCTATTTCGAGGCCGTCGGAGACGTCTCGCAGGAGGATGTCGACGGCGTCTTCGAGAGGCAGTACGGCCGCGAGCGCTTCGTCCACTACGTGAAGGATCCGCTGTCCAGCGAGGTGGCGGGCTCCAACCATGCGGAGGTGTCCTCCCGCGTACTGGGAGGAAGGGTAGTCGCGTTCGGAGCCCTGGACAATCTCGTCAAGGGCGCCTCGGGACAGGCCGTCCAATGCATGAATCTGATGCTCAAACTAGATGAGAGTGCCGGGCTCGACTTCCCCGGCTTGGGAGTGTGAAACTTATGGTAGAGATAGTCGAAGGCGGGATAACCACCCCGCAGGGATTCAAGGCCGCAGGAGTGCACAGCGGAGTGAAGTACCGCTCCCTGGATCTCGGCCTGCTGTACTCGGAGGTTCCGGCCACCGCGTACTGCGCTTTCACCAGCAACAACGTCAAGGCCGCGCCCGTGCAGGTCATGATGCAGGAGGACTCCCGTCAGCTCCAGGCGGTGGTCGTCAACAGCGGCAACGCCAACGCCCTCACGGGCCACAGGGGCATCGAGGATGTATACGCCATGAAGCAGGCCGTGGCCCAGGAGCTCGGTCTGGATCCGTCGCTCGTCGGAGTCATGTCCACCGGTCTGATCGGACGCTTCCTCGACATGCACAAGATCCGCTACGGCATATCCCGTGCATCCCGCTCCCTGGATGTCGGCCAGGGCCCGGACGACAACATAATCCATGCGATCATGACCACGGACACCGTTCCGAAGTGCTGCTCCGTCCGCGCCCGCCTGTCGGACGGGACCCTGGTCTACGTGTCGGCCATCTCGAAGGGGAGCGGCATGATATCGCCTCACATGAAGGTCCTCCACGGAACCACCCTCTCGCTGATCACCACCGATGCCGTGCTCGGTCCGGATTTCGGAAAGGTCTGGCAGTCCATACTGGACGACACTATGAACATGGTCACCGTGGACGGCGATCAGTCGACCAATGACACTGCGATCCTCCTCGCCAACGGACTCTCGGGAAGCGCTCCCGCGGACCATGATCCTGAGTTCGAGGCTGCGCTACGCACCGTCATGACGCAGATCGCCCGCACTATCGCGGCAGACGGAGAGGGAGCATCCAAGCTCATAGAGGTCACTGTCTCCGGAGCCGAGACCCACGAGGCCGCCGTGACAGTCGTCAAGGCCATCGCGAATTCCCCTCTGGTGAAGACGGCCATATTCGGTTCCGATCCGAACTACGGCCGTCTCATGATGGCCGTGGGCAACAGCGGAGCGAAGTTCGACCCGGAGAACATCAGACTGACCATCAAAGGCGGCGACATGGAGGTCCCGATACTCGATTCCGGTGCCCCGGTATTCCAGGACGAGCGCTCCGTCGACGTCGTCCGCATGGCCATGGACAACAAGGAGGTCGCCATACTGGTGGATCTCGGAGTCGGCGATGCTTCCGCGACCGGATGGGGATGCGACCTCACCTACGACTACGTCCGCATCAATGCGGAGTACGCGAGCTGACCCGTATGCTGTATCTCTTGAAGTTCGGCGGGAACGCCATATCCGGGCGCGAGGACATGGAGCGCCTCTCCCGCGAGGTGGCCCAGCTGGTCTCGGGCGGATCCAAGGTCGTGCTGGTCCACGGAGGAGGTCCGGAGATCTCTGCGGAGATGGAGCGCCGCGGCATGTCTCCGAAGAAGGTCGCGGGCCTCCGCGTCACCGACGCCGATTCGCTGGAGGTCGCGGAGATTGTCCTCAGGAGGATCAACTCCGAGATGACCGGATGCCTCGTCGGATGCGGTCTCGAGGCCGTGGGGATCCCGGGATACTTCTGCACCATATGCACCAGGAAGCCTCCTGTGGAGATAGATGGGCAGACGGTGGATCTCGGACTGGTCGGAGAGGTCGATTCCGTCGATCCCAGCGCCATCATGGACCTGTTGGACCAGGGCATCGTTCCCGTAGTCTATCCGATAGGAAAGGATGGCGAGGGCCGCATGCTGAACGTCAACGCCGACACCATGGCGGCGGGAATCGCTGCAGGCATCGGAGCGGACGAGATGGTAGCAATCACGGATGTGCCCGGGATCCTGAGGGACGTCTCGGACCCCTCTTCGCTCATAGAGGAGCTGGATCTGGAGGAGGTCGACCGCCTCATAGCGGACGGCACGATATCCGGAGGCATGCTTCCGAAGGTGGAGGCGTGCAGGAAGGCTCTCGAGGCAGGAGCTGGCGCGGTCCGCATGGTGAACGGCAAGGATCGGAGATGCATAGTTTCTGATATAGTGAACGGAGTCCCTCACGGGACGCTGATCAGGAGATGAAGAGATGACCGATTTCGATGATGTGAAGGAGAAGTGCGACAGGTACCTGTTCCACAACTACGGAAGAATCCCTGTCGCGTTCACGCACGGCGAGGGATGCTACCTCTACGGCACCGACGGGAGGAGATATCTCGATCTGGTGGCCGGCATAGCCGTCAACGCTCTCGGATACGCGCACCCTGCATGGGTCGCGGCGGTCCAGGAGCAGGCCGCGAGGATGGCCCACGTCTCCAACCTCTATTACGTCGAGCAGCAGGGCGAGCTGGCCCAGAGGATCGCAGAGATCGCTCCTGGCGACATTTCCCGCACTCTGTTCGTGAACAGCGGCGCAGAGGCCAATGAGGCGGCTCTGAAGACCGCCGTCAAGTACACGGGACGCACCAAGGTGCTTTCCGCGCTCAACGGGTTCCATGGAAGGACGTCAGCCTCGCTCGGAGCTACCGGACAGAAGATCTTCCAGACGGGGTTCGAGCCTCTGATATCCGATGCATACGAGTACTTCCGCTTCGGGGATCTCGAATCCGTGAAGGAGCTGATGACCAAGGACGTCGCGGCCCTGATCGTAGAGCCCATCCAGGGAGAGTCCGGTGTCATAACCGCGGACCCATCCTTCTTCAAGGGCGTCCGCGACCTCTGCGACGACTACGGCGCGGTGATGATAGTCGACGAGGTCCAGACGGGGATCGGAAGGACCGGCGAGTGGTACGGCATCCAGAACTTCGGCGTCGTTCCCGACATGATCACCATGGCCAAGGCGCTCGGAGGAGGCGTTCCCATAGGGGCCGTCTCCACCACGGACGAGTTCTGCGCTGTCATGACTCCCGGAACCCACGGGACCACCTTCGGCGGAAGCCCCCTGGTATGCGCCGCGGGATGCGCGACGCTCGATACCATCAGGAACGAAGGGCTCGTGGCCCATGCCAAGGCTCTCGGAGCCGAATGGCGCTCCAAGATCGAGGCCATAGGCTCGGACAGGATCGTCGATGTCCGCGGGTACGGCCTCATCACAGGCGTCGAGATGGATTCTACCGAGACGGCATCCATGGTCCGCGAGAAGTGTCTGGACAACGGCATCCTCGTCAATGTGGCGCACGGCAAGACCATCCGTCTCGTTCCGCCGCTGATAGTGACGTCCGAGCAGACCGATGTCTTCACAGATCTTCTCGGAGACCTTCTGTCCTGAGTGACAGCAGGCCTCCAAATCAAACCTCTTATCTATTTTTTGTCTCTATTCAGACAGTTAATATACTTTTAGACAATATGCGGATGCATGCCCAAGAGCCCTGTGAAAGAGAGCCTCGCCGAGCGCACCCGCGTCTACATCGATGCGCATCCGAGCATCAAGGACTGCGTGTCGAAGGGCCTCATCAACTACTCCTCTCTTGCCAGATCCATCATGAAGGATCTCGGTGTGGACAACGAGGAGGCGGTCATGATAGCATGCCGCAGATACTCCTCCAAGCTGTCGGTCACAACCGATCACGAGCTCAGCATCCTCAACATCCTGAAGGACAGCAGGCTCGAGATGAGGACCAAGACCTGCATCGTGACGGCCAAGAACGACTGGTCCGTCCTCCATAAGATGGACAACCTGTTCAAGGACCTGTGGAACGAGGACAGCATCATGCAGTGCGTCCAGTCCGCCTCCGCCGTCACCATAATCGCAGATACGCGTCTCAAGGAGAGGATCATAGACACCGTCGGCAGATTCAATCTCATCAAGGTCAGGGAGAACCTTGTGGAGATCGCGGTCAAGTCTCCTGAGAAGATCGTCGATACCAGTGGAGTCATAGCCTATCTGATCACGAACCTCTCGGATGCGGGCATCAACATCGAGGAGACCGTATCCTGTCATACTGATACCATCTTCATAGTGAGCGAGCCCGATATGATCAATGCATATACCGTGCTCAGCAAATGCATCCAATCCGCCGAGGACACCGTGACCTCGGAGAGCAAAGCGTAAAGGGATCCATCCTTCTTTTTCATGACGCGGGAGGCGCTTGTCCGTCTTCCGCGTCTTCCTTTCCCGTCCAAGATGCCCATTCCGGCCGGTACATCCTTCTCGCCGTGCCTTCGATGCTTGAGCCGCAGACGCATGCGATGGTTTCATATAGTGTGCCGTGTTAGCACGTAGCACGGCGATAGAAATGTTCGGCAAGAGCATCAGGATCGAGAGGATAATCGACAGGAACAGCGGCAACGCGGTCATCGTTCCCATGGATCACGGAATCAGCGCAGGGCCTATTCCAGGACTGATCGACATGAAGCAGACGGTCAGCGATGTCGTCCAGGGCGGCGCCACTGCGGTTCTGATGCATAAGGGAATGGTCCCTCAGGGACACAGGTCCTCCGGACATGATGTAGGGCTCATCCTCCATCTGTCCGCTTCGACCGACATAGGCGTGAATTCGAACTCGAAGGTCCTCGTCGCAACGGTCGAGGAGGCGTTGAAGCTCGGTGCCGACGCGGTGTCCATGCATATCAACATCGGGGCCGAGACCGAGCCCCAGATGCTGCAGGACCTCGGCATGGTGTCCAGGCAGTGCAACGAATGGGGGATGCCGCTGATAGTCATGGCGTACCCTCGCGGTCCGAAGATCAAGGACTCCTTCGATCCGCAGGCCGTGGCCCACGCCGCAAGAGTGGCTATGGAGCTGGGAGCCGATGTCGTCAAGTGCAGCTACACCGGGGATATCGACTCATTCCGCGAGGTCGTCAAGGGAACGATGGTGCCCGTCGTCATCGCCGGAGGGCCGAAGATGAACTCCGACATGGACGTTCTCAACATGGTCCACGATTCCCTGGAGGCGGGAGGTCATGGCGTCTCCATCGGCAGGAACATCTTCCAGCACAAGGATGTCAAGGGCATAATGTCGGCCGTATCGGACATCGTGCTCCATGGGGCGTCCGTCGAAGAGGCCGCCAAGCATCTGAAGCACTGATCCGGGAAGATCCGAAAACGGATGTGGTGGAGCCGCTGGAGGGATTTGAACCCCCGGCCTGCTGATTACAAGTCAGCCGCTATACCCCTAAGCCA
>ERZ808258.712-NODE-712-length-12074-cov-6.499293_pt1 | contig 12074 bp, 11 predicted proteins | sample MGYA00521280_ERZ808258 | MGnify/ENA primary metagenome ERZ808258 (study PRJEB31516, sample SAMN03275585) | gut metagenome | biome: mammalia-associated habitat; material: feces | host: Papio cynocephalus | place: Kenya | collected 2012-07-19 ...
ACGATAGCCGCATGCGCGCTTCCCGCCGGAAACAAAGTCCACAGCCCCGATTCCTACCTTCCTACTGCGATTTCTAGGTTAACCGTTTAGAGTTGCAGAATTGTAGAGAGAGAGGGTGGGCGGCGGTTTTAGACAGGATTTACAGGATTCGGAGACGAGGCGTCCTAATTGTCCCACTTGTCCTGCTCGTCCCGGGTGTTCCCGCGCCCCCTAGGGGCGGGAGGTGTACAGGTTCCGTCCGCGCGTTTCGCGGACGGATGCGGCGCAATAGACCGCCGGCAAGACCAGGAGCAGGTAGACGCCGAGCAGGATGCGGTAGCCGAGGGGCGAAACCGCCAAGACGCCGGGTGCGGTGGCATAGCGGTCGAAGAGCCAGCCGGCGAACTGCATGAGGAGAATGAGCATGCCGTTCGCGCAGAAGTTCGCCAGCCCGATCACGCTCGCGGCGAACGCGGGCGGCACGTTCTCCCGCAGGGCGGCGATGCCGACCCCAGTAAAGCCATAGCCTGCGCCCAGCGCAATGAAACCGCACGCGGCCATGCGCCGCGCCGCGGCGGGCGCCAGCCACGTCCCGGCGAATAGCGCCGCGCACCCGACGGCCAGGGCGCAGACCCCGGCGATCTGAAAGACCTTGCGGCGGTTCCCGAGTCCATAGCTGAGCATTCCCCCCAGGGTCATTTCGACGATCACGAGAGCATTCATGATTCCCAGCGCCGTGGACGGCGCGTCGCACAGGTCCGCCAGATACTTCTTGGCGACCACGGCGAGGATGGACCAGTAGACGAAGATGCCGCACGCCGTGAGATAGAAGGCGCACCGGGCGGAAGGCGCCTTGAAGGCCAGGAGGAGTTCCCGCAGGGGTGGTGCGGACGGGCATGCCCCACCGGGAAGGGTCTGTCCGTTTGCGCGCGGGCGCCGCCGCGACCGCCGCACCAGCAAGACGAGGGCGAGAACGACACCGCAAGCCACGGTGAACCCGTTGAGGCCGTGCATGAGCGCGCGCCAGCCGAAGTGCGCCAGGCCCCATTCGCAGAACCGCGAGGTCCCCAGGTAGGTTCCGCCGTAACTGAAGACATAGAAGACGCCGAGGAGCGGGGCGAAATAGCGGCGATCGAACTCGACGTCCAGCAGCTTGAGGAGCGTCAGGTAGCCCACGGTGCGGCCGCCGCCGTTGAGGAAGGAGCCGAGACAGACGAGGGACAGGTCCGCCTGGGAATAGAGGAGCCATTCGCCGAATACCTGCAGGACGACGCCCGGCAGGATCAGCCGCCGCCAGCCGAACCGGTCCACGAGGAAGCCGGTGCTGCCGACGAAGACGAGGCATCCAAACACGCCGGAGGAGGCGATCGCGGCGACTTGCGCGGCGCTCGCGCCGAAGTCCGCGCGCAGGGCGTCGAAGGCCATGCCGGGGATCGCGGCGCGCGTGGCCGCACCCACGAGGTACACGAGGGCGGCGGGCAGAAAAAACGCCGCGCAGGAGACGAGGGAGAATTTCGTTTTCACGCCATGCGGGCGGCGAAGCTGCGGCCGACCCATCCTTTCGTGTGCCAGCGGCGCATGAGGATGACGCCGCGCAGGTTTTCGTCGATCGCGAAGGCCACCCACGCGCCCACGAGGCCCCATTCGAGCGGGATGGCGAAAAGCCAGCCCAGCCCCACGGCGATCCCCCACTGCGAAGCGAGCCCCACGACGAGCGGGTAGATCGCGTCGCCCGCCGAACGCAGCGTCCCGCAGGCGAAGATGTTCCGCACGCGCCCCACCTCCAGTGCGCAGTCGATCCAGAGGATGATCGTCCCCAGGCGCACGACTTCGGGGTTCGAGGAGAGCGCGGCGAACAACCACGGACCGCCTGCGGCGAGGAGGACGCTGCAGGCCAGGGTGATGACCATGCTGCGCCCGAGGAAGTAGTTGCCCATCAGATAGGCGGGCGTGTAGCGTTCGCGTCCGACGAGGTGGCCGACGAGGATGTCGCCGCCCTGGGTGATGCTCAGGCAGAAGAGGTAGACGAACATGATGCAGTTCACCGCGTAGGTGCGCACGATGAGCGCGTCCGTGCTGATCTTGTTCACGAAATACGTGATGGTCACCTGCGAAAGGCAGTAGGACAGCTCCTCGCCCATGGCGGGCAGGCCGATCTTGAAGACGTTGCGCACCTCGCCCCAGGGGAACGGACGGAACCAGGCCAGCGGGAACTTGGGGATGTGGGTGCGGTAGTGGATGAAGGCGATGCACGCGAACGCCACGATGCGGCTGGCGGCCGTCGCCCACGCCGCGCCGGCCACGCCCATCGCGGGGAAGCCCCAATGGCCGAAGATGAACGCGTAGTCGCCAAGCGCGTTGACGACGTTCGCGAGCGCCGTCACCAGCATGGGCGTCTTGACCCGCCCGACGCTGCGCAGGGACGCCGTGAAGGCGAACGTGAGCGACTGGAAGAAGGAGAGTGAGCCGGTTATCTTCAGGTAGGTCGCGCCCTCGGGGATCAGCGCCGGACGCAGCCCCATGAGCCGCACGATGTCCTCCGCATGGAAATAGAGGATACCGCTCACGAGCAGGCCCACGGCGGCGTTGATCAAGAGCGCGATGCCCACGACCTGCACGAAGCGCCGCCGCAACCCCGCCCCGTGGTACTGGGCGCAGACGATCCCCGCCCCCGTCGACACGAACTGGTAGACGAGGAAGACGAGCATGATGATCTGGTTGTCGAGCCCCACCGCGGCCACGGCGTTGTCGCTGTAGCGCGACAGCATGAGCGTGTCGACGAAGCCCACGAGCATCACGAGGGCGACCTCCATGAAGATGGGGGCGGCGAGCTGGCGCAACTGTTTCTTGAGCGTGCCCATGGGATGTCCCGCCGCGCTCAGTCCGCCGGATAGGCCAGATTGGCGTCCGTCGCCCGCGCGAGCGCGTCGGCGAAGCGGCGGGCTTCCGCCTTCGCGCCGGCCAGGTCGTGGAGCCGCCAGTTCCCGCAGTCGCGCGGCGCCGCGCCGGGAACGGGACCCTCGAAGCCGGCAATGAACCGGAAGGTCCGCTCCGTCAGCCCGAGAATGTCGCGACTCTCCAGATCGCCGCGCACGAGGAAGTAGCAGCCCGTCAGGCAGCCCATCGGACCCCAGTAGAGGACGCGGTCCTTCCACTCGGGATCGTTGCGCAGATATGTGGCCGCCAGATGCTCGATCGTGTGCAGGGCGCCCGCCGAAAGGGGCTCCTCGCGGTTCGGCTCCTTCATGCGGATGTCAAACGTCGTCACCGTCTCGCCGCCCACCTTGTCCTTGCGGCTGACGTAAACGCCGCGCAGCAGGCGGTCGTGGTCGATCGTGAAACTCGGGATCTTCTTCATTTCGCCTCTCTCTTCTCTACATAGAACACCTTGTCGCCCACGCGGCACCGGGGCGCGGCGAAGGTCACCCACGTGCCCTTCGCCGCCACGGCGGGACGTTCCGCGTCCCGGCGCAGTTCCCCCAGCGTCAGTTCCACGACCCCCGTCGTGGCGCCGTGGATCTGGATCTCGTCACCCGGGCGCAGCTCGTGGTCCTGTATGAAGACCTGCGCCACGCCCGCCTTCATGAAATAGTCCCGCACGATCCCCGCATGGCGCTTCACCGTCGTCGCGCACGAATTCTCGACGGAGGTGAACTGGTCCGCGCCGGGACGTCCGTAGAAAAGTCCGTCGGAGAATTCGCGATGGAAGACGCGGGATACGTCGCGCGTCAATTCCGCCGCGAGCGCGGGGGTATAGGTTCCGTCCGCCACGGCGTCCACCGCGCGCCGGTAGGCACGGGTGCAGGTCGCGACATAGTCCGCGTTGCGCGCGCGGCCCTCGATCTTGAAGCTCGCGATGCCCGCCGCCATGAGCTTGTCGACGAAGCCCAGCGAACAGAGGTCCTTCGTGGAAAGCACGGTGTGCGGCTCGACCTCGAATTCCGTCGTCGCATCGTGCACGGGGTTGCCCTTCCCGTCGGAATAGAAATCGATCGCCTTGACGACGAAGCGCCGCCGGCAGGGCTGGTGGCATTCGCCGCGGCAGGCGCTTTTGCCGAACGTGACGTGGCTCATGAGGCACCGGCCCGATTCCGCCACGCACTGGGCGCCGTGCACGAACGCCTCGATCTCGACGCCCGTTTCGCGCACAATCCGCGCGACTTCCGTCAGCGTGCACTCCCGCGCCAGGACGACGCGCGTCGCGCCCTGCGCGGCGACGAAGCGGACGGCTTCCGCGTTCGAGACGGACATCTGCGTGGAGACGTGGAAGGGAACCCCCGCTTTCTTGCAGAGCGAAACGACGCCCCAGTCCGCCACGATGACGGCATCCACGTAAGGCTTGGCCGCGGCGATCAGGTCGGCGACCTTGCGTGTCTCGCCTTCGAACATGAGAGCATTGAGCGCCAGGTAGGCTTTCGCGCCGTGCGTCCGGCAGCGCGCGGCGATTTCGGGCAGGTCGTCCGGGCTGAAGTTCACGCCGCTGCGCGCGCGCATGTTCAGCGTCCCGAGACCGAAATAGACGGCGTCGGCGCCGGCGTCCAACGCGGCCTGCAGGCAGATGAAGTCGCCCGCCGGGGAGAGGATCTCAGGCTTTTCCATGTTCCTCCTGCTCCGGACCCGGCCGCGCGGCCAGTGCCGCGGACGCCTTCTCGCGCGCCCGGCGGTAGATTTCCTCGAGCGTGTCGAGGCACTTCGCGGTTCCCCGCCAGAACGGGACGGGCCCGAGCCGCTTCAATATCGGCGTTTCACTCTTCATCCAGCAAATCCTCCATCGTGATGCCGCGCACCTCCAGAAGCGTCCGCGGGCGCCGCAGGGCTTCCTCGCCCAGAATCAGCAGGACGGCGCACGAATGCTTGCAGGGGTTCGCGTAGTCGGGGCAGGTGCAGGCGGTCGTGACGTCGTACTTCCCCGGGCCCAGCTTGCCGCCGGGAAAGAGCGAGAAGCCCTCCGCCTTGAAAATCGCCTCCACTTCCAGCGGAAGATCGTCCGCCAGGATGCGCGCGACGAGCATGGGCTCCCGGCGGATCGCGGCGATAATCCGCGTCCGCGCCGCCTCGTCGGGCACGCGGAAATCGATCGTGACGTGATAAGGCTCAGGACGGCTCCCGAGGACGGTCGCCTCCACGTGCGGGCCGGCTATCGTCATCGCCGTGATCTGGCCGGACGCGGCGTATTGCCGTCCGCGCGCAAAGCGTCCCCCGAGGCGCATGCCCTCCAGGGCGTGCAGCCAGCGCTGGCCCCACCACGCGCGGCCCGCGCCGGACCGCGTTTCCTGCGCGCGGATCCCCGCGGCGAAATGGGGGACCCGCAACGGATAGCGCTTCCGGCTCATAGCCGCACCAACGCCTCCGTCTCTTCGGCGCTCAGGCTCTTGAGGAAGCTCTCCCCGCCCGTCACGAGCGCCCCTGCGACCTGGCGCTTTTCCTCCAGCAGGCGGTCGATGCGCTCCTCGAGCGTGCCTTCTGTGATGAGCGTGTGCACGAAAACCGTCTTCGTCTGGCCGATGCGGTGCGCCCGGTCCGTCGCCTGGTTCTCGACGGCGGGGTTCCACCACCGGTCGAAATGGATGACGTGGGTGGCTTTGACGAGATTGAGGCCGAAGCCGCCCGCCCGAAGCGACAGGACGAACGCGCGGGGGCCGGGCGCCTCGAACGCGGCGATTTCGCGCTGGCGCCGCGCGGCGTCCAGTCCACCGTGCAGAAACGGCACGCGGCCGCCGAAACGGTCCTCGATCGCGGCGACTATCCGCCGCGCGACCTTCACGTACTGGGTGAAGACGAGGGCGCTCTCGCCTTCGGCGAAGATGGTCTCCAGCAGGTCGAGCGTGCGCGCGATTTTGTTCTCGCCGTCGCAGATCAGCTTGAGGGCGGTCAAAAGCGCGAAGATGTCGCCCTTCTCGCGGGCCCCCGAACGGAAGAGTTCAAAGGCGGACTCGTACTCCCGGCGCTGCGCGTCCGACAGCGTGCAATATTCCTTGATTTCGCGCTTGGGTCCGAGCGCGCGCGCGATCGCCGGGTCCGTCTTGAGCCGGCGCAGGACGAACGGCTCGAGCGCACGCCGCAGACGGGCCCCGGCGGACGCGTAGCTGTTGCGCGCGAGCGGCTTGGCGAACTGCTCGTCGAAGGCGCGGCGCGTCCCCAGGAAACCCGGGTTCAGAAAGTCCTCGAGGCTCCAGATATCCAGCGCCGAATTCTCGACCGGCGTGCCCGTCAGCATGACGCGGCGCGCGGCGGAAAGCGCCCGCACGGCGCGCGCGAGCTGCGTAGCCGGATTCTTCACCGTCTGCGCCTCGTCCAGGACAAGCCCGGACCATGTCCGCGCGCGCCACAGCTGCCAGTCTCGCAGGAGCAGCGGATAGCTCGTCAGGACGACATCCGCCATTTCGACGCGCAGGGCGAACTTCTTGCCGCGGGCGCGGGCTTCCCCCAAATGCGTATAGACCGAGACAGTCGGCGCGAACGTGGACCATTCGCGGCGCCAGTTCGCGACGACGGAAAGCGGGGCGACGACCAGGAGCGGCGCCTCCCCGGCGCGGTGCGTGGCCAGATGCCAGCCGATCGCCTGCACCGTCTTGCCCAGACCCATGTCGTCCGCCAGCAGCGCGCCGAATCCATGGTCCGTCAGGAACTTCATCCACGCGACGCCGCGCGCCTGGTAGTCGGCGAGCGTCCCCGCGAAGCCCGGCGTCTGGGTCGGTTTCAGCCCTTCCCAGCCGTCCCTTCTCAATTCGTTGACGAGGCCGCGCAACCACCCGTGCGCCTGGGCGGTCTCCAGGGAGAGTCCACCCAAGGACCCCACGCCGAATGCGAAGCCCAGCGCCTCGGCCGTCGTCAGCCGGCGCGCGGCGTGCTTTTCCAGCGCCTTGAGCGCCTGGCGCAGAAGGTCCCGGTCCACCTCGATCCACCGGTTGCGGAAGAAGACGAAATTGGACTTCTGGGCGAGAAGAAACCGCACCTCCTCGGCATCCACCCGCTCGCCCGCCACGCGCACGACCAGCGTCGCCTCCACGGGACCCGGCGCACGCTTCCCGTCGGCGGGCGCGGGTTCGGCGGGCGCGTCGGACAGTTCCACCTCGCCCGCCACCGCGCCTTTTTCGGGCAATCCCGCGACCCGATACCCGGCCTCCCGCAAATCTTCGGCGCCCGTGCGCGCAAACGCCTCCGCTTCCGGCACGGTGAGTTCCGTCGCCAGGAGTCCGGGATCCGCCGGGGCGCGGCGCAGTCCCTTGAGCGGCGCGAACACGAAGGCGGCCTGCCCGAGGGCGCGCAGGGCCGCGCGCCCTTTCGGCACGGGGATCGACAGCGTGAAAGGCCGGTCTTCGGCGGCGAACAGCGTGAAAACGAGCGCGGCGCGCGCGGCGACATCCACTTGGGCCGCGCCGTTCCACTCCTCCAGTTCGCGCGCGAAAGCCGCCAGTTCCGCCTCGTCCCCCTTCACGAGTCCCGTGCGACTCCGCAACGCGGCGATCCAGGCGTCCGCCAGCGTGTCGAAACGCCGCGTCTCGGCGTCCTGCGTCGAGGGGGTCAGGGCCGCGCGGCGCACAAACGCGTCCAGCGCGGCGTCCCGGGCGCCGTCCGCCGTGCGCCATCGCGCGTGCCACCCGTCCTTCTCGTGCACGAGGCACGGCACGTACGCGCCCTGCACGATGCGCTCCAGCGTCTCACGCGGAATGGGTTCCGGACGCGCCATTCGCGGACTCTCCCGCTTCTTCTGCAATTTCCTCCCGCTCCTCTTCGCGGCCGACTTCGCCCAGCGTTTTCGTGCCCGACAGGAGGGCCACGACCTGCTGCTGGACTTCCGAGAGGTTCTCCAGACGCAGTTGGGGGTCCAGCACGACGAACGTGTCGCCGTTCTTGCGGTCTTCGTAGATGCGCCGCAGGGAGCCGTCGTCCGACGTGCGCGTATCCCGTTCCACGAGAATGCGGCTGCGCTCCAGCATGACCGCCAGGACGTAGATGACGTTCTTGAGCGCGGGGTCGTCGAGCGTCACAAGACGGCGCAGGAGTTCGCCCGCGTCTTCCTTCTTGAGCGGCTCCTTCTTCTCTTCGCGCACCGGCGCAAGATAGACGCCGTCCCAGAACGAAAACGGCTCCCAGTCCCGCGGCGCCGTTTTCCAGCACTCGGGATGGCAGTCGAAACGCTCGTAGCCTCCGGCCGTCTCCTTGAGCGCGCTCACGACGGGCGCGCGATCCACGAGGGGCTTCCCGCAGAAGCTGCAAACATGCCCTCGCGACTTTATGTTCCATTCTTGCGACATGCGGATATTATACCATTTTTCCGCCGCGAATTCAGTCGGATAGTTGCTGGAGTCTCCCCCAAATTTCCATGCGCTGCCCTGTCCAAAAGCAAACGGAGTCTGCGGAGACAGAAACAAAACACTGCGGGGGATTTGGATAAAACTCCGCGGAGATTCCCACCGAGGGACCACACTCCCCCGCGAAGCCACCCGTCCCGGGAGCCTTTACCGTTCGGGGAGTGCCGCCAGAACGCCCTGGCAGCCCCGGCGAACGTCACGGTAGGTTTCGTCGAAATTGCCCGTGTACCAGGGGTCGGCGACATCCCCCGCCTCGCCCGCAAAGGAAAGCAGTTTCCTGATTTTTCTGCGGTCGGCCGGGTAGACGCGTGCCTTGAGATCCGCCTCGTTCGCCGCGTCCATGCCGATCAGCCAATCGTAGCGCGCGGCGTCCGCCGGCGTGAAAAGCCACGCGGCGCGCGGCGTAAAAGGGATGCCCTCCCGCTGCAAAATGCGCCGCGTGCCGCAATGGATGTCGCTCCCGAGTTCGTCCGTGTGAAGCGCCGCGGAATCCACGGCGACATCGTCCCGCCCGGCGCGCCGCAAGAGGTCCTTCATGACGAACTCCGCCATGGGCGAGCGGCAAATGTTGCCGTGGCACAGAAAGAGTATGTTCATCGTTCGGACGTTCCGTCAAGACGCGAACCGTTGCACGACGCCCGTCACGAAGATGACGAGCATGAGCGCCGGGATGGCGTAAAGATAGTAGGGGCGAAGCCAATCCGGGAGCTTCCACCCCGCCCCCGTCGACACTTCGCGGCGGAAGTTCGCCCACCCCCAGCCCCATGTGGCGTTGCTCGCGAAAAGCCCCTGAATGAGCGCCCCGAGCGGCAGCCAGACCTGGCTCACGGCGAAATCCTCCCAGTCCAGGACCCCGTCCCACATCACGCAGGGCATCGCGCACAGAGCCACCCCCACGCCCACGAAAAGGGACGCCTTGCGGCGCGAAAAGCCCTTCAGTTCCATGAGCGCGGCGATGAGGCTTTCGAAAACGGCGATGACCGTCGTGAAGGCGGCGAACGCCAGGAACAGGAAGAACGCGGCGCCCCAGAGGCGGCCGCCCGCCATTTGGGCGAATACCTGGGGAAGCGCGACGAAGATGAGCCCCGGACCTTGCGTGTAGGGGACGCCGTACGTCGAGCAGACGGGGAAGATGACCAGTCCGGCGAGGAACGCGACGAACGTGTCGATTGCGATGATCCAGATGGACTCCTTCACGAGCGTATGTTCCTTGCCGATGTAGCTGCCGCAGATCGCCATGGATCCCGCGCCCAGCGAAAGCGTGAAGAAGGCCTGCCCCATCGCCTCGAACGTCGCCCGCAGGGGGTGTTCCATGAACTTGGCCCAGTCCGGCTTGAGGTAGAAGGCGAGTCCCTGCGCGGCGCCCGGCAGAGTGACGGCGCGCACGACCAGTATGCACAAAAGGACGAGAAGCGAAATCATCATCCACTTCGTCGCGCGCTCCACGCCCTTCACGACCCCCATGAGGCAGACGAGCGTGGAGACGGCGACCGTGCCAATCGTCAGCGCGGCGCAAAACGGACGGTTCGCCGTCAGCGCCTTGAACGCGCCGCCGAAGTCCGCCGTCGGGCGGGTGTCGAAGACGAAATCGCCCGTATACTTGACGAGCCAGCCGGCGACGTCCGTATAGTAGATCATCAGGACGAAGGGTCCCGTCGCGACAAGGACGCCCAGGACGCGCCAGAAGCGCTTCCACCGCGGCGGCGCCAGTGCGGGCAGGGCGGCGGCGAGGCTCCGGTTCGCGCCGCGCCCGATGCCCAGCTCGGCCATCAGAAGCGGCAGACCCAACAGGAAGAGGAAGGCGAAATAGACGACGACGAACGCCGCGCCCCCGTTGTTGCCGACTATGTAGGGAAATCGCCACACGTTCCCCAATCCCACGGCACACCCCGCCGCGAGCATCAGGAATCCCAGACGGTTGCTCAAGCTTTCGCGCATGACTCCTCCTCTCCGTTGTGCGTCAGGACGCAAACTTCTGGTAAATGCCCATCACGAAGATGACCAGCACGAGAATCGGGATGACGATCGTATAGTGCCACCGGAACCACCCCGGCAGTCCCCAGCCAGACCCCGTCGACACCTCGCGGCGGAAGTTCTCCCAGCCCCAGCCCCACTTCGCGTTCACGGCGAAGAGTCCCATGACGAGCGACCCGAGCGGCAGCCAGACCTGACTCACGGCGAAATCCTCCCAGTCCAGGACCCCGTCCCACAGCACGCACGGTAGCGCGCACAGCGCGATCGCCGGTCCGACGAGCAAGGCTGCCTTCACGCGCGACCAGTTGAAGGAGTCCATCAAGCCAGCTATGAGGCTCTCGATGACCGCGATGATCGTCGTGAGCGCGGCGAACGCGAGGAACAGGAAGAACACGCACCCCCAAATGCGGCCGCCCGCCATGCGCGCGAAGACTTCGGGCAGCGCCATGAAGATGAGCCCCGGTCCCTGCGTGTAGGCGACGCCGTAGGCGGAGCACGCCGGAAAGATCACCAGCCCCGCCATGAAGGCGACGCACGTGTCTATGACGATGATCCAAAGCGACTCCTTCGCGAGCGAATGCTCCTTGCCGATGTAGCTGCCGCAGATCGTCATCGCCCCGACGCCCAGGGAAAGGGTGAAGAACGCCTGCCCCATCGCGTCGAACGCGGCCTGGACGGGATGTTCCATGAACCGGCCCCAATCGGGCTTCAGATAGAAGTCGAGACCTTCCGCCGCGCCGGGCAGGGTGACCGCCCGCACGACGAGGGCGCCCAGAAGGACGAGAAGCGAAATCATCATCCACTTCGTCACGCGCTCGACCCCCCTCACCACGCCGAGAAGGCAGATGACGGTGGAAAACGCCACCACGCCCAGCATGTACTTCGCGCACAGCGCCTTGTTCGCGAGAAGTCCGCCGAACGCCGCGGGAAAATCTTTCGCGGGGGCGGAGTTCGTCGCATAGTCCGCCGTGTATTTCACGAGCCACCCGGCCACGTCCGTATAGTAGATCATCAGCACAAAGCATCCGGCGGCGATCAAAAAGCCCATCTTGTGCCAGAAGCGCTTCGTCTTCTCCGGCGCCAGCAGGGCCAGCGACTCCGTCACGCAACGCTTGGCGGCGCGCCCGTTGGCGAGCTCGGACGTCAACAGGGGAAACCCCAGCAGCAGCAGGAAGGCGAAGTACACCAATACGAAGGCCGCCCCGCCGTTTTTGCCCACGATGTAGGGAAAACGCCACACGTTCCCGAGACCGACGGCACAGCCGGCCGCCATCATCAGGAACCCCAATCGATTGCTTAGTTTCTCTCTCATGCACGTATTATACTCTATCTTTTGGACGCATGCAAGCAAAACCTCATCTGGAGTCTCCCCAAAATTCCAACCTGCCGCGGCTTGCCCCGAGAATGGCGCCAAGATGCGCTTCCCAGGCGCATTTCCGCGACCCTCGCCGTAAAGAATCGATTTCCCCGTATGACCATGACGAATCCCTCCGGGAAAATGCAGGTTCCCGGCTCCCTTTTGCCGGCATATGGTGTATGATGCAGAATATGATAACTCGACAAAAAGATAAAGAACGCTGCGCGACCTGAAACGCCCATTGCACTTGCGAAATCGATAAACCTAGAAATCGCAGTAGGAAGGCAGGAATCGGGGCTGTGGACTTTGTTTCCGGCGGGAAGCGCGCATGCGGCTATCGTCAAACGGCTGAAAACGAAGCCGGCGGAGAGGAACGCCCTTTTCGCGTCCATGAGAAAGACTTCTTGCAGCCACGAGAAGGACGTTTGTCCGGGGCGGGACGGGGTGTC
>ERZ808258.717-NODE-717-length-11993-cov-5.909533_pt1 | contig 11993 bp, 3 predicted proteins | sample MGYA00521280_ERZ808258 | MGnify/ENA primary metagenome ERZ808258 (study PRJEB31516, sample SAMN03275585) | gut metagenome | biome: mammalia-associated habitat; material: feces | host: Papio cynocephalus | place: Kenya | collected 2012-07-19 ...
GCCGCCTTGATGGCGTTCTCGAGCGCCTCGATGCGCGTGAAGATCTCGTCGCGTTTCGCCATGCGCGCGCGCAGGGCGTCCGTGTAGGCCTTGTCTTCCATGCGCGAAAGCGGCTTGTCGAACGGGTCGGCCGGCGTCTCGGGCGCTTCCTTCGAACAGCCCGCGGCCAACAAACCGAACACCAGCGCCGCACGCGCGGCTCCGTCCAGGATAAATCTGTCTTTATGTTTCTTCTTCATGGTGTTGTCGTAGCCCAATCATAGTAGTTTGTCTGTTTAAGGAATTCCACGGTCACGGGCATGATGCGCGTGTCCAGCGACCAGAAATAGAAGGCCTGCTTGTTGTCGGGGTTCTCGGTCGCCCAGCCAGCCCAGCCGGAGTTTCCGGACGGCGAGGCCGGCGAACTGGTCGAGAACGGATCCTTCACCTCGATGCGGCTGACGTGATCGGCGTCGAACGAATCTTTCCCGAACACGAACCAGCGCAACGGCACCCAGCACGTGTAATTGCTGATGGACGAATACCCGTTGTTGAGGAAGCCCGTCACCTTGAAGGTCGCGCTCGTCCAGTTCTTGTTGATCCACGCCGGATCCGTCGCGTAATTGAGCGAATGCGACCCGGGGTCGAGCCCGCGCAGCACGTACGGGCTCCAGCTCGCCGCGGTCTGCGTATTCGTCATGTAGAGCTTCACGCCCATCCGCAGATTGGTGAGGACGTTGCCCGCCCCTCCAGAGGTGTCAAGATGTTCGACCGGCGCCTCGGCCATGCCGCCCACCAGCCGCAACCCGTTCGTGGTCGGATCCATGTCGAGCCAATACATCGTCGTGAGCGTCAGATTCGTGATGTAGGAGCCGTTCAGGCTGTGGAATTCGGCAAGGTTGATCTCCCCCGAGCCCGCGTTCGGCCACGGGTTGCCGTAGACGTCCGACCCCTTCTCCAACCAGTCGACGACCGCGGGCGAATAGGGATTGTCCGCGCCGAGCCCCAGATCGCGCAGTTTTGCCGCGACCTGCGCCGTCGCGACGACCGTCACGTTGTTCGAGGCGCCGCGGCCAACCGTCACGCTGTACTGGCGCGGGGTGCTGTTCGTCGTCACCGCGCTCGCCACGCCGTTCGTCGTCACGTCCCGCAGCTCGTACCAGTTGTCCACCTCGTAGGTGATGTTCGTGCCGCGCACGGAACCTTTCTTCATGTAGAGAATCCGGCTCGCGTTCGTGAAATCGCCCGCGTCGCCGATGCGTTGGCGGATATGGCCGGGCGTAAGGTTGAGTGTCGCGTCGATCCGGATGCTTTCGCCGTTCGGCGTGGGAATGGCGTCCGGATCGATCTGCTGGCCGTCGTTGACGCGGCCCGGCGTCGCCGCGGCCGTGTTGACCCACTTGTTGGACGTCTCGCCATGGTCGTAAAGGACGCTCAGCGAAGCGCCCGAACCTTTGTATCCCGAGCTCGAGACGCCCAAGATGGGGTTCTCGACCGCACGGTCCTTGTCGTCCGCTCCCACATAGAAGTAGCGCGCGCCCGGCTGGAACTTGTTCATCTGGTTCACAGCGTTTGTCGGACTGTAAAAATGTCCCCAGTAGCCCATGCCGTCCCACTTGTTCGTGCCCAGCGCCACGAGCTCGTGCTCCACGATGCCGCTCGAGCGCACGAGCTGCAGCGCGAATGGCGCGAGTGCCGAGATTTCGCCCGATCCTCCCATGACGGAGGTCGCCGCCGGCGGCTTCGCCCACACCGCGTCCAGCGAGCCGTTGTCGTGCTTCAGATAGCCGTTGCTCTGCGCCTCGGGGGACCCCACCACCACAAACGTCATGTTCGACTGCACGTAGGCGAGATCCTTGGAGGTCGGCGTGCCCGCATAGCCGAAACGCACGAGCGTATTCGTTATGACCGATTTGGACGAGAATGGCGGCTCGAGAAGACGCAACGACCAACCCTGCAGATCGGCTCCCGCCGGCACCGCGAGCTCGATGAACTGCGCCTTCGCGTCGTTGTTCTGCAAGGACTTGTCGTCGCGTCCGCCCCAGATGTTGATCTCGTTGATCCACGCCCAGCCCGGCGCGACCTTGTCCAGGATCGTATAGGCCGCAAAGCCCTGCGGATACTGCGCGTTGAAATCGACCGGACGGTACCAGTCCGGCGTCTGCCAGTCCGCCGCGGTGAGAATGTTCGTCTGCGGGATTTCGGACGCGCCGGGATTCGTCTTGCCCTCCTTCTGGTACCAGACCGCCTCGAGCGCATACTGGACGACCGAACCCGACGTCGAAACGGGGTCGGCCACCGCGTCCGGCGCCGTCTCGTAGCTGGAACGGAACACGCGGTTGGAGTCCGCCGCGAGGGCGAGTTCCGCCGACTTCGTCTCCGCCCGGTCGCGCCAGTTCTCGAATCCCCACGGGCTGGCGCCCCGGTACCAGTAGAGCCGCACCTTGACGTCGCGGTTGAAGTCGATGCTCTCCGGGAGCTGCGCGCCGTAGACTTCGCACTGCACGCCCCACGACTCGCCGCACAGCGGCTGTTCCGCCGCGCTCGGCACGTTCGGGACGCGCTTCGTCCCCGAAAGGTCGCTGCGGAACGCCCCCACGTTGCGGAAGCCCATGCGCGGGCGCACCGCCTCGGACACGAACACCTCGTCCAGCAGCACGCGCACGGCGTCCGTGTAGTTCGTCGGTATCACGTCGCCCGACGCCTGGACGTCCTTCACGCCCGACACCTCCAGGCGGAACGCCGCGTAGACCTCGCCCGGATTCGTCACGTACTTGTAGGTCGCGTACGTGTCGTTCGAAACGACGAACGTCTGCAGCTCCGTCCAGACCGGGCTGTTGCCGTCCTTCGCGCCGCGCAGCACCACGCTCGCCGGCTGCGCGTCGCGCGCGGCGTCCTCCGGATAGCCGTACTTGCGCGCCTTGAAGCTGATTTCGCCGATGTAGTTCGTCTGGAAGGTCGGCGTCTGCACGAAGGGCCGATTCTGGCGGTACGCCGCTTCGTCCGTGGACAGCGTGTCGTTTGTGACGGAATTGTTGAGCGCGAGGCTCTGCCCGGACACGCCGTCGGCAAGGAAGATGCGCGCATTGTCGTACCGGGCGTCGTTCACGGCGTTCGTGCCGTCGCAGACCATGCGCAGGTTCCACCCCCACCAGCTGCGTTCGTCCAGCGCCGGCTCGTCGTAGCACGAAACCTCGGTCACGGTGACCTCGCCGAACAGGTTGGGGTCCGTCTCCGCCGCGACCCGCGCGATGGTGTTCGTGTCCACGACGAGGCGCATGGCGCCCTCGATGCCGTGCAGCCCGAGATAGCAGCTGAGACGACCGCCCTTGCGGTCCAGGTCGCTCATGCCCGCGAAGGAGAAGTTCGTCACCGTCGTCCAGCCCGAAAAGCCGTCCAGCTCGGTGGAATTGTAGCCGTTCGTCGCGATTTCGAGCCGCAGATTCGCGTTCGCCTGGGCGTCCCTGTAGCCGAAGGACAGCATGCCGAGCCCCAGTCCGCGGTTCGCCCGCCCGTCCATCCAGGGCGTGCGGATCGAGCCGCACCCGCCCGGCGCCGTGCGCTTCGCGCTCAGCAGGATGCCCGTCGTCTTCTCGTTTTTGTTCGAGACGATCCACGCGTGCGTGAAGACGAAGTTCGTGTCGCCCCCGGACGTGTAGTTGGGGATGTCCGCCACGCTGTGCCCGTCCACGCCGTCTTTGTCCGTCCAGGAGTTGCCGGCCCACTGGGTCAGTTCGACCGTGTCCAGCACGATATCCACGCGCGGATCCCTTTGCCTGCTTTCCACCTTGAACTGCACCTGGCAACGCTCGGTCGTGTAGAGCGGAATCTCGAAGCGCGTCGCGCCGAACGAGGCGAGATTCGTCGTCCAGAGCGGCGTCTGCGGCCATGCGGCGCTTCCGGGCGCCCTCGTGTAGATCGAGAGCTTCTGCGGCGCGGCGGACGCCTTTACGAGTCCGTTCGTGTAGACGAGCGAACCGGGGCGGAGCGCCCAATCCCCTTTCGCCGGCGTCGCGTTGGAGAGCTTGGGGGACGGGGAGGGGAAAGCCATCGCGCCGCTTGCCCACGTCTCGCTGTCGCCCCCCATCTTCGTCGGTTCACGCCAAAGGGCCATTTGGCGGAATTCCGCCTCGCAGTTCGCGGAAATGACGCCGTATTCGCCGCTGCGCAGACGCTCCGGCGACACGTCTTTATAGACGAAGCCCGTCCAGTCGCCAACCAGGAACTTCGCGTTCTCGACCCCGTCGGCCATCTGCGTCTGGCGCGCGGCGACATGCAGCCAGGTGGCGTCCTTGTCCGTGCGGGCGGAAATGAAGAGCGGCTGGCGGTCGCCCGTCTTCGAGAACGTCCAGCTCGTGTTGTTCGTCCACGCCTTCAGGAGCGTGGAAATCAATCCGCCGTTCACGTTGTCGGTGTTCCAGCGATAGAGCGACAGAACCTGCTTCTTTTCCTCGACCTGCTCCCAGCGCGCCTCGTACGCGCCCTCGTATTGCCGGTAGTAGGCGATGGCCGAAATGGATCCGTTGCCGCGGAAGTTGCCGATGCCCTTCGGGTCGAACACGCCCGCCGCGAAGAACGTGTAGTTCGAAAGCGTCGACCCGTCGCGCACATGGGCGAAGTAGTCGGGGTCGACGACCTGCCCCAGCCGCGCGTTGAAGGAAATCTTCTTGAGCCCGCGCGGGGCGTACGCCGAAGCCTCGTAGGTGAGGCTGCCCTTGCCGCTACCCTGCATCTGGAGCGCGACGCCCGATTTCGGGTCCGCGTATTTCTTCGCGACCCACATGCCCGGACCGGATACCCAGGCGTCAAGCCCGTCGGCTTTGTCGAACTCGCCGATCTGGATCATCTCCGCCACGCGCGCCTCGTTGGTCACGAAGTAGTCCGCGAACCGCCAGGAGTCGTACGTCTCCGACATGGGCTTCCAGCCCGTGAAGTTTTCCTCGTAGTAGCGCTTCCTGGACGACGTGCCGACCTTGTAGTCGTTCGTCTCGGAGGTGCCCTTGAAATACGGCCCCGACGCGTCCGTCCAGCCGTTGAAGTTCTGGTAGTCGGCGCGCGCCACGGTGACGGCGCGCGAAGTGGCGTCCATCTGGAACATGTACCCGCCCGTCGCGCCGTCCAGCGTCAGCGACGACCAGCTGTTCGTGTCGCCTTCGCTCAACACCCCGCTGACCGGGAACTCCGCCGTGGCGCTCGCCACGTAGAGGATGTTCGTGTTGGCGGACCACGCCGCGCCGGGCGTTTGCCGGTCGCGCAAGACGAACCGGTACCGCAGGGTCTTGCCCGCGAAATTCGTCGAAACCGGCACGTACCCGCGCCAGAAACCCGAATCCGTCACGTAGAGCGAGGCGAACTGCTCGTTCGTGTCCGACCCGACGCGGTACGCCACGGAAACCGACGCGTAGTCGCTTTGGCCTTCCCGCAGACGGACGAACCAGTCCGTGCCGCGGCTGGCCAGGCGGACGGGCGAAGCGAGCGCGTTCGTGACGCACGCGATCTCCTCCGTGAAAAGCTCGCCCAACTTGATATCCAGACCCGAATAGTCCACGTAGGAATAGAACGGCGCGTTCAGGCGGGAAATGTAGCGGAACTCCACGTCGCCCGGCAACCTCTCGCCCGAAGGCGCGCGCAAATCGAGACCGTCACGCGAAACGAGCGTCTCCGTGTCCAGATAGACGTCCTTCCAATCGTTCGTGATCTGGTCGAGATACCGCCACCGATACTGCATCTGGACGGACGACAGGAACGCCAAGACGTCCGCCGGCGCGCCCGGATTCGTCGTGTAGACGACGCGCCCGCGCGCCTTGACCTCCGTGTCGAAGACGGACGGGAACGGCACGCTCCACGCGCCGCCCTGCCCGACTACGGACTTTCCTTCGAGCGTCTCGTCGAAGAAGCCGCACGGCTCGATGTCCGCCCGCATCGCCGGATACGACACGAGAATGTTGTCCACCAGGATGAAGCCGCCGCGGTCCGCGCCCTTGGGCTCGCTCGGAAACTCCGGCGCCACGCCCGTGCGGCGGATGCGGAAGCGGACCAGCCCCCGCTCGTTCACCTGCGCGCAGATGCGGTAGAAGTTGCGGTCCGACCCGCCGGTCGCGACCGTCAACGCCGCGACATTCGTTTCCGCCGGGCGCTCCGCCAGGAATTTGCCCCCGACGACCGGCAGGGACAGAAGCGGGACGGGCTCCCAGACGCGACTATCCTCCTCGGACACGCCGGCGAGCGCGTTGGTGCCGGCGAGCTTCTCCACGACAAGCCGGTAGCCGTCCGCCGCGTTCTGCGTAAAGCCGTTCACCGCGTCGAAATACACGACCCCGACGCCGTTCGAATAGCAGGGCGAAACGATCGCCGCGCCGTCGATGTTGCGCAGCACGAGGTGCGCGGCGTCCCCTTCCGTCACGCCGCCCGTCTCCGAGACCGGCAGATAGTTGAGCGCTTGACGTTTGGAGAGCGTCCGCAAATACAGGTTGCCGATGCGCACGTTCCGCAGCGTCCAGATCGTTTGGGCGCCGCACAGCTCCTGCTGCGATTCGCGGGCCGCGAACGTGTGGCTGACCGGGGTGTTCAAAAGCGGGAACGACACGCCCAGCGCCAGCGCGTCGGCATGCTCCCAATAGACGGGCGCGGTATCGTCCGTCTGGCTGTAGGCTTGCCCGGAGACCGCCGGCGCGGCGGTATCGTCGTTCGCCAGAAGCACGCGCCCCGCGAGAGTCGCGGAATCGGATGTGCCCTTGAGGTCGCTGTACGGGCTGCTCTTCTCCACCTGCGTCTCGATGGGGGCGCTCTTGAGCCCCATCCAGGATTTCAGATCGTCGCTTCCCGCGTCCACGAAGAACTGGACCGTGTAGACGCCCGCCTTCTCCGGGGCTGTGTTCGTCAACAGGACGCCGTTCCCCGAAACCGTGTAGTAGACCTCGCCGTACAGGGCGCGCGCCATGTCGGTCGGGCTGGTCGCGTTATCGTTCCATTTCGGGCCAAAACTCCAGTCGTTATGGAATCGCGCACCGTCCACAACGCGCAACACGCCCGTCGTGGGACTACGGGTGGACGTCTTCGTCGTTTCCTTGCGCGCGTCCACGGCCAACAGCTTGTCCGCCGCGTCCACAAGCCGTCCCCAGCACAAATAAGCGGTTGTTTCGCCAGAAGGCAGTTCCACCATGATCCGCGAGGTTCCGGCCGTGTCCCACTCCGTCACCTTGCAGGGAATCTGTTTGCCCGTCTCGTCTATGACGCGCAGGTCCGCGCCGCCGGCTTCCACTTGTTCGTAATGGAAGCCCTTCGGCTCGTTCTCCCGCACTTCAAGGCACACATTCCCTTTTCCCGTTATCGGCAGGCGGTAGCCGAGCTCCCAGCCCTGTTTCTCCGGCGCGACCCAAACTTCAAACGGCAGCGACTCAGCCTTTTTCTCGTTATCGTCAACTTCGTAATCCGCCGTTGCGTTCAATGTCGCGCGAATCGAATAGGTGCCCGCGCCGAGTTCCTCGATTTTCGCGGCAAGATCCGCCCAAGTCGCGTATTTCTTGACCGAGAAAGCCCCGGTTCCGGACGATCCCTTGCGGTACTGGTAGGAGACCGACAGGCTTTCCACCGCCACCTGCGGATCCGTGCGGATGACCGGCAACTTGGGCGGGTGGCCCAACTTCCAATCCTCGACCGAGACGGAAACAATCTTCAGCTTCGCCTGCGCGATGCTCCAGGCAATCTCGACCGCGTCTTTCGTCCCGTCCGACCAGCAATAGCCGTCGTTCAATACGGCGCGCGCCGTGTAGGAACCGATCCTCGTAGCCTCGTAGTCGCCTTCGCGCTTGTAGGCCGGGTTTTCCGGCAACGCGGTTTGCGGCGAACCCGTATATGGCAGCGAAAGCCCCGAAACCGGCTTATCGGGCATGACTTCCTGAAGACGGACGATGATGACGCCGTCGCCGCCTTTGCCGCCGGCCTTGTTCTGGCTTCCGCCGCCGCCGCCGCCGCCAAGGCCGTCCGTGCCCGGCTGGCCGTTTTCGCCTTTGGATGCGCCCGCGCCGCCGCCGCCCGTGCCGCCCGCGCCGCCTCCGCCCGTGCGCGAACCGCCGCCGCCACCGCCGGCATAGTAGACGTCCGCGCCTGTGATGTTGATCTCCAGACCTTCGCCGCCGGCGCCGCCGACGTCCACCGTTGTGTTGTCGGCGCCGTTTCCGCCCGCGCCGCCGCCGCCCGCGCCCGCGCGCGCCTTTTTGCCCGAGCCGCCGTCGTGGCCCTGGTTGACGTTTTCGATGGCGGAACCGCCGCTGCCCGGCTTGGATCCGCCGCCGCCGCTGCCGCCGTCCCGGCCGGCGGATTTGATGCCGCCGCCGCCGCCGCCAATCGCCGTGTAGATATCCGCGGCATCCTGCTGGATGACGGAATCTCCTCCGTTCGCGCCTGCCGACTGGACGCTGTCGCTCCCGGCCACGCCGCCGGTGCCGACCGTCAACGCATAATCGCCCGAGGCCAAGAGCACATCGTCCGCGGCGATCAAGCCGCCCGCGCCGCCGCCGCCTGCACCGCCCTGCGCAGCAGAAGCTCCCGCCGGGCTCGCGCCCGCGCCGCCGCCGGCGACGACGAGAAGACGCGCCTTCGTGTAGGCGGGCAGCGTCAGCGTGCCGGCCGTCTGCGTATTCGTGTAGACGAGGACGAGCTCCCCGTCCACCCAGTTGGTCTCGGCGCCCGTATACGAAACCGTCCGCCCGCCGAAGGAGACGTCCGCGCCCTGCGCCGCGAAAGCGAGACCGGCACAGCAAAACGCGGGCACGCACGTGCCGCGGACAGCACGCGCCAGTCCGCGCCCTGCGATGCGGATAATACGCTTCATGTTCAGACTCTTTACCATTTTCTTTCTCGTTCGGCTTGGGCGGAACGTGCCCTTCGCCGGGGCAAGGCACAATCCACCCATATTCAACTAGATACTATTATATCACAAACGATGTTCCTTGTGTAGACCCTTTTTTGCGCCCTCTCCCTCCCCCTCGCCGCAGGTGAGTAAATATCTCACGCAGAGACGCAGAGAACGCAGAGTTTGTATGGGATTGATTAGTTTCCTCTGAAATTGTTCACTACGCGCTCAATGCCGGCCACCATGGTACCCATGCCGAAATTCAAAAGCAGACCGATATCCTTGTTGGCCAGCACGAGATATGTTTTAAGTTGCTTTGCATAAACCGGATGCATTTTCTCCGTTGATTTCAACTCTATGACGACTCGCCCCTCTATGACCATATCCATTCTAAAGGCATTGTCAATATGCACGCCTCTATAATCTATGGACAACGCCTTCTGCCGTTCTACTTTATACCCTCTCTGCTCCAACTCAATGCCAAGGAGCAATTCATACACGGATTCCAACAATCCGGGACCCAGCGTTTTATGCAGATGTATGGCCGCATCCACAATATCAGCTGTTATGTCGTTTACCGTTTTCATCTCTTTCATGCACTTCCGCTCCCTATTGCTCCAATCCCTTCTCTGCGTTCTCTGCGTCTCTGCGTGAGATATTTCTCCCCCTGCGCGCCCGACGCAAAGGGGCAGGCCATGCGGCCCGCCCCCTTTGACGTTTCTCGTTCGCTCAGCTTACCGCGTGACTTCGATCACGTAGAACTTCGCCGATTCGGACGCCTCGCTGTCCTTCAGCTCGACCGTGCCCGAGCCGTCCGCGACAACCGGTTCGCAAACCTGCGTTGCTCCCGCCATCTTCGTGACGTCCGTGGACGCCTTCAACACATAGAAGAGGCCGGGAATCGCCTTCACCTTCGCCGTCGCCGCGCCGCCCGCCACCGCGAACGGCACAACCGTCTCCGTCGCCTCCTCAAGCTCCGGCTTGACCTTGATCGTCTTATCCTGACCGTTAACCTTAACCGTGACCGAGCCCTCCGGATCCAGCGCGATTGTCGTGAACCCCTCAGTTGTGGTACTGTCAATCGTGAACGCGCCCGAGATATCCACCGTGCCGGACTTGACCGTCACACCCTTGACCTTGCCCTTGATGGTCGTCACGTTCGCCGGGACTTCAACCGTGTAGCTGGACGCATCGCCCGTGATGATCACCGTGCCGCTTGTCGCCGTTGCGACCGTGATGGTCTTTGTCGTAGAATCAACGGTTCCACCATTATCGACCTTAAGGTCTTCGGCCGGAGGCGTCTCGCCATCCACGAGCTGATAGTAACCCTTCTTGTCGACATCTTCTGTTATCTGCTTCCACGTCTTTCCAGTCGGCGGAGCCAGTTCGTTCTCGCCATCCGTCGTCGGCTTGCTCTGCAGATAGCCGCCATGCACCGTCAACGTACCGTCAGTCACAACTAGCGGACCATCAATGTAGAAATTGTTAGCGTTATCGCCGCCCAGAACAAGCGTACCCTCCGACATCGCAACCGCGTAGCCCCCTTCTTCGCTCGTGCCCGTATACTTTACACGCCCGCCGCCGTCCGTGTCCTTGATCGTAAATGTAACTTCCGCTCCTTCGGGAGCCAAAACTCCCGCCCCGTTCGGCGAACCAGAAACCGTCTTGCCGGCAAGATCGAGGGTCGTAGTCGTTTCAATCGTAATGCCGCCCACAATCTCGATATCCTTCAGCAATTTGATCGTCTGGCCCCCCGCGTCGGCAAGCGCTGCTTCGAAAGACTCGTACTTGTTTTCGCCAATCGCGGCGACGTAGTCAACCTGGCCCGGTATCGGGTCGGTATCCGTCCACGTGACGTTGTCGATGGAGCCCTGCCCCTTGAAGCCGACCGACGCCATCTTGTCCGTGTTGCCCGTTGTGGTGTCCAGGCTCGGGAAAAATGTTTCTCCGACTCCCGCCGCAATGGAACCGGTATCGCCTTTTGTCTCGCTGGAAGTCAAATAGCTGTTATCAACCACAACCTGGAAAAAGGTATATTTAAAACTATCTGCATCCTTTTGCACAATCTTCACGACAAGATGATGCCACTGCGCAGCGTCAAAACCTTCCGGAACTGCGCACATGTAGTCTTTTTTTTCGGTTGCAGTATTGCCTTCGTCATAGTACCCCGCCTTGACGACGAAGTTGGTGGTAGCGGTAACATTGCCGTCTCCATCTTCCGATTCTTTGACCTGCAAGTAGACGAGGAGCTTGTCGCCCGCGTCCGCATCCACCTTTGTTTCGCCGTCGTAGGGCGTGAACTGGACATCGCCTTCGAAATAAAGACCATTGCCGACATTCAACGCCGTGCCGCCGTCCTGGACGTAGCGCTGGAGGGGTGCGCCCGTATCCACCGCGAGATAGTTCTTGCCGCCGTCCTTCGGCTTCGCGGCGCCGTCTTCATACGCCTTCACCACCGCGAGATCGCCCATGGAGCCCGCCGTCGTTCCCTCTTCTGTTCCCGTTGCCGCCTCGGACGAGGCCCAATATGCCCCTTCACCCGTACCCCCCGTGCTGACGTTCAGCGAGGCCCCCGCGCCCATACCTTCGAAATTCTCGGTATGCGACCAGTCGGCAAGCGAAGCCGACGCCAAAAGCGCCGCTCCCGTCGCACAGAGTGCTGTCAGAAAATTCTTCATCTCTTTTTACCTCCTGAATGTCCTTATTTCAAGTTTCTATATAGCATTATAGCACATCTCCGCTTCCCCCGCAAGGGGGAAATTTCGAATTTTTCTTTTTTCCGATAGAATCGGTCAAGACATCCAAGCCCCTTCCCGCCACGTACGCCGTCCGGCGCAAGGAAACGGCGCCGCCGTTCCGGCAAGACGGAGTATAAACCGCGAGCAAGAAACTCCGAGATGAACACCGAAGGGCGACAGCGGTGTTTATCAACCGTGCAGAAAATGGAGAAACCCCCGAACACACAGAAAGCCGCCTGCGGCGGCACACAGAAGACACGGAAAGGAGGCGTGTCTTTTTCTGTGCGCCGCGAAGCGGCTTCAGTGCGTTCGGGGGTCTAAACCTGAAAATCGCAACCGAAAGGCTGGAATCGGATCCGTGGACTTGGTTTCCGGCGGGAAGCGCGCATGCGGCTACCGTCAAACGGCTGAAAACGAAGCCG
>ERZ808258.718-NODE-718-length-11968-cov-3.588517_pt1 | contig 11968 bp, 9 predicted proteins | sample MGYA00521280_ERZ808258 | MGnify/ENA primary metagenome ERZ808258 (study PRJEB31516, sample SAMN03275585) | gut metagenome | biome: mammalia-associated habitat; material: feces | host: Papio cynocephalus | place: Kenya | collected 2012-07-19 ...
GTCCGCCATGACATCGCGCGAACGCGCCAAGCATATAGCCTATGTCCCGCAATCGGCCATTCCCGGAGCCATCTCCGTATTCGATACTGTGCTGATCGGCAGAAGGCCGTACATCCAGTGGTCCGCGACACGGAACGATCTCGAGATCGCATGGTCCTCCATGGAATCGATGAAGATCGACCATATCCATGCCAGACACACCGACCGTATCAGCGGAGGGGAGTTCCAGAAGACTCAGATCTGCCGCGCGGTGGTCCAGGAGCCGGAGGTACTGGTGATGGACGAGCCGACGAACAACCTCGACATCTCGAACCAGCACATCACCATGCACACTGTCATTGATGCTGTGCGCAGAAGGAATATGTGCACGATAATGACGATGCACGACATCAATCTCGCCGTCCATTATTCCGATATCTTCGTCTTCATCAAGGATGGGACGATAGCCGCATACGGGGGCTCCGACATCATCACCGAGGAGCTCATCGAATACGTCTACGGAATAAAGGCCGATGTCATAGACCACAAAGGGAAGCCGTTCGTGATACCTCAACCGGATTACGGCGTCCTCTTCCACCGATGACGGACATGCCGTCTATCGCATCCATAATAGCGGAATGGGAGTCCGCGCGCAACCTCCACCCGTTCGTCGGGGAAGGGCTATCCGACATGGAGTTCTCCAAGGCATGGGATTCCAGCGCATCCACCTATTCATGCGGGAGCTATTCCGCTATAAGGGACTCCGTTCTGTCGGCCTTGGACGACAGGGGGCTTCTGGACGGCACGGTGCTGGATATCGGATGCGGCCCTGGAACCTACGCGATTCCGATGTCATCCAAGGCCCGCCATGTGATCGCTGCCGATCTGAACAGAGGGATGCTGGGCCGTCTCGAAAGGGAATGCGCAGAGAAAAGCATCGAAAACATCACCACGGTTCAATGCGATTGCCTCGAGATCGATCAATCGTACGCCTGCGACCTGGCGTTCACATCGCTGTGCCCGCCCATGAACAGCCCCGAGGCTCTTCTGTATATGGAAGAGTTGGGAGATGCGTGCGCGTACGTCTCTTCCTGCGCATTCTCCGAAGGGCTGGAGACCAGGATATGGAGATCCCTCGGAAAGAGCTATTCCTACACCGGATACAACACCGAGTATCCGTACCGTTATCTGAAGGCGATCGGCAGAGAGCCTGAGATGATGCTGTTCTCACAGCGCAATCTAGCTAAACGCACAGTCGAGGAAACGGTCTCTAGGTACATCTCGCTGATCTCAAGATATCGCAATATCGAGGAATGGATGCGGACGGCGATAGAGGAGACTGTTGAAAGCGAAGCCGTCGATGGTGTTGTGACATCGGACAACAAGGTCGTCATGGGTCTCCTGATGTGGACAAGACCTTGACAGGCCGGTTCCGAAGAGAAAAGGCCCCATAGGGGCCTAAAGATGTTTCAGTCGATAGACGAGGAGGGAAGGACTCCCTCGAGGTACTGCTCGTATCCGTACAGATCGATGAGCCCGTGTCCGGAAAGACAGAAGACTATGGTCTTCTCCTCGCCGGTCTTCTTGCACTCGAGAGCCTTGTCGATGGCGGCCCTGACGGCATGGCAGGACTCGGGAGCCGGGACGATGCCTTCGGTCTTGGCGAACAGGCATCCGGCCTCGAAGGTATCGGGCTGATCGTAGGCGACCGCGGTGCAGAGCCCTTCGTCGTAGGCGGCGGAGACGAGCGGAGCCATACCGTGGTATCTGAGGCCTCCGGCATGGATGCTCTTGGGGATGAACTCGCTTCCGAGAGTGTACATCATGAGGAGCGGAGTCATGCCTCCGGTGTCTCCGTAGTCGTACCTGAACTCTCCCTCGGTGAGCGAAGGAGCGGCCTTGGGTTCGACTGCGATGATCTCTGTCTCGGACTTGCCTCTGATCTTCTCCCTCATCATGGGGAAGGTGAATCCGGCGAAGTTGGATCCTCCGCCCACGCAGGCGATCATGTAGTCGGGGACGATCTCGGCCTTGTTCATCTGCTCGATGGTCTCCAGTCCGATGACGGTCTGGTGGAGCATGACATGGTTGAGAACGCTTCCGAGGGCATAGCATGTACCCTCGTCCTTCACGGCGAGCTCGCATGCCTCGGATATGGCGATTCCGAGCGATCCGGTGGTGCCTGGATGCTCCTTGTTGATCTTCTTGCCGAACTCGGTGAACTCCGACGGGGATGCGTACACCTTCGCACCGTACATGTGCATCAGAGTCTTTCTGAAGGGCTTCTGATTGTAGCTTCCGCGGACCATGAAGACGGTGGTGTCTATGTCGAAGATATTGGAAACCATCGACAAGGCGGTCCCCCACTGTCCTGCTCCGGTCTCCGTGGTCAGGGTGTGGATGCCCGACTCGGCGTTGTAGTAGGCCTGGGCGAGGGCCGTGTTGCCCTTATGGCTTCCGAGGGGGCTCATGTCCTCCCTCTTGAAGTAGATCTTCGCGGGAGTCTTGAGGTACTTCTCGAGGCGGTAGGCCCTCTGGAGAGGGGCAGGCCTGTTGAGGTAGATCATGTTGTCCCTGACCTCCTCGGGGATGTCGATGTACCTCTCGGTGGAGCCCTCCTGCTCGATGATGGGCTTGCAGAAGATGGGGGAGAAGTCCTCGGGTTTCGCAGGCTCCTTGGTCACGGGATTGAGCGGGGGTTCGAGGGGCTTGGGAAGGTCGGCCGCGAGGTTGTACCATCTCTTCGGTATCTCCTCAGGGTCCAACGTGATGCGTGCATCTCTTGGAATTGACATGGATTCTCCATATTGGAAAGGGTATATTACATAACCGTATATTGATGTATAAAATCGTACATCAGACGAATCTGACCGTCTCCGACAATTCCTTTCTGGAACCATGGCTGGGCGAAGGCGCGGCATCGTCTGAAGGATATCCGAATGCCATGAGAAGCACGATCTTCTCGTTCGGAGGAAGACCGAACACCGAGGACGCCTTGGAGTTGGGGAAATAGTTGATCCACAGAGAGCCGATGCCGAGATCCTGCGCTTCGAGCATCATCTGGGTGGCGACAATGCTGGCGTCCTGCTGTCCCGAGCGGATGCCGTCCTCGAACGGATTGCACCATTCCTCGGATGCATCGTAGGCGACGATCAGGACGATAGGCGCACCGTACCTGCACGGAGTCAGGTCATCGATCTTCTTCAGTCCCTCCTCGGAACGGACCACGTATACACGCTGGGGCTGGTTATTCTTGGCTGTCGGAGCCAGACGCCCCGCTTCCAGGATCCGTTGCATGGCATCTTCGGGAAGAGGCTTATCGGAGAAGCTTCTGACGCTGTATCTTCTGCGAGCCAACTCTATGAAGTCCATGAAGAGGATAAGGGCGGAACGAGTAGATAAGACGAGGGCGCAGGAGATCGGCGGATGCGGCACCGTATCAGATCCAACATGGCCTTCGATGGATGCCTGGAGATGACGGGATCCGGTTCCATCGGCAAATCGGAGATGGCATCCGATACCGTCATGGGACGTCTCGACCTGGCGGATTCCACTGCGCGATCCAGCTTCGATGGACTCTCGGCGTGTATCCTGAACAACGTATCTCCCTTGGCTACGCGATCGCCTGTCCTGTGAAGGATCTCCACGCCTGCTCCAACATCGGAAGGAGCACCTGCAGCCTTTGCAACCGCGACGAGACCGGGATTGTCGATGCATGCGAGGACTCCCGTGCGGGAAGCGTGGACGTCCTTGACGAACGGCCCGGGCATGAGATCCTCCGATCTGATGCGCGAATCCCCATGCTGGAGCTCCACGATCTCCATGAACTTGTCATGGGCTGCTCCCGATTCGAGGATCTCCTGTGCACGGGCGCATCCGTTTTGGATTCCCGCCATCTCCAATAGAACACCTGCAAGCTCGCATGCTTTCGAGATGGCGAAGATGTCCGAACTGCCGTTCTCCAGCATCCTCATGCATGCACGGGCCTCCAGAACGGGCCCGATGGCACCGCATACAGGCTGGGAACCGCGGGTGATCACGCATTCTACATGCATCCCGAGGATCGTTCCGAGATCGATCAGGTCCTCGGCGATATCCTTCGCGGCATCTTCGTCGACCACTTTGGTTCCGGATCCCGTGGGGATATCGACGAGAAGATGCGTAGTTCCGATGGCGATCTTCTTGCTCATTATCGACGCCATCATCATAGGACGAGGATCGATTCCCAGAGGGCGCTCCGCATCGATGATGATCTTCCCGATAGGCGCGAAATCCTCGTTGCCGCAGATGAAAACCCCGCCCACGGAGGAAACGGCGCGTTGGAGAGACTCGGCATCCATCTCCACGTCGGAGAAAACCGAAACGTAATCGGCGGTTCCGCACGCGCTGCTGACGGCCCTGGAGGACATCTTGGGAATCTTCAACCCCTCGGAAGCAACGATAGACACCACGACAGGAGTGATGCTGTTCCCCGGAACCCCGCCCAAACTATGGAAATCAAACACCGGACGGACTCCGAGATCCACGATTCTGCCGGTGGACGCCATGGCCCTTGCGAGTTCCGCGACCTCATGGAGGTCCGAATTGACCGACGTGAACGCAGACACGAAAGAAAGGATCTCCTTCTGCGTTATCGCTCCGGCCGCGATGTCGTCGACGACGGATTTCAATTCCGACGGATCCAGCCTGAATCCGTCTATCTTCCTCCGTATGGACACGATGGACTCCGGAGGAGGCGAGTAGCGGACATCGACCGTATCGCCTTCGGAGACTGATAGGACCTCCATCGTATGCGATCCCATCGAAACGACACCTTTCGACCATGGAGCCTCGGATACTGCTACGGAGAGTGCCATCGCCTTGCCGTTGGAGATGATGACCCTATCGGTCACGGAAACCCCCATCTCGAGACAATCGTCCGTGTTCAGAATCACGATGGGTTCCGGATGTGTGAGGGAGGCACGGCGCACCGATAATCTCATGACACGACCTCCCGCATCGGCTGCTCCGCACCGTCGGCTTGCGGACGACATCCGTGGTTCCAAGCTCGAAGCCGAACCTGTCCTCCCAATGGAGCCTGATCGATACCTCGCCGGACAGCTCGGTATCGTCATAGACGAGAGACCACTGCGTGTTGCTGGTTATATCGTCGGGGTTGGGCGTCTGGGATGTCGCTCTGAGAGCGATCCATGCATCTTCATGGCAAGCAGAGTCGCGAGTGTCTTCGATGATTCCCATAGCGGCATCGTAGCGTTCCTTACCATGCCCGTAGATGCCGTTGCGACGTCCGGGAGCGACCTTATCCTGATGCATGGCGTAGAAGTTGGTAACCGCTTCGCATTTCGTGTCGACTAGACGACGGTCCTCCGAGTCGCAGTCGTATTCGACGACGCGGCCGTCCCCCTTAGAGTCTGTTATGTAGAAATGGTAGTCCCTGCCGCCGGTCGCAATCATGCCGTATCCTTTCAGAAGCTCTACGGCTTTGGCGGTGGAATCGGCACGATCTAGTACCAGACGAATAGCGAGACTCGTCGATATCCCCGGTCTGGAACATGATGTCTGGCGTGTAGGTTCGCTATCGAGTGTCAGGACGGCTATGGAGACGCCCTTCTCGTTCATCCCGTCCAGGCAGATGAACGGGGCCGTGAGGCAGGCCAGACGGGAACGGAATGTCGATGGGGAATTGGCATCGATATTGTCCAGAGCCGCGAACGCGACGGAGGCGTATCCGTTCCGGGGTCTGCATCTGACCAGGAGCGCGGAGGTATCGAACTTGAAATCATAGTTGCGGCCCATGAGGATGCGTTCCCCTGCCCTCATCATGAATGCGGTGCAGGCGAATTCTGGAGCTCTGATCCTCAACGGAATGAAAGGAAGGACCTCCTTCCTTATCGATTCGATGAGGCTCCGGTCGTCGGTTATCCCACGGGAGATGACACGATCCAGATCGTAGTCGAAGGAGACATCCATGGAATAGAGTCCGAAACCGTCGTCGTAGACCGCAATGGCCTTTATGCTTCTCATGGACCCGATGCGCATCGCGAAACTCCTGGTTGCATCAGACAACCTGATAGCTAGTCGTTCAGGAGATTCTTATCGGTTTCTGTCGGCATTCGACTGATCATCCGGATCGCATTCTTCTGGGGACAAGTCCATCTCGCCGGACACCACGAGAACGTTCGCGCGGGCCAGAAGCTCGGAGACCTCCATCCCAGCGGAGTCAGCCTGATCAGGATGTGATTGCTGCGTCTCTCGACGGGGTTCATGGTGACAAGGCCGGCATCGCGCAGCTTCTCGACGGAACGCCTGACGGAAGCATAGTTCCCGCCGAGGCCCTCCTTCCATATTATCGTGGTCTTAGATTCTCCGCCGATATCATGCAGGAAGACCATTACGCCTACTACGTTCTGATGGGATAGGACCGTTTTGAAATGATGCGCATTGTCCATTGACGATGTGTAATATGCATCAGGACTAAACCCAAATCTTTAACATGGCGCATATGAAGTCTTACAATCTCAACACGCGCGATAGACGGGCGAAGAAACAGAAACGGGGCAGGCCGCCCGCGTATTGGCCGCCTCCCCCAATGGTTTTCGGATGACGCGGATGCGCCGCGATCAATCGATGAGCTTCTTGATGAAGCGCTTCTCCTTGAACGAGACCTTCCCATCCACGGCGCACACGAGAAGGCAGACGATGACTATGTCCTCCTTCAGTTCCGGCGAGAACAGTCCTATGGAATCGACCATGCGATCGACGGCCTCCTTGTACTCCTTCGGCTTGTCGAGACCGGCCATGCTGAACGCCTTCGTGGCGTCCTCGAAAGTGGAATCACGACCGAGGACCGCATCGATGACGGGTTTCACGATCAGGAACTCGTGCTCATCGAGCTTGCCGTCCGAAGCAATGGAGCAGAACACGATGTCCATGAACGTCGCGGCGGCAGCAGCCGGATCGTCGACCAGAGTGGCCAAACCTTTGACCACATCGGCAGATTTCGAGACGATGACTTCACGGTACGTCGCCGGATCCATGTCCTCGACGACCTTGCAGAGCTTGTTGAACTCTCTCATGAAGATTGCATCGCGAAGCTGGTATTTGCATTGCACTGGTGAACAGAGCAAAGCACAATTACGGAGCATGCATACATGCCGGCTGTGATATCGAAATGGCCGTCTCTCTGCGGATAATCAAATTGACTCGCCAGATCGACGAAGGCGACCACAGGGCATGGGAGCAGCTCAAGGCCCTTTCCAAGACCGATCCTGATGCCAAGCGCGTCCTCAAGACCGTCAAGGAACCCGCGAAACCTCAATCGACCGTTGTGAAACCAGCGCCAAAGCCTGCTCCGACGCGGGAAGAGACGGCTGAGAAGGCGAAGGCCGGCGATAGCGTCTCCATCTCCGCATTGAGGAAACGGGCCGAATACGAGGACAGCGCCGCGCAGTACGACCTTGCGATGGCTTTGATGGAATCGGATCCGGACGAGGCCCGCAAATGGCTCATACGCTCCTGCAAATCTCCGGATTCGATGGCCGCGCTCAGAACCATGGCGGCCAAAGGGGATTCGAAGGCCCTGGATTGGCTGTCCTCTCATGAGGAGAAGGGCATGGTCCCCCGCGTCACGCCGAAGGCCGAAGACAGGGCTCCGATTCGGGACGAACTGGGCTACATCAGGCCCCCGACCAGCCACAAGAGATGCAGGATCGGGGACATCTACAGGATCAACGATGCCAAGCTCCAGACGGGACAGAAGAACACCATGGTCCTCATCAAGGAGATGAAGGGGGATTTCGTGACCGTCTACGTGGTCACGAGAGAACCGGGAAGGCACAAGTCGGTCAGACTTCAGGACCCGCCGATCGCAGGATTCGCAAGCCCCTATGTCTACGTCCTCACCGACAGCTCCAGAGTGTATAGGAAGGACGGGCTCGCTGAGTACCGTGGATCCCTCAGCGAGAGGGATGCCAAGCAGTTCAACCTGTCCGTGTAAAATTTTTCGAAGATGGGAGGGGAGACCCCTCCCTGTTTTCATCAGTAGGAGACGCCCTGCCAGAGCATGGCGTTGCAGACCTTCTCGAAACCGGCGATGTTGGCTCCGGCCACGAGGTTGCCCTCCATTCCGTACCTCTTGGCGGCATCGGCGGAGTTCCTGTAGATGGTGACCATGATGTCGTGGAGCTTCTGGTCGACCTCGTCGAAGGTCCAGGACAGCCTGGCGCTGTTCTGACACATCTCGAGAGCGGAAGTGGCCACTCCGCCGGCGTTGGCGGCCTTGGCGGGTCCGAAGAGGACGCCGGCCTTCTGGAAGGCGGCGATGGCCTCGGGGGTGCTGGGCATGTTTGCTCCCTCGGCGACTGCGATGACGCCGTTTCCGATGAGGGCGTTGGCGGACTCCTCGTCGAGCTCGTTCTGCGTCGCGCAGGGCAGGGCGATGTCGCAGGGAACGGTCCAGATGCCCTTGCATCCCTCGACGTACTTGGCGGAGGGGACGTGCTCGAGGTAGGTCTTGATCCTTGCCCTCTTGACCTCCTTGATCTCCTGGATGATGGTGTAGTCGATTCCGTTCTCATCGTAGATGTATCCGTTGGAGTCGGACATGGCGATGACCTTTCCGCCGAGCTGGTTGACCTTCTGGTTGGCGTAGATCGCGACGTTTCCGGAACCGGAGATGACGACCTTCTTCCCCTCGAAGGAGGTTCCGGCGTCGGCGAGCATCTCCTTGGTGAAGTAGCAGAGCCCGAATCCGGTGGCCTCGGTCCTGGCAAGGGATCCGCCGCTGCCGATGGCCTTTCCGGTGAGGACTCCGGTGAACTCGTTCTGGAGCCTCTTGTACTGGCCGAACATGTATCCGATCTCTCTTCCGCCGACTCCGATGTCTCCGGCGGGGACGTCGGTGTCGGGGCCGATGTGCTTGGCGAGTTCGGTCATGAAGGACTGGCAGAAGCGCATGACCTCCATGTCGGACTTGCCCTTGGGGTCGAAATCGGATCCTCCCTTGCCGCCTCCGATGGGGAGGGTGGTGAGGCTGTTCTTGAAGATCTGCTCGAATCCGAGGAACTTCAGGATGGAGAGGTTGACGGAGGGGTGGAGCCTGAGTCCTCCCTTGTAGGGTCCGATGGCGGAGTTGAACTGGACGCGGTATCCGCGGTTGACTTGGACCTTGCCCTTGTCGTCGACCCATGGAACCCTGAACATGATGACCCTCTCGGGCTCGACGAGCCTCTCGATGATCCCGTTGGCCTCGATCTCGGGCCTGGCCTGGACGACGGGCTGGAGGGATTCGAGGACCTCCTCGACCGCCTGAAGGAACTCCTTCTGTTCGGGGTTGCGCTGCACGAGTCCGTCGTAGACGGATTTCAGATAGCTGTTGGTTATTGCCATTGGCACACCTTGGGACTATTGGTCCTTGATTCTATGATTCATTCTGCTTCTATTAAAGGAGTTGGGTAATCATTTCATCCCTATCCGATTATTCATCTCATATAATCCAATAATAATGGTTATGTGTCTATCAATAATCATTTGTTATACACATACGAATATTGCATAAATGCAATGGAATCGAGTCGGAACAGAGCTCGGAGACGGCATCGGACATGAGGTCGGCACGAGCATGGATGAGAAAAGTGGAGGGAAGGAAAAGGTTTCGATCGGAAGGATCCGATGGATGTCAGTCGCGGAGTCCGTGGAACTCCTTCATGCTCCTGACGCGGAACTCTCCCGATCTGGCGACCTTGATCGCTCCGACGGCTATCCTGGCCCCGTTGACGGTGGTCATGAACGGGATCTCGAGCTCCACGGCGAGACGCCTCATGCTGGCCCCGTCGCGTATGGCTCCGGAGCGCTGGGTCGGAGTATTGATCACGAGATTGATCTTGCCGTCCCTCATGAGCCCTATGGCATTGGGGCTCTGGTTCTCATCCAGCCTGAAGACGGGGATGTTGTCGATGCCGTGCTGCCTCAGATACGTGGAAGTGCCCTTGGTGGCGTAGATCGTGAATCCCATGTCCTTGAGCTCCTTGGCGGGTCCGAGGATGGCGGGCTTGTCGTTGTCGTTGACGGTGATGTAGACGCCGCCCTCGGTAGGGAGTCTGTTCCCTGCGGCGAAGAGGGCCTTGTAGCACGCGGTGTCGAAGTCCTCGTCGATGCCCATGACCTCGCCGGTGCTCTTCATCTCGGGAGTCAGGATGGAATCGACTCCGGGAAGCTTCAGGAACGGGAACACTGAAGCCTTCACCGCGTAGTGGTCGATGGGTCTGTATCCCTTGAGACCGAACTCCTCGAGCCTTCTGCCCAGCATGACCTTCACGCCGATCTTGGCTAGCGGAATGCCTGTGGCCTTGGAGATGAACGGAACGGTCCTCGAAGCCCTCGGATTGGCCTCTATCATGAAGACCTCTCCGTCCTTGACAGCGAGCTGCAGGTTCATCAGGCCTTTGATCCCCAGGGCGAGGGCCACGCGCTCGGTTATCCCGACGATCTCGTCGATGGTCTCGGGCTTCAGCGTGAACGGAGGGAGGACCATGGTGGCGTCTCCGGAATGGCATCCGGCGTACTCCACGTGCTCCATGATGCCTCCGATGTAGACGTCCTTTCCGTCGCAGATGCAATCGACATCGATCTCTATGGCCTCGGTGAGGTACTTGTCGATGAGGATGGGGTGGTTGCGGGAGACCTTGACCGCGGTGTCGACATAGGTCTTCAGCTCCTCTGTGGAGTACACGATCTCCATCGCCCTGCCTCCGAGAACGTAGGACGGCCTCACGAGGACGGGATAGCCGATGTCCTCGGCGATGCTGCGGGCCTCCTCGAAGGAGTATCCCGTTCCGGACCTGGGCTGCCTGATGTGCAGCTCGTCCATCAGCTTCGAGAACCTCCTCCTGTCCTCGGCGACATCCATCGCATCGGGGCTCGTTCCGAGGATGCGGGCCTTGGTGCCCCTGAGGTTCTTCTCGAGATCGACCGCGAGATTGACGGAGGTCTGGCCCCCGTACTGGACTATGACGCCGTCGGCATCCTCCGCCTCGATGACGTTCAGCACGTCGCCGAGCGTAAGAGGCTCGAAGTACAGCCGGTCCGAGATGTCGTAGTCGGTCGAGACCGTCTCCGGATTGTTGTTTACGATTATGGCATCCACGCCCTCCTCCTGGAGGGCCATGACGCCGTGCACGCAGCAGTAGTCGAACTCGATCCCCTGGCCGATCCTGATGGGTCCGGCGCCGACGAGGACGACCTTCTTCTTGCCGTCCTCGGGCTTGACCTCGGTGGATCTTCCGTAGGTGCTGTAGAAGTAGGGCGTCTTGGCGGCGAACTCCGCAGCGCAGGTGTCGACCATCTTGTAGACGGATGATATGCCGAAGCTCCTGCGGATGTCCCTTATGTCGGAGAAGGCGGTCCCGCGGATCTCGGCGATCCACTCGTCGGAGAATCCCATCTCCTTCGCCTCTCTCAGGGTCTCCGGATCGATGCCCGACCTGATCCTGCGCTCCATCTCGATGATGTTGAGGATCTTGCGGACGTAGAACTGGTCCCATTTCGCCAGATCGGAGACCTTCTCCACGGACCACCCGTTCCTCAGGGCCTGGGCTATGGCGAAGATGCGGCGGTCGGTCGCATGGACCAGCTCCTCCTCGATCTGCTCGTCGGTCATATCGACGGGATCCAATCCCTTGACGCCGATCTCCAGCGACCTCAGGCCTTTGAGCAGGGCCTCCTCGAAGGTGCGTCCGATGGACATGACCTCTCCGGTGCTCTTCATTTGGGTGCCGAGGTGGCGGTCCACGGTGCGGAACTTGTCGAAGGGCCAGCGGGGGATCTTCACCACGACGTAGTCGATGGTCGGCTCGAAGGCCGCATAGGTGGTGCCGGTTATCTGGTTGGGGATCTCGTCCAGGGTGTATCCGACGGCGATCTTGGTGGCGACGCGGGCGATTGGATATCCCGTGGCCTTGGATGCCAGCGCGGAGGATCTGGACACCCTCGG
>ERZ808258.720-NODE-720-length-11953-cov-4.853169_pt1 | contig 11953 bp, 11 predicted proteins | sample MGYA00521280_ERZ808258 | MGnify/ENA primary metagenome ERZ808258 (study PRJEB31516, sample SAMN03275585) | gut metagenome | biome: mammalia-associated habitat; material: feces | host: Papio cynocephalus | place: Kenya | collected 2012-07-19 ...
GAAACGAGGTTTTGATCTGCGACAGCCAAGAAGACCGGGACGCATTGCAATTTAACCTAGAAATCGCAGTTGAAAGGCTGGAATCGGGGCTGCAACCTTTGTTTTCAAGGGGAAGTGGATTTGCCGTTTTCACCAAACGGGTGAAAAACGAAGTCGTTCGTGCTATGCTTTATAGCGACAAAACCAGAAGGATAGGACGAACGACAGGGAACATTATAGCACAAATCGGACTGCGGGCGTACAGAGAATCGAGACGTCCGGCGGAGACTGGGCGTTGAAGCGGAACGACGAGACGCAAATGAGCGCCCACGCATAGGTCAGTGACCTTTGCGCGGAATATCCGTGTTGAAAGCGGAGAATGTGGAAATCGCGTGAAAAATGGCGGGCCTGGCGGGATTCGAACCCACTACCCGCGGTTTAGAAAACCGCTGCTCTATCCTGATGAGCTACAGGCCCTGTGCAGATTCCGTTCGACATGGTGGAGGTGAGGGGAGTCGAACCCCTGTCCGAAACAGCTCCAATCTGACATCTACGCGTGTATCCAGCCTTTGATCCCGGCTGTCGTACGCGGACCGGCGCGCTTATCGACAGCCACCCATTCGGTTCGGCTCCCCGCAGCGCGCGAATGGAGCGTCCTGCGGCGAGACCTGCTAAATTATGCCTTACCGCTCAGCAGATATCGGCGGCTCGACATCGCGGCCGTTACTTAGGCGGCGAGAGCGTAATCGTTGTTCGCAATTACAGTTTGTTCTCGTTTTTTACGTGGCCGACGAGAATCCACGACGCGCAATCAAACCTCGGCATGTCCCGTCGAAACCGGATCACCCCCACGTCGAATTGCGGGATATATTATATCAAAGTTCGCGCATCCATATCAAGCGCAACTTTCAATTCTTTTGGAGCTGGCCTCTCTTTGGCGAGCCACCGCCACGCCTGTATGATGGTTCCAGGCTTCTCGGCGCGCAAGACGATCTGCCAACGGTACCAGCCGTCCGCTTTCTCCAATGCGGAAGGCGCAGCCTCTCCCGTCGTCAGCCCAGGCACCGGAGCGAGGCTCTTGGCGTACATGTCCGCCCAGGCGGAGACGAGCGCGGCGTTTTTGCTGCGCAGATTGACGGAAGCCAAATGGCAATAGGGAGGAAAGAACCCTTCTTTGCGCGCCGCCAGCTCTTGGCGGGCAAAAGCCGCATAGTCGCCGCGCGCGGCAAAAACTATGGCAGGCTCGTCCGGAGCATACGTCTGGATGACGGCGGTTCCGGGCAGCTCGGAACGGCCGGCACGGCCCGAGACCTGCGCAAGCAGCTGGAAGGTGCGCTCCGCGGCGCGGAAGTCCGGCATGTTGAGGGAGCTGTCCGCATTCAAAACCCCCACGAGCGTCACGTTCGGGAAATCCAGCCCTTTCGCGATCATCTGCGTGCCGACGAGGATATCCGCCTCATGCCGGCGAAACGCCCCCAGAATGTCGTCGTGGGAATGCTTGCGCGAGGTGGAGTCCGCGTCCATGCGCAATATGCGCGCCCGCTTGAAACACGCCTGGAGGGCGACCTCCGCGCGCTGGGTTCCGATGCCCTTGTAGGAGAGCGCCTTGGAATGGCACTGGGGACAGACGGACGGGACCGGCATCCACCGTCCGCAAATGTGGCAACGCAGGCAGTTGTCTGCGCGATGGTAGGTATAAGGCAGATCGCACGCTTCGCAAGCGAGCGTATGGCCGCAGTTTTCGCAGGTCACGCTGCGCGAATAGCCGCGGCGATTGAGGAAGAGGATGGTCTGCTCGCCATTGTCAAGGCGGCTTTGGATGGCCTGAAGAAGAGTCTGGGAGAAGATCTTGCCGCGGTCCTGCGGCGCGTTCATGTCCACGATCTGCACATGGGGAAGGGATGCGTTGCCGGCGCGTTGGGACATGGCGGCGAGAACGTATTTGCCCTTCTGCACGTTCATCCAGCTTTCCAGCGAGGGAGTCGCCGACCCCAAGACGACGCGCGCACCTTCCAGACGGCCGCGCAGGACGGCCACGTCCCGGGCGTGATAGCGCGGCTGTTCTTCCTGCTTATAACTGGTCTCGTGCTCCTCGTCCACGACAATGAGCCCGAGATTGCGCACCGGCGCGAAGACGGCGCTTCGCGGACCCACCGCCACGCGCGCCTCGCCACTGCGGATGCGATGCCACTCGTCGTAGCGTTCGCCGTCCGAGAGCGCCGAGTGCAGGACGGCGATCTGGTTGCCGAAACGCGACACAAAACGCTGGACGGTCTGGGGCGTAAGGGAAATCTCGGGAACCATGACAATCGCGCCCCGCCCGCGCTCAAGTTCCGCCGCGATGGCCTGCAGGTACACTTCCGTCTTGCCCGAGCCCGTGATGCCGTGCAACAGGACCGGGCGGGGATCGTCCGAGAGAATCGTGTGGAGCGCCGCGGCCTGTCCGGCGTTCAGCGCGAGGGCGTGCGAGGGAAGGATGCGTCCGCAGCGAAGCGGGTCGCGGCGCTGGTGACGCGGGGCTATCGTCGCGAAGCCGGCCGCGGACAGGTTCCGCAGACTCGCGGCCGTCGTCTTGAGTTCCGTGCAGAGCGGCCCAAGCCAGCCGCCGTCCAGACGCAGGAGCTGGGTGTAAAGCCACTGTTGGCGCGCCGTGAGCGCGGCGGGATCCTTGCCCGGAACAGGGTCGACATAGATGCGCTCGCGCGGTCGCGCATTCGGCTTCACGACGGCGGCCGGAATCGCCGCCTTCAATACGCTTTCGAGCGGCGAGACCGTGTAGGCGGCGATTTCCTGGACGAGTTGCAGAAGCGCCGTGCTGAAGAACGGAGATTTGTCCACGATTGCCAAAATCGGCTTCAGCTTGAGGTTCTGCTCCTCTTGCCGCGCCTCCTCGCCCGTCAGGATTGAAAACGCATAGCCGCGCGCCGTGCGCCATCCGAAAGGCACAGAAAGGAGCTGGCCAACCGCCAGCTCCTTTTCCAGCTCAACCGGCACCGCATAGGTGAACAGCCGGTCGAGCGCGAGATCTATCGCGACTTTTACGAGCACGTACGCTTAGGGGACGAGATACTTCATCGTCACGCCCTGCGGAATCGTGAAGCTCTGCTTGTTGTAGATCAGGTAAAGCTTCGCGTAGCGGGACTTGACGACGGCGGCCGCACCGCCCTTGTGGATGATGACGCACGCCTTGTTGCCGAACGGCGCGGCATATTCTTTTCCGAGTTCGATGGAATCCTTCTGGGTCGACATGTCGTGCGTACCGGCCGAAGTCGGGAAGCTCTGGACGTCGGCGTTGCGCGAAACGAGAACCGGGACGATATCTTCCATTTCGTCGGTGATGCCGCTCGCAATCGTCCAGCCCACGTTGTTCTTGGTCAGCGTACCGGTGAACGCCGGGACGCCCGAGCCCGACAGCACGCCGATGTCGACGCCGCTCACGTACGGCGACCAGTCGTCCTTGCCGTAGTGGTCGAGATCGAAAAGTTTCTTGAAGTACTCCGTCGCGGTGCCGTAGGCCGTGCCGGCGATATCGTCCGTATCGTCGCTCTTGCCGTCCGTCTCCGTCTGGTGCGGCCACACGCTCGTAAGCCCCTGCGCCTCGCGTTCCGTGTTCGCCTGCGTGATGCCCACGAAGAGATTGCGTCCGCGCATGGACATCGCCGTCGTGTTGGCCGACAGCATCGCCGACGAAATCGCCGGGAAGAGCGCACCCATCAAGATGCCGAGAATGCCGATCACCACGAGCAGTTCGACAAGCGTAAATCCTTTAGTTAGCTTTTTCATTTCAGTTGTTCCTTTGATTTCCATTATATGCGTATATTATCTCACAAATTTCAGTTTCTTTCAAGTGCCTTTTTTACGTAGGGCCAATAGGAGCGCGTGTAGGTCGCAAAGCTCGCGAGATTCAAGACGATCATGAACGCCTCGACGGCATAGCAGGCCAGCAAGCCCGACTCCCGCAAGGAAGCGGAAAGATGCGACTGCCAAGCCAGATAGACATAGATGAACCCGGCCGCCGGAAAGGAAAGCGCCGTGCGCACCTTCCCCAGCATCATCGCCGCGACGTTCGCGCCGAACATCGTCCCGACCGACCGCAGGAACGTCACCCACAAGTCGCGCAGGATGTAGAGAATCGTGAACATCAGCATGACGAGCGCGTGCGCGGTGTCGCCCTGGTGCATGATGAGCCAGGTGAGCGCCGGGAAGACAACCACGTAGAAGACCTTGTCCATGAGCGGATCCGCCATTTTCCCGAGGGAGCTGACGACATGCCAGCGGCGCGCGAGCGCGCCGTCGAAGAAGTCGGTGGAGCCGGCGAGCGCGAGCGCGACGGTCGCCCAGACGCCAAACGCGGCGGAGGACGAAAATTCCTGCAGTATCGCGAACGCCAGCCACCCGAAGATGAACGGCACGCGCGAGAACGTCAGCGCGTTCACGAAGATCGCCCGCGCGCTCACGCGTCGGCCAGCCCTTCCGAGACGACGTCCTTCATCGCCGCGAGAGCATCGCGGATTTGCGCGAGACGCGCTTTCAGGGACTGTATCTCGAGCTCGGCCTTCTGGAAGTTCCGCCGCGTGGCGAAGAGTTGCTTGAGTATCTCGCCCGGGTCCAGATCGAGATCCTCGAGCTGCATGCCGTCCGGAATCGGCACAAGGACCGTCTTCCCGCAGTTCGAACAGGTGATCTGCAGCCCGGCGCCGCGATAGTCTATGACAAGGCTCTTCCCGCAGTACGGACAGTCGAACACGATGTCCGTATCGCGAATCTCCGATGTCTCTGCCGCCGCCTTTTCCGAAGGCCCGTTTTCCGTTACAACTTCTTCCATGGATGGTTGCTCCTTTCTTTCTGCGGATATTATATCATATTTTGCAGTGTTTGGGGAAGAGGCGCAAAAACGGCATCCTGTTCCAGCACGGCAAGCTTCACGGCGGCGAGTCCGCGCGCCCTCAACGCCGCGGAAACGGCGCCGAAGGCGAGATGCGCCGCGTTGCACGCCTGGGACAAATGCGCCAAATGCAGATATTGAAGACGCGGCGTGGCAAAACGCATCACCAGTTCGGCGGCTTCTTCGTTCGAAAGATGTCCGCGCGGACCGCGAATGCGGTTCTTGAGGCACTGCGGACGCGCGCTCAGGGCGAGCAGCTGCGGATCGTGGTTCGCCTCCAGCGTCGCCATGTCAGCCCCCGCAAGACGCTCGCCGATGGACGTGAGCGGCGCGCCCGCGTCCGTGGCGTGGAAATAGGTCCGCCCCTCGCAGACGATCGAAAAACCGACGGGGTCGGGCACGTCGTGCGAGACAGCGAAGGGCGTGACGGCGAACGGCCCGACCGCGAACGGCTGATTGTCCTCGAAAAGGCAAAACGCGTCCGGATCGTCCAGACACCCCTGCGCGCACACCGCCTCCGCCGTCAACGCGTTCGCGAAGAGCGGCAGCTCGGGGAACTTCTTGCGCAGCGCCTTGATCCCCTGCACATGGTCTGCGTGGTTGTGCGTGAAAACGGCGCCGCAGAGCCGCGCCGGGTCGAACGCCGCCGCGCGGCACCGCGAGAGGAACGTGCGGCCGGCGAGACCGCAGTCTATCAGCAGGGCACCTTCCGGCGCGTCCAACACGTATGCGTTGCCGCGACTCCCGCTCGCAAGTGAAATGAATCTCACGGACCGGACGCCCCTGTCACGACTGGAGCACGGTCGCTTGCGTGACGACGATGGCTTCCTCGGGCACGTTCTGGTGCGGACCGTGGTAGCCCGTCTTCACCTTCGCGATGGCGTCGACGACGTCCATTCCGTCCGCGACTCTGCCAAACACGGCGTAGCCGTAACCCTGCGGCGTGGGCGAGGTGAAATCCAGAAAGTCGTTGTCGACGAGATTGATGAAGAACTGGCTCGTCGCCGAATCCACGACCATCGTGCGCGCCATGGCGATGGTGCCGCGCTTGTTGCGGAGCCCGTTGGACGCCTCGTTGCGGATCGGGGCTTTCGTCGCCTTCTGGTTCATGTCCTTCGTGAAACCGCCGCCCTGGATCATGAATCCGTCGATGACGCGATGGAAGATCGTGCCGTCGTAATGCCCGGTCTGGACGTACTCCACAAAATTCCGGACCGTCTCGGGAGCCTTCTCGTCGTCCAGCTCCAGGACGATGGTTCCCTTTGTCGTTTGCATCTCCACTTTTTTCATAAATCCTCCGTCTTTTCAGCCCAGCGCCTCGAATGCGCGCGCGACGCGCAAAAGGCGCGCCTCCTCGAACGCGCCGCAGACGAACTGCACGCCGACCGGCAGACCGGACGCCGTGAACCCGGCCGGCACGCTCGCCGCGCACACGCCCGCCAGAGCGCTCGGAATCGTGTAAAGGTCGTTCAAGTACATCGTCAGCGGATCCTGCACCTCGCCAAGCTTGAAGGCCGGCGTCGGCGCGCACGGCGTCAACAGGGCGTCCACCTTGCCGAACGCCGCCTCGAAATCACGCGCGATGAGCGTGCGCACCTTCTGCGCGCGCCCGTAGTAGGCGTCGTAATAGCCGCTCGACAGCACGTAGGTCCCCATGATGATGCGGCGTTTGACTTCCGGACCGAATCCCTCGGCGCGCGATTTCGCGTAGAGCGAGAACACGTCCTTCGCCGCGGCGCTCCGGTGGCCGTAGCGGACGCCGTCGAAGCGCGCCAGGTTGGCGCTCGCCTCGGCCGGCGCGACGATGTAGTAGACCGCCATGGCGTATTCGGTGTGCGGAAGGGAGACCTCCACGATCTCCGCGCCCGCCGCGGCGCATTTCTCCACCGCCGCGTCCGTCAGGCGCTTGACCTCGGGATCGAGTCCCTTCACGTCCAGATACTCTTTCGGGAGACCGAGCCGCACACCCTTCAGGTCCGCCCCTTCGAGCGCGGCCAGATAGTCGGGGACGGGAATCGGCGGCGTCGTGCCGTCCTTGGGATCGTGGCCGGCGAGCGCACCCAGCAGAATCGCCGCGTCCTCGACGCTTTTCGCCATCGGCCCGACCTGGTCGAGGGAACTCGCGAACGCCGTCACGCCGAATCGGCTGACGCGCCCGTAGCTCGGCTTGACCCCGACACAGTTGCAGAAGCTCGCCGGCTGGCGGATGGAGCCGCCCGTGTCCGTCCCCAGCGCGGCGATGCACAGATCGCCCCCGACGGCCGCGGCGCTTCCGCCCGAACTGCCGCCCGGGACGCGCGTCGTGTCGTAGGGATTGCGCGTGACGCCCAGCGCCGAATTCTCCGTCGAGCTCCCCATGGCGAACTCGTCCATGTTGACGCGTCCGGCCGGGATGAAATCGTGCGCGAGAAGATTGTCGACGACGGTCGCGTTGTAGGGCGAAACATAACCCTCCAGAATCTTCGAGCCGCAAGTGCAGGGCTGCCCGGCGACGTTGATAAGATCTTTGATCGCGATGGGTACGGCTTTCGGATTTGCCGCGGCGCGCCTGAGCGCATCCTCCTCGTCGAATATCAGATACGCGCCGATGCGACCATTCTCCGCATGGTAGCGGTCGATGACCGCCTGCACAAGCTCCACGCTCGAGAAATCGCCCTTGGCGAGCCCTTCTCGCGCCGCCTTGATTCCAAGTTCGTAAAGTTCCATGATCAGCTCTCCGCCCCTTCAACGATCTTCGGCAGCAGAAATTCGTCGTGGATCCGGGCCGGCGCGTTGGCGAGCGCGACATCCCGCGCCAGCGAAGGCGACACGACATCCTCGCGGAAAGCGTTCACCAGGTGGTAGCCGTGCATCATGGGCGGAACGTCCGTCACATCCACGGACGCGATCTTTTCCACGTACTTTACGATAGTCTCCAGCTGCGGCTGGAAGACCGCCTTCTCGGCGTCCGTCAGTTCCAGTCGCGCCAATTCCGCCACATAGGCGACGTCAATCTTCGTCTCTGCCATTTTACTTGCTCCAGCTCGGCGTGATGGCGCGGCCGGCGATCTTGAACAACTGCCGCGGCGCGTCGCCGCCTTCCTCGGTGTCTATCAAATAGAGGACTCCGTCGCTTTCCGCCGCGAGATGGCGTCCGTCGCGCGCCCAGGTCGGGTGCTCCCAGTTGCCGGGCTTCGTCACAAGTCGCGCGGTCCTGTCGCCGGCGGACGGATCCATCACCGCGATCTGGCGGCCGCCCGCGCGCTTGCTGACGTACGCGATCCGCCCGTCCGCGCCCCAGTCCGGATCAACGTTCTGCGTGCCCTGCGACGTGATGCGGCGCGTGGCCTTGGAGGCGACGTCCACGATGTAGAGGTGCTGGCGGCGCGTCTCGTCCGAAACGTAGACGATCTTCTTGCCGTCCGGGCTCCACGCCGGCTGGCCTTCGCTCGCCTTGGGCGTCTTTGTCAGCCGCCGCCAGGTGCTCGACGCCGGGTCGATGACGTAAAGCTCCGGATTCCCGTGCACCGAGAGGACCAGGGAGACCGCCTGGGCATCGGGGGAGACCGCCGCGCCCGTCGTCAAGCCCCGGAAGCTCCAGCGCAGCTTGCGCGCCCCCGTCTGCGCGTCGATTTCGAATATCTGCGGCATTTCGTTCAAGTAACCCGTGTAGAAAAGCGTGCGCGCATCCTTCCAGCGCGGTCCGACGGACGCCTTGCCGTCGCGCGTCAGGCGCCGCACGTCCGACCCGTCCGCATAGCCCGTGCACAGCTCGCCGGCCTTGCCGTTCTTGTTGACGAACGCGATCGGCGCAGAGGCGAACCCCTTCATGCCCGCGTAGATTTCGCAAAGCCGGTCCGAAAGCTCGCGCGCCTGCATGCGCCGCGCCCTCTCGTCGCCGGGGCGCGTGGGGAACGCCAGCTTCTTTCCGCGTCCTTTCGCGACGATGGACGCCCCCGTCGCGCCCGTGACCTCGATGGGGGCGTTCGGCATGACCTTGAATGCGCCCGAAAGGGTCAGATTGCGCGTCAGGGTCTTCTTGAAGACCGGGTCGGACACATCGACCGAAATCGCCAGTTTCTCCGCCCCGGCCTTGTCCACGTCGACGACCGTCTCGGCCGCCGCCTGAAGCCCCAAAATCGCCGCGCACGCGGCGCAAAAAATCGATATTTTCATTTGTTCATGCCTTTTTGATCATGTTGTTCAGTCTCAGGTCGTGTAATCCGCGTTGATATGCACGTAGTCGAGCGAGAAATCGCAGGTGTAGACAGTCGCCTCGTGGCGCCCAAGATGCAAATCCACCGTGACCGTGAACGCATCCTCCTTCAAGACCTCGCCAAGGCGCGCAAGCTGTTCCGCGTCGGCGACCTCCCCGAACCGAAAGGCCCACGCGTCGCCGTACCGGACTTCCGTCTTCATGTCCGTCACCGCGGCGCCCGAATAGCCGACGGCCGCGAGGACGCGTCCCCAGTTCGGGTCGCGCCCGAACCAGCTCGTCTTTGCGAGCGGGCTCTTCGCGACGGCGCGCGCCGCGCGTTCGGCGTCCGCGGCGGTTTTGGCGCCCTTGACCGTGACCGTCACGAATTTCGTCGCGCCCTCGCCGTCCTGCGCCATCTGCCGCGCCAGGGAAACGCACACGGCATCGAGCGCCTCCAGAAAAGCGTCGAAATCCTTGCCCGCGCGCGTGACGGGCGCGTTCCCCGCCTTCCCGCTCGCGAGCAGGAAGAGCGAATCGTTCGTGGACTCGTCCCCGTCCACCACAAGGCGGTTGAAACTCCTCGCGAGCGCGAGCTTGAGCGCCCGGCGCAGCATGGGAACCGAGATGGCCGCGTCCGTCGTGACGAACCCCAGCATCGTGGCCATGTTGGGCTCGATCATGCCCGAACCCTTGCTCATGCCGCCGACCGTCACGGTTTTCCCGCCGACGACCGTCCGCACGCACGCCTGCTTGGGGCGCGTGTCCGTCGTCATGACCGCCTTCTCCGCCGCGAGCCCGTGCGCGTCGTCCGCCCCGAGCGCCGCCGCGGCTTTTTTCATGCCGGCGAGCAGCCGATCCATCGGCAGACGCCGCCCGATGACGCCCGTCGAGGCGACGAGCACGTGCCGGGGCGAAATCCCGAGCTCGCCCGCCGTCGCCAACGCCGAAAGCTCCGCGTCCCGGAGGCCCGCCTCGCCCGTGCAGGCGTTCGCGCAGCCCGAATTGGCCAGAATCGCCTGGACGCGTCCGCCCTTGACGATCTCCCGGTCGTAAAGGACGGGCGCGGCGGCCACCTTGTTCGTCGTGAAAACCGCCGCGGCCGCGCACGGTTCGTCCGCGACGATGAGCGCCACGTCTTCGCGTCCCTCGTATTTGATGGCCGCGGCGACGCCCGCCGCGCGGAATCCCGCCGCGGAGCAGACGCCGCCGTTCTCAACGGTCTGCAAGCTTGACATACTTCTTCTCATGGTAGATAGGTTTGTAGGCCGGACGGATGATCGGCCCCTGGTTGACCAGCTCCTCCATCCGGTGCGCACACCAGCTCACGCAGCGCGCCACCGCGAAAAGCGGCGTGTAGAGATCCTTCGGGATGCCCAGCATCTCGTAGACGAAGCCCGAATAGAGGTCCACGTTCGCGCACACGGCGTCCGCGCGCGGATGCGCCTCCCGGATGATGGACGGGCCCAACTCCTCCACGAGCTCGAAAAGCCGCATCTCGTCCATGCGCCCCTTCTCGCGCGCGAGCTTCTCCGCCTTGACCTTCAACAGCTGGGCGCGCGGATCGGAAATCGTGTAGACCGCGTGCCCGAGCCCGTAGATGAGCCCCGTGCCGTCGCCCGCCTTCTTGTTGGAAATCTTGCGCAGATAGTCCTCGACCTCCGATGGATCCCGCCAATCGCCCGCATTCTCGCGGATCTCGTCCATCTGCCGCATCACGCGCAGATTCGCGCCACCGTGCCGCCGCCCCTTGAGCGACAGAATGGACGCGGCGACGGACGAGTAGATATCCGTGTAGGCGCTCGTGACGACATGCGTAGTGAAGGACGAATTGTTGCCCCCGCCGTGTTCGGCGTGCAGAATCAGCGCCAGATCCAGCGTTTCCGCCTCGAGTTTCGTGTAGCGCCCGTCCTCGCGGATGAGGGAAAGGATGTTTTCCGCCGTCGATTTCGCCGGGTCGGGATTGCGCAGCATCAGCGACTGGCCGAGGTGGTAGTGCGCCTTCGCCTGGTAGGAGTAGGCCGCGATCGTCGGCAGGCAACCGATGATTTCGACCGACTGGGCCAGGCACTTCTCCACGGACAGGTCGTCCGGGTCGCCGCTTTCGTCGAACGCGTAGGAAAAGAGGATTGCGCGCGCCATTGCGTTCATCACGTCCCGCGAGGGGTTGGACATGATGGCGTTCTCCTTGAAACCGTCCGAAAGACGGCGGTAGCGCCCGAGCTTCGCGTTCCAGTCCTCCAATTGCGCGCAGGTTGGCAAATCGCCGAAAAGAAGCAGATAGGCGGCTTCCTCGTATCCGAAGCGGTGTTCGCGGCGGGCTCCCGCGGCGATATCGCCCACATTGATGCCGCGGGAGAAGAGTTCGCCGGGGACGGCCTGCTTCTCGCCTTCGCTGACCACGTACCCGTGCACATTGCCGATTGTCGTCAAACCGACCAGCACACCGGTCCCGTCGTCATTGCGCAACCCCCTCTTCACGTTGTACTTGCGCCACAACGAAGGGTCTATCGTATCGGCTTTGCGTATCGTCGCCGCCTGCTTTTTTAGCCAGTTCTCGTCAAGCATCTGCAATCCTTAATTAATATGGCGTAAATTATACCTAAATACGCCCGATTTGGCAAGCGGAAAATCGCAGTCGTAAGACGGGCGGGAACTAGGGGGAGCATTGTTTTCATCCACTGGGAGCAAGCGGAAAGCGCGGACGAAAGGCCTCGCCCCTTCCGCTCGGGCGCGGAGGGGCGCCGTCGCCTGCAGTCCGTCGCCGTAACGATGCACGAGAAGGATCGCCTAATTTTCGTTTTTTATCTAAACCTGGGAATCGCAGCAGGAAGGCAGGAATCGGGTCCGTGGACTTTGTTTCCGGCGGGAAGCGCGCATGCGGCTGCCGTCAAACGGCTGAAAACGAAGCCGGC
>ERZ808258.723-NODE-723-length-11934-cov-3.445071_pt1 | contig 11934 bp, 6 predicted proteins | sample MGYA00521280_ERZ808258 | MGnify/ENA primary metagenome ERZ808258 (study PRJEB31516, sample SAMN03275585) | gut metagenome | biome: mammalia-associated habitat; material: feces | host: Papio cynocephalus | place: Kenya | collected 2012-07-19 ...
TCTTCCGTTCAATTATAGAGCATCCAAACAATATTCCTGCTGATGCAGCAGCTATGATGGTTGCTGACAACAGATTTGACAGAATGATCAGAGTATTGGAGCGTGGGGTCAAGTCGTTGGATGAGCTATCGGAAGAACTCGGTATGAACTCTGATGATCTGGTTCTCATGATAGAAGCCGCATTTCGCATCAAACGCAGTGATGGAAGCAGGCTTTTTGACGTTCGTTATCATACTTTTATAAGAACGTTAGAGGGAGTGTATCTTACTCTTTCGCCTTCCAACAGGATCTCATTCACAAAGGCTAAGACGCTTGAAGATAGTAATGAAGAATATGCGCTTTTTACTCTTTCAACATGTTATAGTTGTGGAGCGATTTATATCCCTGGGAGAGTGGATGGAAAACAGGGTGTATTGAAGAATATCGACAGTTCGGAAATCGCAGATTTTGATGGTACTGATAGGGATAAACTGTTTTTGCTATGTGACGAAGATGATTTTGATCCAGAGCATGAAGAGGATTATTACTATGTTTGCTCCAAATGTAGACAAATATGGTACTATGACGATGATCAACCCTGTGATTGCGAATCAGAGTGTGCGAATTTGATACGGGAGGTAGTGCCGTCCTATTCCGTCGGCTCAAAGCTTTGTACTTGTCATCGTTGTGGTCAGGCAAACAATAAGTTCGGTATCGTAAGGGATTTCTATCTTGGAACAGAGGCTGCTACCGCAGCTCTTGCGTCGTCTCTTTTTGAAACAATTCCAGAACCTTCAATTCAGAATAATCAGAATGAATTTCATCCGGTGAAGCAATTCCTGATGTTCTCAGACAGTCGTACATCGGCGTCGTATGCAGCAGTCAATTTACAAGAAGGTCATCATAATCTTTTGATGCATAGGCTGCAGGTCGATATTTTCAATAGTAATGAAGACGACCGTATCGGTTTCGATAAGTTTTACCGCATGTTGTCTTGGCGTAATCTTCAGGGATTCGTGGATTCTGATGATCATTGTTTTGATGAGCAGTCGAAGATGGAGGCAGGTGCTGCTCTTCTTCAGGAGGCGGTCAATAGCTCTAGCAGCAAGTCTCTCGAATATATGGGCGTTTATCGTTATGAGTATGGATTCAGGGAATCGATCGGACAATTGGATGCTAAAGAATCTTACGCTTTGCTCAATACTATTATTAAATTGATGCGTGAACGCGGTGCCGTTTCCCATGGCGATGATATTGGGGATTGGGATCCAGAGCATAAATATGTCCATGGATCCGGATTTCTTAGTTTAGATATGCCAACACAAGGCCCAGAACCTCCGAAAAAGAAGAAAAACAATGGAGAATCATCAAGAAAATCAATGCCATTATTCAGAGGGCGTTTGCTAAAATATATTGATATTGTGGCTACTGGGAAAAGAGACGAAATAGAAGCAGCAATCAAAAGATCTGGATGTTTTGTAACTAAAAATGGAGATTATTCTGTAGATTTATCGAAACTAATTATCGTTAAATCTGATAAATTATTTGAATGTACAGTCTGTAGGAAACATTTTCCTTTTAGTGTACGGAATATCTGCCCAATATGCTTTTCTGAATTGGTTGAAATCGACCCGCCTATTTACAGATCCGACGATGTTTATGCGTTCATGTATCGTAATATGCCGATGGATCGTTTGGAGGTTCGGGAGCATACTGCTCAGTTGAGCAAAGAGAAAGCTACTTCTTATCAGAATGATTTCGTGAATCAGAAAATCAATACTTTGAGTTGTTCCACGACATTTGAGATGGGCGTCGATATAGGATCGTTATCATATGTATTCATGAGGAATGTTCCCCCATCTCCTTCCAATTATGCACAAAGATCTGGGCGTGCAGGTAGGAGCGATACGTCATCTGCTTTTATTCTGACTTTTTGTAGAGGTATATCTCACGATAGCCATTATTTTAATCATCCAGAGAGTATTATCGCTGGAGACATACAGGCTCCGCATATTAATATATTAAATCCCAAAATCGTCGTTCGTCATATTTTTGCAACTGCCATATCATTTTTCTGGAAAAAACAGGGAATGTCGCCGAAGCATTTCATTGATATGTCTGAAGATGAGTATGTTGATGATTTCTGTAATTATTTGTACTCTGAACACAAAGACTTGGATGCATTTTTGAGTGATATAGTTCCAAAAGATTTGTTAACTTATCATTCATTTGAGCTTAGTTTAGATCTTGCGAATCATGGCTGGATAGAGACGCTTATTGGAAAGACCAATGGGAGATTGGCGCTTTTGATACAGGAGTATAAAAGAGATATCCAATCTATGGAAGAGGAGATGGGGCGTCTTTCGATTAACAAAGAATTCAAGTCAGCTGAAAGCTATAATCGCTCAATAAAATCGATGCGTAACGAGGATACCCTTTTTATGTTATCAAGAGGAAATGTAATTCCGCGTTATGGTTTCCCTATTGATACAATTGGATTGACTTCCCCGAGATTTTTCGTAAAGGAATCGGATTTCGATCTTCAGAGAGACATGTTAAGAGCTATAGCAGAGTTTGCACCAGGGTGTTGTGTGGTAGCAGATGGGAAAATTATAGAATCCACCCATATGAAGCGCATGAGTAATGAGACCGATGATTCTCTTTATCATTCCGAGGACAAATATCAATATATCGTCTGCAAGAATTGTGGAACGATATCATATAAGTTAGTGGGATCATTAGATTCTTCAGATAGTAGTATTGAATGCCTTTCGTGTCATGGCAATGAAGGTAAACCTGGTTTTCTTATTGTACCACGTTTAGGCTTCACATATTCGAAAAGACCTGTGAGGGCAACTGTCAATAAGCCCAGACGTCCCAGAGGTGTTTCGGTATACTTTAGTAAGAGGGGTAATCCGATGGCTGATTTGTTGTTTAGCACAGGTCCATATTCTGGAATGATAACCATCTGTATTGATTCTGAAATGATGGCGGTGACCAATGATCGGTATAAGATCTGTGAACGGTGTGGATATGGATATATCGCAGACATCAAACCGAATTCCCGTCATATAGATCGTTTTAAGAATGATTGTCAAGGAAAGCTTAGATCAGTAAGATTTGCATATCCCTTTCTTACAGATATAGCTATCATACGTTTCGATCTTTTATGCGACGATAACTCTGCTAAGTCGGTTCTTTATGCGATAATCGAGGGATTATGCAGAGAATTCGAAATAGAAAGATCAGAAGTGGATGGCTGTTTAATAACGTCGGATGGATCGCATGAGTATATTATTTTTGATAAGACTCCGGGCGGATCAGGATATGTTCGGGCAATAACTTCGGATTCTATAATTCACATACTTAATCGTGCACTAGAAGTCTGTGAGAATTGTGATTGTGGCGGTAAGGAAGGAGATGGTAGCTGTTACAGATGTTTGCGCAATTACTACAACCAGAAAGATCATGAAGTGATTAGGAGAGGTGCGGCTATCAGCTATATTAGGCGGCTTCTGGGGAGGATCGATGCCCGATGAAATAACTGAGGAGGAAATTCATCGTCTCGCTGATAATATACGTAGAGGCGTTGAAGGGAAAAGATTCCTCTCTGATGCTGATATAGATGATGTTGATATTGAAATCATCCGTAATAATATAGGTAAGATTTCCATGTGGCATTCCGAATCGAACGATGCGTGCATTGTTGTTGCATATGCCATGGTGGATGTAGGGGTACGTCGTTATGAATCCAGTTTTTGGGAACCGTTTGAGGAGGAATGTAAGAACACTGGATTGGGTTTGACGGAGTATTTACCAAACCTACGCAATAGAATGAAAACCAGTTTTTTCACAGCAATCGATTCCTTAGGACTTGATCCACATATCGATACACCAAGAGAACGGGAATGGATCCTAATACAATGTTTTGTTCCGAACAGCGATCTTGATGGTTTTTTCCGGTTCTGTTTCAATTATTGCGATAATGTTCTTGGATTCGATACCGACGATTTGGATTTTCAATTCTGTCATCTTGCAGATTTTATTAAAGCATTCCGTGAGGGTAGTTCGGATATATTCGTAGAGGAATTCGGTGATGCGCTACCAAATCCCTACCTGCTTGATGCTTGCGTGCGCCATATGCTTACAAATCCAGAATTGTTTTCTGAAAAGATGAAAAGCATGGTGGATCTTATTGTAGACACAGAAAATTCATGTTTATCATCCGAATATGATCTTCCTGATAGGGTAATTGATGCTTATAGAAAATGGCATTACAATCAATTTGAGGTAAAAGGAAATCATATAGGAGGCATCAAAGCTGAACACAGAGTTCGTTTGATGATAAGACAGGATAATAGTTTGGCTCTTTTTATCCCCAGAGGAACCTATCCGTCAAAATCGCATTTATCAATTAAGCTGGGTGGCATCGAAATCGAAGAAGTACGTCAGCCTCGGTTCCGTCCAATCAAAGGATTAGATAGGTTGAATTTGAAGGATCCTTTTATTCTTCCATTGGATGAAATCGGTGAAGGTATAGAGCCATTTGATGAGTTTATTGTGGATCTAGGCACAAGATCCAGTCTCTATCGTTCAAGGCCTAATCGGAAATATGTGTTTTTTAATAAAAACGGGTTAGAAGTTAAAGATCCACCGATTGGGTATGGACGCATATTATTCAAAGGGATTCCAGAATTTAGTCCGAACGGATGCGTTCTTTCTAATACGGATGGCATTTTAGAAGTGGATCTAGAAGAGGATGCAGTTATTAGTGTCTGCGGCACTCAATTTAAGATAGGTGGTGGAATAGAAAAGAATGATGAAATAAGTGTCGGATATAGTTCGTTTCTTTCTGCTCGTATTGTAGATCATGATGATGAGATTCCGGTTACAACTGATTCAGAAGTGGCTGTATCTATAGATTTGAAGTCGAAAAGGAGTAAACCCACTTTGTATATCGAGGTTCCAGGGAAGAAATCTATTTCATGTATTGTGAATAGCGAATCAAAAATTCAGAATATTTATAGAAATGGTAGCCATATGGATTTTCGGTTTAATCTCGACGATTTCATAGAAGAGTCTTCTATTGTGAGAATTCGTATCATTGAATCTACGTTTACTAAAATACAACAGAATTTAGTATATCTCAAGAGAATGGATCCGCGCTTTGATAAGGAATACTATTTAGATAAGCCTGTCGGGACATTATGTCTAGGCGATGGGAGAAAGATATGTTTTGATTCTGTGCGGATTGATGATCCATACCTTCGCTGGAATGAGCAGATGAGTGGACTGGATGTAATCATACAGGCTCGTATTCCAGTATTATTAATCAATATGGGTGTTGAGTGGTCTGGTCCCGGTTCATATGATACGAGGCTCATAAACATCAGGAGATATCTGAAGATATATGCTGGATTTGATATCAATATCAATTTGTATCCTAAAGGAGTGCGTTCTAAATTATCCAATAAGCTTCCTCAGACAATTATTAATGAGTATCCAGCATTCGATTTGGGAAGTATGATAGATGAGATGAGGAGCCACCCTGATGGCGATTATTCTCTATGGATAAGCATAGGTTCAGCTAACAGCAGGCTCCTAGCTAGGATATATACTCATAACGAATATAATGTTGATACGAAATCTGCAACGATTGCGATGGCATCTACAGCTGGAACAGATGCAGTTATCGAGATTCTTAAAGGTGCTTCTTTGATAAAACGTGTATCTCTTCATGAAGGACTTAATTCTTATCAAGATTGCATTGGACTTGGGAATATCCTTAGGATAAAAGAGAAGAAAATAGATTCTAATAATTATGATGTACAGATTGGACCAGATTATTTGATTGGTAGTAGTCTTTGGTATGAACCGGGTGGTAATGGATTCATTTTGCATCATGGAAGTGATCTTGGTATTTTCTTTGATTCGAATCCAGGTGATATTATTGCAATAAGAAAAGAGATAGAGATGAAGTCAAGATTCAATCCTTGGATGAAAGGAGACAAGTTTATCAAGGAACTCGAATCGCTGTTTAAGAGAGATTGATTGTTATCATTCATAATGGGTGTGTTGATTGTAAGGATAATCGGTATTGCTTTGGAAACAGAATGATGAGAGTAGCTTCAGCAAATGCCGATTATCCTCAGGTCGGCTCTCTCTATTAGATCAACATGATCGGTAGCATATAACGTCCCGTTCTATCGCTTCGATCGTCTCCCTCGACACCGCTCTCATGTCCAATGTGTATGACATGTTCAGCCTGGGGTTGTATATGCCGATGCTATCCAATCCGATCAGTTCGGGATGGACCGACCGCCTTCCCATGATCCAGTACATCGCCATCTGCAGGGTGTCCGTGCTCTTCGGCGAGTTCTTCGATGTCTTGATATCCCATAGCGTATCCTTCGTAGCCAGGTCTCCGTCGCCGAGAACCACGGTATCCGAATACCCGCCGAGGAACGTGGGGCATACCATCATCACCGGCCCGGCCTTCTCGAAGAAGGATGTCGTTCTTTCCACCATGGTCCGTATGTTCTCGCAGGTGTTTTCATCGGCATTGTTGTCCATCGGGTCGCCGATGATCTGTCCGCTGCGGACGAACGTGTCGAACCACACCAGACGGCACGCGTTGCGAACAGAACCGTCATCGAGTCCAGTGATTCCCTCAAGATATCCGAGTCCCTCCTTCTTGCGTCCCAGCCTCGTCGCTCCGTACATGCTGATCTCGAACGCCTTCTCCCGATCGCCTGTCAGCTCCATCCTCGTCAGATAGTCCACGGCCAGGCCTACAACCGACGGAGATACGTTCTCCTCGCCCAGCACCTTTCCGTCGTAGTATTCCGTCTTCTCCATCATGCGAAGGGGGATGTATCCCCCTCTGGGCTGCTTGACCGCTTTCGCCCTCTGAGTCACGCTCATTCCTTTCACGTCATCACCTCGTATCCTTCGTCTGTCGCCGTGATTCCGACCTGCCTCGGGCCTGCATCCCCTCCGACCGAGAGGAATCCTATGCATTCCAAGTGCATCGTCCCGTTGCTGCATTGGATCGATCCTCCTGCATCTCTGCGCAGAAGCAGCCTGTGGCTCCTGGGATTGACGAACACGGCGTAGCGTCCGTCCTCCACGCAGTTCCTGAACGTGAGGGTGCTCCCGTTCTTTATCGCCTTCATCACCGGAGGCAGGCGTGGAGAGACCTTCAGATCGTCTTCGCCCAGGGATCTCAGCTTCATTCTCAGGCGTTCTATCTCCAGCTCTTGTGATTCGAACACGTTCTTCATCCTGTCGATCTCGGACTCGAGAGACTGGATCTTCATATGCTCCGTCTTCTTTTCGAGGTTCCTGACCTGTTCGCTGAGGCTCTTCACGGTCCTGTTCAGCTTCTTGTTCTCCTTCTCCAGCTCCTCGCTGGCGACCTTGTACTTCTCCGCCTCTCTGAGCTTTCTCCTTAGATCCGCATTGGTCTTCTCCAGCTCCGCGTTCTTCTTCATGGAATCCGTATCGGCGGACGGAACCGCGACAGGCGCCGGAGACTCCTCACGGCACGGCTCCGGCTCCTCCTCCATCTTCTCCTCTTCAGGCTCCTTGCCGATCAGCATGGTCGGGATGAGCTTCGGCTCGTACATGTCTAATCTGTCCACCATGCATTTCCATCTCTCCCCTTCGGAAACCGTCCTGTCTCCCAACTCCGACAATGCTACGCGTCTTCCGTCGATCATCGCATGGAATCCCTTATCGTCCTTCCTGAACACCGCTTCGATCATCTCCGGAACGGGAGGTCCTCTCTTCGGCTTCTCCTCCGTCTCCGCCTTCTTGCTCTTCCTCTTCGGCTTCCTGAGGTCGCGGCACACGATCTTATTGATATCGGCACTCATCGGACACCGCCTCCTTCATGACGCATCCCATGGCGGCGCTTCTGCACTCCGGCCTGTTGTAGAATCCGTTCGCCTGGAGGATGTACAGATCGTCTATGAACACCGTCCCCTCCCTCTCCTTGAGCTCGTCGCTCATGACGTCGTAGCAGGCTGCGAACACCACCTTCCTGCCGATCCTCTCTATGGTCTCCGCCGCGGGGCGCATGTCCCTGTCGCCGGTGACGATCACCGCGATGTCGTATACGTCCTCGTAGGCCATGCTGACCACATCCGCTACTATCGACGTGTCCACCTCCTTCTGCACGCACGTGCGTTCCGAGCCGTCCGTCAGAGGCGCCGGCTTCTTCAGGACCAGCTCGAATCCCGCCGATTCCAGAGTATCGTGAAGCAGCGACAGGTCCTGATTGTTCTTCGGAATAGAATCGTAGGCCTTCGCCGATACCAGGTCCATCCCTTCCGTGAGGACCTCGACCAGCCTCGTATAATCGAGGAACAGGTCCATCGACTTGTAGATCTCTATGCTCTCTTCCACGTTGTTCAGATCGATGAATACAGCTGCGCGCTCCCTATCCGTCATGCTTTCCACCTGCACCTGTGTGCGGATTGTGCAACGCATGAAGGTATAATAATCTAAGATTGTTATCTTTGTAACGTCTGTAACTTCTGTTACCTTCGTAATCCTTCCGCACCGTCCGGATTCCCGTTCCACCGCGGATCCGTATAATAACCTCTGTCTGTAATCTCTGTAATCCGTACTGTCATCGTTAAACCCCGGTCGCCGTTCCGGGTGTATGAACGGCGAGGAGATACTGACCGATAGGCGCCACGTCCGCTTCCTCCTCTTCCTGGGAGAGGCGGACCGGCCGATGAAGGAGTCCGAGTTCCTCGCCCTCACCTCCAACTACTACACCGCCCGCGCGGAGCTGGGCGTTCTGGTGGCGGAGGGTCTGGTGGAGTGCGTCGAGACCGACAGATCGACGGCCAGATGGTACGCGTTGACGTATCGCGGCAGGTCCATCGTCCCGGTGCTCAAGGTGGCCATCGAGAGGATGGACACCATCCTCGGCCGAGCCGTTTCCGACGCCGACGGCGAGGTTCTATAAACATAGCCTTCTGCTATCTTCTCCATGACGCGGAATGTCATCGTTTCCAGGGCTTCCTCGAGGAGGGGTTATCATCACGATACGCATTGACCCTTCAAGGAGGGAGGATCTGCATACGGAATTCAAGAGGGACTGGTCGGACCGTTATCTGCGCAATATCGCGGCGTTCGCCAACACCGACGGAGGCGTTCTCTGCATCGGTCTGGACGACGACGGGACGCCTGTCGGTCTGGATGAGATCGATCATGTCCTGAAGGTGATCCCCGACAAGATCTCGGCCGCCTTGGGCATATCTCCGACAGTGGAGGTGCGCGAGAAGGACGGAGTCGAGTACATCGCGATCGAGACCGATGCGTACGAGGATCCCGTCTTTCTGGACGGCAGAATCTGGGTCAGGAGCGGCAGCACCACGAGGATGATCCAGGGGCAGGAGCTGCGCAGATTCCTCTTGAGAGCCTCCGAAACCTCTTGGACGGAGTATCCGGCCGAAGGCTGCACCTTCGACGATCTCAATCCCGCCGCGGTCTCCGCATTCAGATCGCGCGCGAAGGATTTCGGACAGCTGAACGACAAGGAGCTGAAGCTTGATTCCGCCGTTCTTCTGGACAAGATGTATCTGTCCAACGGCGGTCGCCCTACCCGTGCCGCGGAGATACTGTTCGGAAGCGAACCGACCAGGATATCGCCGGGGGCCTGCATAACCATCGTCCGTATGGAGGGCTCCAAGGTGCTCTACTACCATGATCTGACCGGACCGATGTATATGATGGTCGATGCGGCGATGGACCTCATCAGGACCCAGTACACAGTGAGTCCCGTCACATACGAGGGCATACTCAGAAGAGACAACCATCCCTATCCGCTTGATGCCGTGCGCGAGGCTTTGTTGAACGCCATCATCAACTCGGACTATTCCCGCGGCATCCCGATCAAGATCGAGGTGGCATCGGACCACCTCGATGTGCTGAATCCCGGCGATATCCCGTACGGCAGGAGTCTCGAAGAAATAATCGACTGCCATCTGTCCGAGCCCAGGAGCATCGGTATGGCTGCCGCCTTCCGCAGGGCCGCGTACGTCGAGAGGTTCGGTCGCGGCTTCTCGATGATGATCGATGCGTACGAAGGTACCGGCGTGGATCCGCCCCGCTTCGAGTCGTTGGGCGGAATGTTCCTGGTTAGGTTCCGCAACATCGTTGCGGACAGGGGCATAGTGCCCAGGGACTTCTATGGAAGAGAGATCCGGGACTCCTCGATCGACGAGTCCGATTCCAGGTTGCTGTCGGAGCTCTCATCGAATCCGCATATCACGGTCCGGGAGCTGGCATCGAAGATAGGCGTCACGGAGCGTCAGGCGTATCGCAGGCTATCCTCTCTGACATCCAAGGGCATGATCCGTAGAGAGGGCGGCAAGAAGAACGGCGTGTGGGTTGTCGACTCCAGGATCGAACATCGCAGGTCGGATATTCGCGAGACTGATGCGATGTCAGGATAACACTGTTAACCTGACATCATGTCAGGATAACATTGTTAATATGATATCATGGCAATAAGTATGTCAGGATAACACTGTTAACCTGACATCATGTCAGGATAGGATGTCAGGATAACGTTGTTAATACGACTATTCAAGACGGTGGAGCCGAAGCTTCTCAAGAACAGGTCCAGATCCGGAGGATACGGATGAAAGACGTAGGGGTGAGTGGTCGAGGGACCACGATCCCCCCACTGGTCGCCGAAGGGGCGACCCGCGATAACTCGTATGCAATCAAATTCAAATAATATTCGATGCAACCGGCCCGACTCTGCGTCTGTCATGATGGTGGTTGTCGCGCTCCCTCTTCGAAATACGAAAGAGCAACCCATGTGTGTGACATGGCATCAAGAAGAGCAGGACTGTACTCAAATGATCGGGGAACGGGGGCAAGGCCCCCGCGGTCCCTTCAGAAGAGTTTGAACACCCTGTCGGCGTATCCGACGATGTCGTCCAGAGGGATGCCCGCGATGAGCGCCGCCTGGTCGTACATGATCACGGCCATGTCGGCCGCCTTCTCCTTCTCGCCGTCGTCGAACGCCTTCTTCAGAGCGGCGTAGGCGGGATGGGAGGGATTGACCTCCAGGACCCTCTTGGCCTTCACCTGGTCTGCCTGCCCGGGTATGGCGGAGAAGTACTTCTCCATCTCCAGGGACACGTCCCCGTCGGCGCTCAGGGCCACGGCGTGGGTCCTGAGCTTGTTGGACAGACGAACATCGGAGACGGTGTCGCCGAGGGTCTCCTTCATGAACGCCAGGACGTCCTTCTCGGCCTCCTTCTTCTCGTCGAACTCCTTCTTCTCGTCCTCGGTCTCCAGGCCGAGGTCCCCTCCTGCGACGTCGCAGAACTCCTTGCCGTCGTACTCCCTCAGGGTCTTCAGCGAGAACTCGTCCGCCTCCTCCGCCAGGCAGAGGGTGTCGTATCCCTTCTCGGTGACCTGCTCGATCTGCGGGAGCTGCTTGGCCCTCGCCACGGTCTCCGCCGCGGCGTAGTAGATCCTGGGCTGGTCCGGGGGCATGGCGTCCCTGTACTCCCTGAGGGTGATCATCTCGTCCCTCTTCAGCGAGTGGTACAGGACCAGGTCCTTCAGCATGTCCGCCTTGGCCCCGTAGCCCTCGACCATGCCGTACTTGAGCTGCAGGCCGAACGCCTTGAAGAACTCCAGGTACTTCTCCCGCTCGTCCTTCAGCATCCTCTCCAGCTCCTTCTGGACCTTCTTCTCGATGTTGCTCCTGATGGCCGCGAGCTGCCTGTCGTGCTGGAGCATCTCCCTGGAGATGTTCAGGCTCAGGTCGGGGGAGTCCACGACTCCGCGGACGAACCTGAAGCAGTCGGGGAGGAGGTCCTTGCACTTCTCCATGATCATGACTCCGGAGGAGTACAGCTGCAGCCCGGGCTCGAAGTCCCTGCTGTAGAAGTTGTACGGGGCGACCTTGGGGATGAA
>ERZ808258.724-NODE-724-length-11927-cov-3.193986_pt1 | contig 11927 bp, 8 predicted proteins | sample MGYA00521280_ERZ808258 | MGnify/ENA primary metagenome ERZ808258 (study PRJEB31516, sample SAMN03275585) | gut metagenome | biome: mammalia-associated habitat; material: feces | host: Papio cynocephalus | place: Kenya | collected 2012-07-19 ...
AAGTACCAAGCGCTGGTATTGATCCAAGGCCTCCACAAAATCGCCACTGGCCATAGCAATTTGAGCTCTGGTAACGCGAGGGGCAATAGCTTCTGGATAAGCGGCCATAACTGCCTGAATAACGCGAAGAGCTTCGGCAGGCTTGCCAACTTGACTAAGTACAGAAGCATAACGGCATCTGATATCCACATTGTTGGGATTAAGTTTACAAGCCTTATCGTATTGCTCTAAAGCCATGTCAGCTTGATTAAGCTTAATGTAAGCTTCACCGAGATCGACTAAAGCTTCTTCGTAGTCTGGCTTAACATCTAAAGCTCTCTTTAAGAAGTCTACAGCGACTACGTAATTGTTCATTTTTTGCAAATAAGTGCGGCCCACTGCTCTCAAGCTGCGAGCATCGTCAGGTTTAGCTTTAAGCACTTTGTTGAAGCCAAACAGAGCATACTTGGGCTCGTTGAGTTCCAGATAAGCCATACCAATCTCATAGTAAATATCGAGATTGTCGGGAGAGAGCTCCAAAATGCGCTGATAAACTTGAATAGCTTTGTCAGATTGACCAAACTTGCGATAGACTGAAGCTAAAATAGTTTGTGCTTCAAGATCGTTAGGATTGATTTCAACCGCACTTTTCAGCTCATTTATAGCTTTTTCACCATTTCTACGTTTTACGTAGCATTTGCCTAAACTGACATGGAACTGAGAATTTCTCGGTTGCAATTCAACAGCCTGACTGAAAGCTTTAATAGCATCGTCAATATTGTCCATTTGCTCGGAGACCAAGCCTAAGTTGTAGAAGCTATAGCTGTCGCGGGGGTTTAATTGAATAGCATGAGCAAGGGCTTTGGAAGCTCCGGCAAAGTTGCCCATCTTCTGATAGGCTTGAGATAAATTGAAGTAGGACTCATAATCTCCAGGATCAAGTTCCAAAGCTCTCTCGATAGCCTCAACAGCTTTAGGCCAATTACCAAGTTGGAAAGCGATTTGACCGTACTCACTCCAAGCTTCAGTATACTCAGGATTTAAAGAGACTGTCTTCTCGTACATTTGCATGGCTAAGTCGGGACGATAGACTTCTTTGCAACAACGAGCCAAAGAGAGGTAGCCCTCGGCATTATTTGGTTCAATATTTAGAGTCTTTTGGAATTGAACCATAGCTTGTTTATAGCGACCGGCCTTCATGTTGATACGGCCAAGAGAGAACAAATAGCGAGTACACTTGGCGTCTAAAGCGTGGGCAGCTTCAAATTGTTTGATAGCTGGTACAGTCTGGTTCTCTTTTTCGTAAATTAAGCCAAGCTGATAATGCGATTCGGCGGAACGAGGGTTATCTTCGGTAGCCTTACGCAAATTGATAATGGCCATTTTATTTTGGCCTAATTGATAATAAATTAAGCCAGCTTGTTCGCGGGCTTCCCAAAGACGAGGGTTAATATCTACAGCTTTATTGAGATACTTTAGAGCAACTTCCGGACGTCCTAAAAGTCGATTGGCACGACCTAATTGATAATGAGCATAGCCATCATTGGGATTGAGAGTTACCGGACGTTCAAAAGCGGCCAGAGCTTCTTTTACTTCTTTTCTGTAAAAGGCTAAATAAACAGGATCGGTAAAAGCATTGAGTACGTGAGGGTCAAGGCGCATAGCTTCTTCTAAATCTTCCAAAGCGCCCTTTAATTCAGCATTTTTGGCAAAAAGCAAACCGCGGTGCAAATACGCTAAAGCATGATTTGGTTGCAAATGCAAAGTTTGTTGAAAAGCTTTGACAGCTTCACCAAGATTTCCAGCTATCTGGTACTCCCGTCCTAGTTGGAAAAACGCCTCAGCGTCGTGAGGATGCAGTTTTACCATAGTTTGATATTTCTGCAAATTAGAAGCTGACAACTCTGCCATTGTAATTATAAACCCTCATTATATTTTTCCAATCTAACTTGGACTATCGTTCCAAATTGAGATTGGAATTAAACTGCTTGCGCAGCTCCGTCTCAATGCACATATAGAAAAGGACATGCTCATCTTATAATAAAACGGTCTGTTAGGCTTCGTGTTCAGCCGCTTTTATCCTACACAAACTGCGGAAATTTCGGCCTATTGGGCGTTTTAGCACTTGTTTTCAGTAGATTTACACAAAAAAATAGCGTACTTACCGGCAAATAGTATCGAGCAGGCTGAAAGAGCAGCTCTGCAGAAGTTGTTGTGAATTTTTTGGGATGGATTTGCCTGAAGATATTTTTGTTGGAGAAAAGAATGATTCAAGCTGAAAGATTGCGTTTATGGCCTTTAGAACATTGTGATTTAGGCAAAAATTATCAATGGGCCAACGATATGGAATTGTGTCGTTATGCAGGCGCTTTGCCTATGCCTAAATCGCTTAATGAATTGGAAGCCTGGTACAATAACGCCAGCAGTAATCCGGAAACTTCTATTTTTGCCATAAAACTGAATAATGGAGCCTATATAGGCAACATAGAAATACGCAATCTAGATTTACGCTGTGCCAATTGTGAATTAGGCATAATATTAGGAGAAACTTCCATGCGTGGCCAAGGCTATGGCCAAGAAGCGGTTATGGCCCTATGCGGATTCGTTTTTAATCAATTGCGCTTACACAGAGTAACTGTGCATGTTTTAGAATTTAACGAAAGGGCGGCCCATATGTTTACTAAATGCGGCTTTGTCCAAGAAGGAGTGGAGCGGGAGTCCTTCTGGTCAGACGGACGTTATTGGGATGTGCGCATTTTTAGCTTGTTGGAGAGTGAATTTCGCTCGCAAGCCACTAAGTTAGCAACTGCTACTAAGGATAGCGTAAAATAATTTTTATAGATATAAAATAAGACTGAATCCCAAAAAATATCGTGAAATAGAGGATAATAAATGAAACCCATCATTTGGTGTGGCGATCATGCTGAATTGATCGATCAAACCGCCCTTCCTACTGAAGAAAATTGGATTTGTTGCTCTACCCCAGAGAAAATTGCCTGGGCCATTGAGACAATGAAAGTGCGCGGAGCTCCAGCTATAGGCGTAAGCGCAGCCTACGGTATGGCTTTGGCAGCTCTCAATAATGCATCTTTGCCAATTGACGCTTTTAAAAAGAAGCTAGCTGCCGCCGCCAAACTTATAGGAGCAACTAGACCAACAGCCGTTAATCTTTTCTGGGCTCTTAAAGAGATGGAAAAAGTTTGGGCTACTTCGGATGATCCTAAGGCATTAGTTCAAGCTATGGTAAAACGTGCCCAAGAAATAGCTGCCGAAGATGAAAATATGTGCAAGGCCATAGGACGTCACGGAGCAGCTTTGGTGCCCAATAATGCTCGCATTTTAACTCATTGCAACGCTGGAGCTTTGGCCACAGCCGACTATGGCACAGCCTTAGGTGTAATTAGAGCTGCCTTCGAAGATGGTAAAGTAAAAATGGTTTGGGCTGACGAAACTAGACCTTTCTTGCAAGGCGCCCGTCTAACGGCTTGGGAATTACATAAAGATAATATTCCTGTACGTTTGATATGCGACAATATGGTCGGCCATTTTATGCAACGCGGCCAAATAGATATGGCTGTAGTCGGAGCGGATCGCATTACTGCCAACGGAGACGTAGCCAACAAAATAGGCACTTACAGCGTAGCTGTGCTTTGCAAAGAGCACGATATACCTTTTTATGTGGCTGCTCCCTACTCAACCATAGATCTAAATTTGCATGATGGCCGAGATATACCGATTGAAGAGCGCAAAGCTGAAGAACTCACGACAATGGCTGGCAAACGTATAGCCCCAGAAGGCATAGAAGTAGCAAACCCAGCTTTCGATGTTACGCCTGCAAAGCTAATTACAGCAATTATTACCGAAAAAGGCGTCTTCCGCCCTCCTTTCGATTTTTCTAAAGTGTTAGAGCAAAAGTAAAGCCGACACATTATCTATTTCCGCAACCGCACATCTCAAAATATAGAAGTCGGTTGCGGAATTATTTGTAAATTGCTGAAATAGTGGAGTTTATTATGGCTCGTTACGCTACTGATGACGCTATGCGTTTGCTGGAAACAAAAAAAATAAAAGAAGCGACCGCCTATATACTGTACGGAGAAGACGAATATTTAATTTCCGAAACGATGCATTTGCTGCGCAATTCTGTTATAGACGCCGATTTTGGCGATTTCAATTATACACGCCTCGAGTGCAGCGGTTCCACAAAAGTAGCCGAATTAGTTAACGCTTTGCGTGAATTGCCTATGCTTACCGACAAGCGTCTTTTAGAGTTGCACTTTTATCAGAACCTCCCCGAATCTACAGTAAAAAAAATTGAAAAAACATTTAAAGAGACTTTGCAAGAAGGTAGCACCGTCGTATGCTTAGTTAGCCATAACGAAACTAAAAAATCTAAAAGCAAATTAGTTACTTGGGCTCAAGATTATGCCCAAGAAATAAATTGCACCGTTTCAGCTTACAATCTCCCCCGTTGGATAGAACTTTATTTAAAAGATAAAGGTTGTAAATTCAAAGACTCCAAAGCCGCTCAAGAATTGCAAAATCGCGTCGGTACGAATTTACTAGATTTGAGCTCTCAGCTAGATCAATTGGCTCTTTATGTAGGCGACAAGAAAATCATAGATACAGAAGACGTCCATTTAGTCATACGCCCAAGCAACGAAGTAAAAGTGTGGGAATACACAAAAGCACTCACTCAAAAAGACTACAAAAAGGCCATGCAAGCTTGTGCTTCACTTTTGGAAGACAACGCTCAAAGAGGTAGCCTGACTCTAATTGCATTTACTAATAAATACTTGCGTGACTTAGCCCAAGCCTTAGATATTACTTCCAAATATGGTTTTAATTTAAACAGCTTGGCCCAGCAAATGAGCGATAAAAAAGATTTTCAAATAAATTATCTTCTCAAAGATTTGCGCAACTGGAAAGAAGCCAACTTGAGAGACGCTTTTCATAGTTTATGTCAGGCAGATTTGCGCCTTAAAACTGGTGGCGATCCCTTATTGACTATGCAATTGCTAACATTACGCATCGTAGGCAGACGTTGAACGCTTTTGTCGGTTATATTTTCTTGTATACATCGCAATATAAATAAACAAAAAAAATAGGCACAAGTTCAGCTATAAGAAGGGAGAGAAAAATTTAGGGAAGAAGTGGAATTATGAAGGGGCGCTGGTATGCCTTATTTCTGCGATTAGTGAAGAGAATAAGCTACTACGTTTCTCAAAGATGCGTTGTAGTGCTCTAATGAAAGCGGAAAGCTTCCGCCTCTATGGGCGTAATTAAACTTATGTCCATTAAAGAGATTGGCAGGAAATTGTCAGTTCGTTTTCGCAGAAAAAACTGGCGATTGTTGAAGTCTTTTACAAAGTAGAAAGTTTTTTGCCTAACTATTAAAAACATTAGGCAGAAGGCGATCAGCAGCCTATCAGCATCAATGTTAGGCTTTCTTTTTTTGGCCTGTGATCAAGCTTAAGTTGCTTCACTACTTTGTAAAAAAATAGAGTAGTCAAACAAAAAAAATGTGGGTGAGACGTCCCCACCAGACAGCGAGCGGCCGAAGTCTATTTAGTAGGATTAAGCCTTTTGCCCTTGTCTAAAAGTTCACGCGGTTGTAACTGCGGAGAATGCGTCAAAAAAAATAGGCAATAATATCACGCGGAGGCAAAGTTATGGAGACCCCTCAGAGCAGTGCGCTCGTTATAGGAGCCGCCAATCTGGATATAAAAGGTCACACTTGTTCTTATCATGTGGCCAAAACTTCCAATCCAGGTATGGTTCGCACTACAGCAGGCGGTGTGGCTCGCAATATTGCAGAGAATCTGGCCCGTATGAATGTACAAGCTACATTATTGAGTGTTATAGGCGACGATCTTTACGGTAGGCAGATACTAGATATAACTGGTTCCGCTGGCGTCGATTTGAGCAGGGTATTAGTATCTAAAGATCAGCGTACTGGCATATTTTTGGCGATTCTAAATCATTATGGCGATTTAGAGTCAGCTGTGGCCGATCTAGATATTATTAAGATGCTCACCCCTGAGTATCTCAGCAATAATATAGAACTTTTTGACAGTGCCAAATTTGTGGTCGTTGACGCCGATATCCCTACTCCTACTCTGGTATTTTGCCTTGAGCAATGCAGCAAGCGCGGCTTGCCTATTTGTGTTGAGCCTATTTCTGTGTCCAAAGCCAAACAAATAGTGCCTTTCTTGGATCAGATCACTATGGTTACTCCCAATCGCGAAGAAGCTGAAGTTTTGGTCGGATTCCCCTTGCGCAGCGCTGCAGACGTCAAACGCGCCGGCTTAGAATTGCTTAATCGTGGAGTAAAATGGGGTATAATTACCTTGGGTCCTGAGGGTGTTTTAATTGCCAGCCGTGAAGACGGGCAGGATATAATAGAATTTATTCCTTCAATTTCAACCGTTGTCACCGATACTGTAGGTGCTGGCGATGCTCTTACCTCAGGAGCAGTGTGTGGACTCTTAGACGGATTGAGTTTCCGTCAGGCCGTCGAGCGAGGAGTTTTATGTGCAACTCTCACTTTACAAACCTCTATGGCTGTCCATCCAGAACTGACGCTCGCTAAGCTCGAGCAATTTAAAAATTAGTTTTAATTTCGGCAGCTTCCTAGTAGTTGCCAGATATTAAAACCGGCAGAGATTGGCACGCATACTGGCTGCAGAATTGAAAGTTCATTTGCTGTGCCAATCTCAAAAGCAACAGGAGTTAATAAATAATGTTTAGTGTCGGAAGTAAAGTTATGCATCCGCTTCACGGTCTTGGCACTGTAGAGAGCATCGAGCATGAGGTGATTCTCGACCAAGATTGCGATTTGGCTTGTATATCGTTTCAAAACGATCGTCTAAGGATAAAAGTCAATCTGAGCAAAAAAAATGCTATGATTAGACCTCTAGTAGACAAAGAAGAAATTCTAAAGATAGTTTCTCATTTGAAAACTGCCGACAGCACTCTACCTACTCGTTCTTCTGATCGTTATAATTTCAATCTGCGCAAAGTAAAAAGTTGCGATATTTATCAATTAGCGGAAGTAATTCGCGATCTGACAGTCTTTTCTAAAAATCATAAACTGCCTCCCAAAGAACAGCAGATGCTAAAGCAAGCTCGTAAAACTTTAGCTATCGAATTTGGCTTTGTTACCAATCGCGACGAAGAAGACATAGAGTCGGAAATAGACGAAATTTGCCGCAACGAAGATAATAGTTTTATCTCTTAGTGATAGCTAAAAAAGAGCACCTGAAAAGCATTTATTTGCTTTGCTAGTGCTACACAAGAAGCTTAAATATAAAGCAAAAAACTGCAGCTTTACCTGCAGTTTTTTTTGTTTTATATTGGAAAAAAGTGTATACTCACAGTGCTATGCTAAATACTAACACAACTATCACTTACAACTCCACTCGCCCTTTTATATGTGCAACTATTTTAGTAGGCGCTCAAAGTGAGCCATTTTTGCCTGCTTGTCTCGAGTCTGTAGCCGAGGCCGTAGACTACGCTGTTGTCGACTTAAATGGCAACTATGAAGAAAATGCGAAAGTTTTGGAAAGTTCTCGCCTTTATAAAGAAAAGCGCATGCGCATTGAAAAGAGCGTTTTTAAAGATTATTCTACTGCACGCAATAATACTTTTGCTATGCTGCCTCCGGAAACGGAATGGATTATGCGCCTAGATGCCGACGAAGTCCATTTTCCTCGAGATTTGCAAGTAATTACTAGAACACTTATTCCCAACTTAGATGACAGCGTAGGCATGTTTGATAGTTATAGTTTAACTTTCTTTCATTCATTTAAGTATGTAGCCAAATTGGAACGACGCCATGATCTTTTTGTTCGCTATCATAAAGGTATGAAATACGAAAGAGCTATACATGAGCAACTTGTAGGACGTCAAGGGATACGTCTAGCTGCTCCTTATATTTTTCCCCATTACTCATTACTAAGAGATCCTGAAGAATTTTTACAAAAGGTCAAAGACTACATAAAAAAAAGCAGTCAGGAAAGTTCTTTAAAAAAGATGTTAGCTAAAGATCCTATGATTGAACTTATAAAAGATAAGGAAGGAAGGAAGGAAGGAAGGAAGGAAGGAAGCGTTAGAGATTATGAGGGCGCGTTTCCTTCAAGAGCAAGACAAGATATTTCTTTATAATGGCCAACATCCGGAAGTAGATATCGATTGGCTAGATCCTAATAAAGCTCCAGATTTTATAAAATTAATGCAAGAAGAGCTAGACGCAATCTTAGAGGGTAAGGCTAAGCCTCAACATGGAGGAAAAAGACGTATTCTCTTCCGCCTCCCCTCTTTATTATTCCACTTAAAAACTTGGTATGCTAAAAAACAAGCTCTACATTTAGCTGCCACTCAATTGAAAAAGAGTCTTCCCTAAAATTATTTTCCACCGCGTCGCAATTTTACACTGCGTGCGCGGCGGGCTTATTTTAGTGTCTTTTCAAGTAAGCTATAGCTTCAGCTAAAGCCGAGTATGAGGAAGCAGATTTTATATCAGGAGTGATACCGGTCTTATTTATAGCGACTCCGTCTCGGCTTAAAAACAAACCTGTGCTCACTCTGAGCCCATAGCCTCCTGTCAAGGGGTACAAAGTTTGGATTAGCCCTTTACCAAAAGTTTTCTGCCCAACTACAACAACATTAGGACGCCCTTTTAAAGCTGCAGTGACAATTTCAGCTGAACTAGCGGTACCTTTATCAGTAAGAATAGCTATACGCCCTTTAAAAGCTGGTGGATAGGAATTATTCATGCGTTTAAGACCACTGCGCCTCTTTACTTTTAATAATTCACCTTGGCTAAAAATAGCAGCTGTTCTTAGTCCTTCCTTAAAGTCTCCTCCCGGGTTGGAACGCAAATCTAAAATAAGCTTATCTACTGAAGCAACGGTCAGTTTTTTTAAGTTTTGGCTTACTTCATTAGCTGTAGTGGGAGAGAAATAGCCAATGTGAAGGTAACCTATTTTAGACTCTAAAGTTTTGGCTGAAACTGGAGGCAAAGTTAAAGAGGCTCTAACTACAGCTACTTGCATAGGCTTGCCACTTCTAACTATAGATAAATTAGCCGTCGAGCCCGCCTCACCAGCTAGAAGATCGCCAGCTCGATAAAAGCTCATACCTTTGACAGATTTTCCATCAACAGCAGCAATAAAATCTCCCGAGCGCAAACTTGAAGAGGCTGGAGAATTTGGCAAAGTACCTACTACCACCAAACCACCACGCCAAGCCAGCTCGACACCTATGCCAGCAAAGCGTCCACTCTGGGCCATAAGTTTATCCTTTTCCATATCTGAGCGTGTTAAAAGCGCCGTATAGGGATCGCCAATACTTTCCACCATACGCTCGATAGCTCTCTCACCTGCTTTCCCAACCAAATTGGGATAAGTACTTTGCATAGTCTGGAAAGTAGCTTCTAAATTGGAGTTACTTAAAGAAGTGCCAGTTAGAGAAGTGCTTGCCTGAGGTATAACCTCTCGTAGACCTAATTTTAAGCCATGATTTAATTTATCTTCTGTAGGATAGAAGATCGATTGCTGTAAAAGCAAAGTTCTAACTTGTCCAACAATACTACCAACTGTCCCGGAAGCCAAACATAAATAGGATAACAAGAAAAAGGAGGAAAAGCCCAAAGCCCAAAAGGCCAGACTCTTACCAACCATTTTCTTATTAAGCAATTGTAGAAAAGTCTTTATTTTCAAGTTTTTTTCTGCCTTTCTTTAGCAAAAAATAACTATATATTTTTCACTTGCTGCTACCAAAATTACCACTTTGGAAGTGGATTTTCCGCTACTTATCGGGGCTAAAGCCTGCCAAAAGGGAATTTTTCAATTAACATATATGTAGAACCATCTGGCTACCAAGTCCAGTTTATAAGTATGTCTTTAAGTTAAAAAATGTACTCGGCTAGCCATGTAACTCCCATTTTAGAAGGCTTTTCCCAATTTTTTTGCGAACCTAGCGGTCAGGTTCTTGTCAGCGGTGAATAGAATCTTCCGTACGCGGGATTATACGGACATCCTCTAAGGAGAGTTTATAAAGTGCCCACCTATCAGTATCAGGCCCAAACTAGAGATGGCAAGATCCTCGACAGCACTATAGAAGCAATAAATCTCAATGTGGCCATAGATACTCTAACTTCCAGCAAGCTAAAAATTATTGAAATTGCTCCGCTGAAATTTAATCCCCTGGGCTTTCTCAATGCTTTCAGAGCGCTAAAAAGAGAATCGGTAGTAATGATGACTAGGCGCATGGTAGCCCTAGTTAAAGGCGGGCTCTCCTTAGATAAAACCCTAACAGTATTACAAGAGCAAGAGGAAGACCCCAAGCTTAAGCCGATTTTATCACAAGTTCTTCATGATGTGCGCATTGGTTCTAGCGTATCTTGGGCTATGTCCAAGCACCCGCAAGCTTTCGATACCCTCTATATATCTATGATAAAAGTTGGCGAAACTACTGGCGATATAGGTGCTTTACTAGAGCGCTTAGCCAATTTTTTAGAACGAGACTTGAGCATTAGACAAAAAGCCAAATCAGCCATGGCTTATCCTACTGTAATATTGGTAGTTAGCCTTTTGGCTATAGGCGGAACCTTCTTCTACATTATGCCTCCTCTTTTGGGTGTATTTACGCAAATGGCTGTAAGTACAGCCAACTTACCTCTACCCACAAGAGCAATATTCTCCCTAGCCAATCTTACAAAGAGCCCCCTAACTTATCTAACCATAACTCTTATAGCAGCTTATTATGCCTTCTTCGTGTGCCCTTATCTTAAGTCCAATAGTGGCAAATTAAAGTACGACCAATTTAAACTTACTATTCCTATATTTGGAGAATTGCATAAAAAGCTTTTAATAGCTCAATTTTGTCGTATTCTCTCTACTTTGCTGGGCACCGGTATTCCGGTAGTAAAAAGCTTAGAGATATTAAAAGATTTCTCTGGCAACGAATATTTCAAACAGAGAGTTATCGTGCCACTTATAGATGGCATAAAAAAAGGTCAGTCTATGTCGGCCATTCTTGAAAAAGATGGTTTCTTCCCTACTATGGTTCAAAGTATGATAGCTATAGGTGAAACAGCTGGTGAAATGCCCCGTATGTTAGCTCGCGTCTCCGACTTTTATGATAAAGAAGTTGTTTATGCTTTAGAAAGCATGCTCAATTTAGTGGAGCCAGTTATGATTGGCAGCCTGGGCGTATTGATTTGTTTTATCCTTTTATCCGTGTTTTTACCCCTTTACCAAGCAATTATAAATATGAGCATTTAAATTAAAAAATCAGCGAAAAAAAACTACACGCAGGAAATGCTACAAAAGCTAGCGCTGCCTATAATTATAAATACTTGCTTCATTCTTGGAAGCAGGTATTTTTTGTATTATTTATATACGCCCAAGAAAGCGACCAGCAAAACGCAAAAAAAAAGAGCTGCCACCCCGAAGGCTGACAGCTCTTCTTTCTAACTATCTATCGGTATATGCTTTTACAAGCAACTACCGCTCAGATTAGCAGAAGACTTACTTAATGACGCTAGCCATGTCGACTTTGCGCATCTCGCGGCAGTTAGGCCACCAGTCGAAGGACTTGAAGGTCTGACCATTGCGTACGAAGGTGCTGGCATAGTTGTTGTGGCTGACTTTGATGGAAGTGATGCCGAGTTCGTCTAAGGTCTTGAGCTCGTTGGCTTCGGCGATACCGTTACCATTGACATCGGTCCAAACTCTGAGCTCTTTGAGCTCAGCGCCCTCGAGAGAGCCGCTGTTGTCAACGTCTAAAGATGCCATCTCTTCGTAACCGTTATCGAAACCGTTAGCGATACCGAAGAGGTTGGTGCCCTTCACACTACCATCAGCATTGGGGCGGCAGAGCAAACCATCGTTAGCGCCTACCCACTCAGTCAGAACAGGGAAGCCGTTGCCGAAGAAGTCGAA
>ERZ808258.725-NODE-725-length-11875-cov-5.277496_pt1 | contig 11875 bp, 12 predicted proteins | sample MGYA00521280_ERZ808258 | MGnify/ENA primary metagenome ERZ808258 (study PRJEB31516, sample SAMN03275585) | gut metagenome | biome: mammalia-associated habitat; material: feces | host: Papio cynocephalus | place: Kenya | collected 2012-07-19 ...
GCGCCGGAACGGCGATGGCGTTGCGCCGGAACGGCGATGCCGTTGCGCCGGAACGCCTATGCCGTTGCGCCGGAACAGGCTCACGGAGCAAGAATCGCGCCTCCTCCATGCTGGCTCCAACAGGGGACGCCGGGATTGACGCGGTACGCGAAATAGTGTATACTAGACGGCAGACAATAGGAGAAAAGGAGTCCTCTATGAAATATGTTTGCAAAGTTTGCGGTTACGTCTACGATCCCGCCGAGCATGACGGTGTCGCGTTTGCCGACCTGCCGGCGGACTGGGTATGCCCGATTTGCGGCGTCGGGAAAGACGAATTCGAGCCCCAGAACTGATATTTGGCCCTTTTTTTCGCCTGTTTTGCCTTGAAAGCGGTGTTTTTTCGCAAAAGGCACTTGCGGAGAGGGGTCGTTTTATGATAAAATATCAGACCAATATTTCATTTCAGTTGAAAGGAACAGACTATCATGAAGATGACATGGCAACCGTCGAAGATCAAACGGAAACGGAAAATCGGGTATCGCGCACGTAAAGCGACGAAAGGCGGACGCAAGGTTCTCGCGGCGCGCCGCGCGAAGGGTCGCAAGCGTTTGACCCAGGTCTGAGGACGCACATGTCCACGCGCCTGCCCGGACCGAAGTACAAATGCGTCTTCGACCGGGGATGCTCCCGCCGGGGGCGTCTGCTGGTGGCGTGGTCGCTGGGAACAGGCAACGCCGACCGTTTGGCCGGCGTTGTCGTTTCCAAACGAACGTTCCACGATGCGGTAGACCGCAATCGCGCCAAACGTCTCATGCGTGAAGCCTATCGGCTGTTTGTCAAGGCGGACGAAGCGCCGAAAGGCGTCCTTTGGGTGTTCATCGCCCGCGCGGCGATTCGGGGAAAGACCTGTGCGGACGTCTTGGCGGAAATGAGGCGGTTATGCGCACGCTTTTGATACTGGCCGTCCGCGGATATCAAGTTGTTTTGAGCCCTTTTCTGGGCGGATACTGCCGTTTCGAGCCCAGTTGTTCGCATTATATGATAGACGCGTTGCGGATACACGGCGCCGCCAAAGGTGTTCTGTTGGGGCTGTGGCGCCTTTTGCGCTGCCATCCTTTTGGCGCGCAAGGCTATGACCCCGTGCCGCCACCCGGCCGGTGGCGGAATGATTTTACGAAAGAACCGGTTAAATGAACAAGTCAGAAAAACTAATTTGTCTTGTACTCGGCCTTGTTTTGGCCGTCTACATCTTCTCCAGCATGCGCGACGCGAAGAAAGCGCGCGAATCCGCCGCGGAACAGGTTGCCGCCGCGCAAACCGCCGCGCCCGTGACGCTCCCGGCCCGCCCGGCGGAAGCGAAACCGGTCGAAACCGCGCCGAAAGCGTCCGTTTCCGTGCCGAATGTCCCCGAGAAGACGGTCGTCCTCGAAAACGGCGAGCTCAAGCTCGTCCTTTCCTCCTGGGGCGCGGTCGTCAAGAACGCCACGCTGAAGGAGTATGCCCGCAAGCGGGGGGCGGTCTCGGAATCGAACCCGGCGCTCGTTTTCGACTACAGCTCCGCCCCGCTGGGGACGCTCGAGGGCGTCGCCGGCCTCGCCCCGAACGCGGCGTACGAGGTCCGCACCCTGACCTCCAACGCGGTGGTGTTCGTGAACGCCGCGGCCACGCGCACCTACACGCTCCAGCCGGGCTACCGGGTCGAACTCGAGGAAACGTTCCGCACCGCCCCGGCGGGCCGCACCACGCTGTCGCTCGGGTCCATGGCCATGGGCGCGAGCAAGAACGATCTGCTTTCCGTCGACAGCTGGGCGATGGACGCCAAGGGCGGGGCGGTCGTGCACCATGACGACGACGATTCTCCGCTGAAAAGCTACTTGGCGGGAAGCTCGCTGGGGTGCAGCGGCGGCGGAAACGCCGCAGGACTGCCGGCGTCCACGCAAATCGCCTATCCGGGCGCCCAGAAGTGGGTCGCCCTCAAGGATCGCTTCTTTGTGACGGCGCTTGTGGCGTCCAGTGCGACGAATTCGGGCTTTGAAGCGACCGTTTCGCGCGACACGCAGGCGGCGACCTACCGCCCCGAACGCCTTTCGGCGCGCGCGGTGTTCGAGAATGCCGGGAATATCCGCACGTCGACCTTCTATGTCGGACCCAAGAAACAGGCGCTTTTGTGGGACATGGGGATGAAGGACGTCATGGAATTCGGCATGTGGCGCTGGGTATGCTACCCGCTCGTGTGGGTATTGAACGTTTTCAACGACTGGATCCCGAGCTACGGCGTCGCCGTCATCCTCCTCACGATACTCGTGCGGCTCCTCTTCTGGCCCCTCACGCACAAATCGACCGTGGGCATGAAGAAGATGCAGGAAATCCAGCCTTTGATGAAGGAATTGCAGGCGAAATACAAAGACAACCCCAAGCGTCTGCAGCAAGAGACCTGGCAGCTCTACAAGGAGCGCAAGGTCAACCCGATGAGCTCGTGCCTGCCCATGCTCGTGCAAATCCCGGTCTTCATCGCCCTTTTCAACGTCCTGCGCGCGGCGGTCGAGCTGCGGTACGCCGGATTTTTGTGGATTCCCGACCTTTCCGAGCCGGAAGGTCTCTTCGCTTCCTGGTTCCCGTTCGGCGGGCTCAACATCCTGCCGATTCTGATGGCGGCGACGATGGCGCTCCAGAGCGCCCTCACTCCGTCCACGGGCGACAAGAGCCAGCAGCGCATGATGATGGTCGTCATGCCCGTCATGATGCTCGTCATGTTCTATTCCTTCCCGTCCGCCCTTTCCCTCTACTGGACGGTTTCGCAGATCTTGAGCATCGTCCAGATGTGGCTCATCCGCCGCGCTTCCGAAAAAGCGGCGGTCCGGCCGTCCGTCGAGGTGATCGACCCGCCCCAAACGCGGCAGATGCGCCGTCACGGGAAAGCGGAATAATCACCCGAAAGGAGAAGGTTCCGATCATGACAGGTGCACGGCGAAGCTGGTATGTCGCAAGCGCGGCACTCTTGGGCATCATCGTCTTCGGAATCATCCTCCTCTATCAGACGGCGAACTTCCGCACCACGGTCGAACAGCTCATCGAGGAGGACGTGCGCGAAAAGACGGAAAGCGCCGCCCATATCCTGGGGCCTCTCATCGAACGGGGCGCGAAAGACAAGATCGCCGCCTGGTGCCAAACCCAACGCAAGCGCGGCATTCGCGTCACGGTCGTGGACAAAAAGGGCGCTGTTCTGGTGGACACGGACAACGTGACCGGCAACCACGGCGACCGGGAGGAAATCCAGCAGGCCTGGACGAGCGAGGGGGGTGTCGTCGTCCGCCGGTCGGCGACGCTGGGATCCTACTGGCTCTATTGCGCCCGGCGGGTGGGCGACCATGTCGTGCGACTGGCCGTTCCCTACAACGAAGTCTCCCGCCCCGTGCAGCTGGCGCGGAACGGGCTTGTCGCGGCGGCCGTCATCGGCGCCTGCGCCGTCGTCCTGGTCTTCTTCCTGACGCGGCGTTTGGCCACGCGGGTCGAGCTGCAGGACGTCCAGCTCGCGGCCGCGCGCGCCAACGAAGTCTTCCGCCGCGATTTCACCTCCAACGTATCCCATGAACTGCGCACGCCCCTGACCGCCATCCTCGGGGCGGTGGAAATGATGGAAGACGCCGAGACGCTCTCCCCCGAAGACCGCGCCGATTTGCAGCGGATCATCCGCACCCAGGCCTCGCGGCTCAATGCGCTCGCGAAGGACGTCCTCTCCCTCGCCCGCATAGAATGCGAACAAACAGAGGACAAATCCCGCGATTTCGCCGACATTTGCATCCCCGACATCCTGAAGAACGTCCAGACGCTCGAGGCGCCGCGCGCGGAAGAAAAAGGCGTCCGGCTCGCCGCAACCTGCCCGGAGCCGCTCCATATCCGCGGCGATGCCGACCTGATCGAACAGGCGCTCGTCAACCTGATCGAGAACGCGCTACGGTATTCGGGCTCGGACAGAATCGACATCGCCGCGCGGAAAGCGGACGGTTCGCTCGTCCTTTCCGTCACGGACTACGGCATCGGCATCCCCGCCCGGCATCTGCCCCACATCTTCGAGCGCTTTTACCGCGTGGACAAGGCGCGCAGCCGCAGCGTGGGGGGCACGGGGCTGGGGCTCGCGATCGTGAAGCACATCGCCATCCTGCATGGCGGGACCGTCTCCGTCGAGTCCGTGCAAGGCTCCCGCACCCAGTTCAAGCTCGTCCTGCCGCTCGCCTCCTCCCGCACCTGACGCGAGGGGACCGCGGCAGTTCCACCCTCCCCTCGCGCATGCAGGGCGGTTCATCCCCGGTCCCGGAGATTTCTCACGCCAAATCAGAAATGGCGAGAATGTGCGCTTCGCCCGCGTAGACCGGCTCGTCCCCCACGCGCAACACGCCCGTCGGGGCAATGCCACCGCAAATGCCGCGCACGCGTTGTGCATCCCCGGCGGATTGGGAGACTTCCACGATCTTCCCTTTCAAAACGTCCCTTTCGGCTATCTGCGCATAAAACGCCGAGAGACCCTGCCCACGCCAAACCGGATACAAACGCGCAAGCTCCGCCAAAACCGCCTCCCGCACCGCCGCCACCGGCACATTCGCCGCGCCCTCCAGCGCAAAGGACGTCGCACGCGCGGCGAAGGCGTCCGGGAACCGCCGCGCGTTGACGTTCACGCCCAGTCCCGCGATTACGCGCTCGCCATGCCGCTCGCACAGAATGCCGGCGATTTTGCGTCCGGCGACCAGCACGTCGTTCGGCCACTTGATGCCGGTTCGGCGTCCGCCCAGCAATCTTTCCACCGCCTGCGCGACACCCAACCCGACCATCAGCGGCAGAGTCGCCACGTGTTCCGCCGGGAGGTCCGTCACGTCCAAAACGGCCGAAAGCGCCAGATTTTCGCCTTTGCCCGAATGCCAGGGATGGTCGAGCCGTCCGCGCCCCGCCGTCTGTTCGTCCGCCGTGAACACGTCCCCCGGCCGCCCCTGCCGGGCGTCCAGATTCGTCGAAAGCGTGCTTTCTTTATGGTAGAGGCGCCAGTTCATGCGAGGGCAAGTCCTTGTATCTCGGGTTCCAGTTCAATGCCGAAGCGTTCCTTCACCCGCAGCCGCAAAAGCCGCGCCAAAGCGAGAATGTCGCTCGAATTCGCCCCTTCCTCCGCGGCGATGACGTTGGCGTGCCCCTCCCACACATACGCACCCCCGACGCGCAGCCCCTTCGCGCCAACCGCCTCCAGGAGCCGCCCGGCGAAATCCCCCGGCGGATTCTTGAAGACGCTCCCGCAGCAGCGCGGCGGAAACTTCTTTCGCCGCGCGAGATAGCCGGCGGCGTTTTCCGACTGGGCCGCGGCGAGCGCCGCCGCGTTCCATTCCACGTCTTCTATCTCCCCGTCGAGCGCACTCGTCCGGTAGCCGAAGCCGCAGGCGGAAGCCGGAATCCACTGTCCACCCACCTTGACGCGGCGCACCAGCTCCCCGACGGAATGCCCGAACGCACCCGCGTTCATCTTCACCCAGCCGCCGATCGTGCCCGGCACCCCCGCCATCCATGCGATCCGCAGCGTCGCCCCCGGCCGCGCCGCCGGTCCTGTCGCCTTTTCGTAGGTGTCGCACGTCGTGAGGTCGCTGATCCACAGGTTGGACCCCATCCCCACGATGTGCCGCGCCCCGCCGCCGACCGAAAACCCGCCCGTCCGGAAGAAGGAAAGATTCCGTAGCGGCACCCGCGTTTGCGTGCGGCCGTCGGGGATACCCCGCCCGAAATCCGCCTGGATCCGCGGGACGAGCCCGATGATGTCGCCCGCCCCCAATACCAGCTCAACATCGCCGGGACGGTGCTCCAAAAACGCATGTTCCCACGCCTCCGCACAGGAGCGCGCCAGATAAAAGGTCCCGGTTCCGCGTGCGCGGCATTCCGCATACAGGTCCGCGCTGTCGCCGCCGGTGATGGGGGACTCGAACGCCGCGTAGGTCGGGCAGACGACGACTTCGTCCGCGCCCGCGAAAGCGGCGGGAAAATCCTTCAGCAGGGCCTTCGTCCGCGAATAGCGATGGGGCTGGAAGAGTACCCTGAGCTTCCCGGTGCAGACCCGGCGCGCCATGCCGATCGCGCACGCCATTTCCGTCGGATGGTGCGCATAGTCCGTATAGACTCCCGGCGCGAGCGGCTGGAAGCGCCGGTCGGGCAGGTCGCGGACGATTTCCGCGAGCGCGGCGAGTATGCGTCCGGGGGCGTGTCCCCGCCGCAGGGCGACTTCCATCGCCGCGCGCGCATTCAAACGATTGTGGGGCGCGAGCGCGGCGAACGCCGGCGCGTCCGGCAGAGGAGAGAGCGTCGGGACTTCTATGACGCCCTTCGCCCGGGCACGCGCCGCGTCGAAGCAGGCGCGGTAGTCCGCGCGCGTTTTGAAGTGGTCCGGGTGGTCATACTCGCAGTTCGTCACGACCAGCGTCGCCGCGGCATATTGCGCGAGCGTCCCGTCCGACTCGTCCGCCTCCACGACAAGCGGACCTTTCCCGGCGTGCGCGACCGGGAACGCGCCCGTCTCGCCGCCGATGGCCCAGGCTGGATCCTCCCCCAGTGCGCGCAGGAGCTTGGCGGTGAACGTCGCGGTCGTCGTCTTGCCGTGCGAACCGCAGACCGCGATCGTCTCGCGCCGAGCCGAAAGCGCGGCGAGGACCTGTCCGCGATAGAGAATCCGCCGCGCCGCCCGGAATTCCGGGTTGTCCGGGTGCACGGCCGGGGTGACGACGACATAGTCCGCCCCGACGACGTGCCGCGGGTCGTGCCCGGTCGCCACGGGGATGCCCTGCCGCGCCAGCCAGCGCGTCCGCGGCGTTTCGTACTTGTCGCAACCGTCGACCCGCGCGCCCAGATCCTTCAACAGAACGGCGAGGCCCGCCATGCCGACCCCGCCGATGCCTATGAGATGGATGCGCCTGCCTGCGACGTTCAAAGGAAGATGGACTTCGCCCGTTTGCACAGCTGTATCGCAATCCCCCACGGATCCCGCACAATCGCCATGTGGAACGCCGGATCCTCCAGCGTCAGCTTTTCGAGCGTGCCGCCCGCGGCAACAAGCCGCTCCGCGTCCGCCTTCACGTCCGCCGAGACGAAGGCGACATGCAGCGTCATCGCGTTCATCCGGCGGTAGTCGGGGGCGGCGGGCGTTTCGCCCGTGCGGTAGATCTCGACGCCCGCCGTGCCGGAATCGTCCAGCAGGAACGCCGAACCCGGCGCAGAACGGCGGAACCCGAGGTTCTCACACCACCAGGCGATGAGTTTCTCGGGCTCCGGCACGTCGAACGCGATGTGTTCGAGCTTCAAAGCGCTCAGCCTTCCGCTTCGAGCGCGGCGTCGACTTCGTCGGTCGTCTCCATGTTCGTGAAGACGTCCTGCGTGTCCTCGAGATCCTCGAGCATGTCCACGAACTTGTTGACCGCCTTCGCCTGCGCGAGGTCCGAGACCGTGGCCATCATGTTCGGGACGAGGCCGATGTTCGAATTCTCTTCGTCCACGGCAATGCCGGCGTTCTTGACCGCTTCGAGAACGGCCGTGAAGTCCGTGGGCTGGCACTTGACGGTGAAACCGTCGTCTTCCGCGACGACGTCTTCCGCGCCGCCCTCGAGCGCGATTTCCATCACCTTGTCTTCGGTGAGGCCTTCCGCCGCCGGGATGATGATCTGGCCGAGGCGATCGAAGAGACGCGAGGCGCTGCCCGGCTTGGCGAGTTCGAGACCGTTCTTCTTGAAGACGTTCGAGACTTCCGCCGCAGCGCGGTTCTTGTTGTCGGTCAGGACGGTCACGACGACCGCCACGCCGCCCTTGATGCCCTCGTACTGGGCGTCCACCAGCGCGGCGGACTCGAGTTCGCCCGTGCCCTTCTTGATCGCGCGCTCGATGTTGTCGTTCGGCATCTGCGCGGCCTTCGCCTTGGCGATGAGCGTGCGCAGGGTCGGGTTGTTCGCCGGATCCTTGCCTTTCGCCTTCACGACGATTGTGATTTCCTTGCCCAGCTTCGAGAAGATTTTACCCTTCTTCGCGTCTGCCGCGCCTTTCGCGCGCTTGATTGTCGCCCAGTGGCTGTGACCTGACATTTTATTCTCCTTGGATTACAGATTGAAAGTTTGTTTCGAAATCAGATTTTATGGCGGTAGGTGATGCGCCCCTTGCCCAGATCGTAGGGGGAAATCTCGACGGTGACCTTGTCGCCGATCGCGATCTTGATGAAAAACTTGCGCATCTTGCCCGAGATGTGCGCGAGGACTTCGTGCCCGTTCTCGAGACGCACTTTATACATAGTAGCCGGCAGAACCTTGGTCACGGTTCCCGTGACCTCGATCGCCTGATCTTCTTCTTTCGCCATTCGGTTTTACCTTATTTACACAAAAACAGTATAAAGTATACCAAAATCGGGACGATTGGGCAAGTGCAAAGTTTGGAAAATCGAAAAGCGAAAAGCGCATCCTGCCGCGAGACGCCCGGGACAGGCCTTTCCAAGGGATGGCGGGCTCGCCCGGCGGAACGAGAAAGCGGGGAAATGAAAGAAACCTCTCACGCCAGGACCGAAACCGCGAAAGGGAAAACCAAATGAGAATGTTCGGACTGCCGCCAAGAGGACTCAGGAAAATTTTCGACAAAATGTCACGCCACGCTTGCATTTTATCCCCCTAAGCGCCGCGCGGCGTCCCCAACTCTCGAATCGGAGACTTCGCCCGCGCACGCGGCAAATCCGGTTTTGTGCGCGCGAACCTTGTCCCTCGTCCGGACGCCGGGACGGCGCCTGCCGGGAGCGTCGACCGGAGACCTTGGTTTCTTGAAGCGGAGATCCCGAGAAGAGTCGGATGTCGCCGCCCTTCCGGACGCATGGTCCCGAATCCTCGCCAAAACGGACACGATAGCCCGCCCCCTCATCCGCGTTATCCGTGTTATCCGCGGACTCCATTTATCCACGGATTGGCACGGATTGCGCGGATAGCCCCCCCCCCCTTCCGCGTTATCCGTGTTATCCGTGTTATCCGCGGACTTTTCCCCGTCTATTTTGTCCACGGATTTACACGGATTGCGCGGATAGCCCGTCCCCCATCCGCGTTATCCGTGTTATCCGCGGACTCCATTTGTCCACGGATTCGCACGGATTGCGCGGATAGCCCGTCCCCTTCCGTGTCCATCCGTGTCATCTGCGGACTCTTCCCTGGATGCGCGGACAATCAAGTCTCGCGATACTTTGACTGTTCATCGAGCGCCCCTTCCGCAAATCCCAGTATATATTTCCATCAACTGCGTATAGTTGCTTTCGGGCGTGAACCGGCGCTCGTACGCCGCGCGCGCCGCCGTGCACATTGTCCGATAGGCGTCTTCAGGCAGGCGCAGGACGTGGACCAGTGCCTCCGCCAAGGCGTCCGCGTTCCCCGCTTCGAAAACGAAACCGGTGCGTCCGTTCTCGACAATGTCCGGCAGCGCCCCGAGATCGGACACGACGCACGGCGTGCCGGCGGCGAGTGCCTCGAGAATCGTCATCGGCATGCCTTCAAAACATTCACTGGGCAGGACGCAGCCGCGCGCGCGGGCCAGTTGCCGCCGGACCTCACCATTCGTTTTCTGTCCGGCGAAATCGACCGCGAGCCCCCGCGCCAGCCGTTCATAACGTGCGCGTGCATCGCCGTCGCCGATCAGCGTCAGCCTCACCTTCCCGGACTCCGCGGCCTTCATCCACTCCTCCACCCGGCGCCAGGCGGCGATCAGGGTCGCAAGGCCCTTTTCGTCGCTGAGGCGGCCGACATACACGATGTTCCCCCGGTCGCGCCACGCGCATTTCTCCGGGGAGGCCGCGTCACTTCGGATAAAGTTGGGTTTGACGGCGAGTTTGTCCGCCGGCAAGCCCGCCTTCACCATCTCGGTCTTCTGGAATTCGCTCAAGACGATGAAGCGCGCCACCCAACGCGGCAGACGGGCGCGGTAGAAGGAGATGGCCCCCGCCAGCGGAAGAGTCGCGAGGAGGCTGTGGCGGTAGCAGCGATGTGCGATCGCCGGACCTGCGCACCGCCTGTCGAGGCAGTCCGTGCAGACCTTGCCCGCCCGCATCGGTATGCCCGCCGCGCAAAACAACCGGTAGTTGTGCAACGTCATCACGACCGGCGCATAACGGGACGCCGCGCGCACGGCGAGGAGACTTATCAGCGGAAACATATTGTGGAAGTGGACGACATCCGGCCTGAACGCGCGGCAAACACGCGCCAAATCGCGCGCGGCGAACGGATTCCCGAGCACGCTGAACGCGCCCAAGATCTTGCCGAAAAGGCCACGCCTGCGAATCGCGTCCGAATGCCGCGTGAAGGTCTCCACGCACTGCCCTTGTGCACGCAGAAGCGCACATTCGGCTTCAAATACCGTGTTCTCCCCGCTCGGCGCGGAAGAGCCGTAGTAATTATGGACGAGCAATATGCGCATGGCGTTTCGTCAGTGGATCTTGCGCCAGACCCATTTCAAACGGTTCAAGAACGATCTGCTGAAAAGGTTGTCCTCTATCCATTTATCCAACCGCGCATTGGGGACGACGGCGTCCGGGGCGGCCGCGGGGATCGTCCAGTCCCGGGTCACGGCGGGCAGATCGTACGCCGTATTGGACGTGTGCGTCGCCTCCACCCCCGAAAGGCCGATGTTTTCCACCAGATTCACGGGCGGCAGGACGCACAGGCCGCGGTGCGCGAAATGCGTGAACGACCATCGGTATCCCCACGAGGAACGGACGTGCGTGAGAATGTAGCGCCAATATCCTTCCGCCCGCCACGAGCCGAGCCACTGTTTGAACAGATGTGCCCGGCACGCCTGCGGGAATCCCGCCAGATCCCTGTCGTTGAGCCGCCACGCCCGCCGCCATGTCGCCCAGCCCCAGATCATCGGATGCTTCGCAAAGGTGCAGTCGACATCCTGCCGGCAGAGCTGCGGACGCAGATTGGTTCCGCCCACGGACAGGACGCGCGGGTCGTCCCGGTAGCGCGCGAGCATCCGCTCCGCCCAGGGGAAGAACGCCGGCTCGGGGATGCAGTCGTCTTCCAGGAGGATCGCCTCTTCTTCGTTCTCGAACACCCAATCGAGGCCGGTCGTCACGCGCACGCGGCAACCGAGATTCGCCTCCGAAAAGTTCGTCTTTACCTCGCACGGCCAGGGCAGGTTCGACAGGAACGCGCGGCATGCCGCAACCTTCGCGGCATCGTCCGGACGCGTCGCGCGCGGTCCGTCGGAAATCAAGTAGACCTTCGGCGGACGGACCTCCGCCAGGCGCGCCACAAGCCGCTTGAGCGGCGCGAGGCGGTTGAAGAAAACGATTGCGACCGGTGTCGTCATGGATACTCCTTTCAAGTCGAGGCGTATTATACCATTTTTAACCGATAGATTCCATATCCTCTGCGGTCCCCTGCCGGACCGGACCGGGAACGCCCTGCCCACGCGCGCGATTCTCGACCGTGCAAGGAATGATTCAGCCGTATGGGGAATATAGCGGGGCGGTCCCCCGGTCTACATTTTCAGCATCCCTGCGCGGTTGACGCCCTTCCTGTACGGAAACCGCCTTCTTCCGGCAAAAACAGGCAAATACCGGGGGGAAGCCCTGACGAGTCCGGGATGCCGCGACCGTCTTGTCCCCGGCGCGCGTTCAAGAGACCGCGGTCTTTTACCCATGAGACCGCGGTCTTTCACCCAAGAGACCGCGGTCTTTTACCCAAGAGACCGCGGTCTTTTCTCCGTCGCGTGCCGATGCGCCGGATCCGGCCCGGTCTGCGGGCCTGTTGCAATGAGGGGGACGGGCAGACAAAAGGGATGGGAGACGCAGAGGGAATAGCCCCCCCTGCGCGTTCAGGACGCCGCGCGACGGCCGTACAGCCATGCCGACACGAGG
>ERZ808258.726-NODE-726-length-11859-cov-3.861149_pt1 | contig 11859 bp, 9 predicted proteins | sample MGYA00521280_ERZ808258 | MGnify/ENA primary metagenome ERZ808258 (study PRJEB31516, sample SAMN03275585) | gut metagenome | biome: mammalia-associated habitat; material: feces | host: Papio cynocephalus | place: Kenya | collected 2012-07-19 ...
CTATTGCGAACGGGCAAAAAAAGCTGGAGCAGACGCAGCTCTTGTCGTAACTCCGTATTACAACAAGCCATCAAAAGAAGGAATCTTCCGCCACTTTGAAGCAGTCTCAAAAGTAGGAATTCCAATTGTTGTTTACAATATTCAAGGAAGAACAGGCCTTAATATTCCTACCGACTTGCTGGAGCGCATTGCGGAACTTCCAAACATTGCAGGCGTAAAGGAAGCAAGCGGAAATATTTCTCAGATGATGGATGTAATTGCAAAAATCAAATCAAAGAAACCGGACTTTGCAGTTCTTTCTGGAGATGACGGACTTACACTTCCGCTTATGGCAGCTGGAGGAGATGGAGTTATTTCTGTTGTTTCAAACCTTGCACCTGCGCTTGTAACAGAAATGGTTGCAGAAGGACTTAAAGGAAACTTTGACAAAGCAAGAGAAATTCACTACAGAATGCTTCCGTTCTTCAAGGCAGCTTTTGTAGATGGAAATCCAACTTCAATAAAGTACGCAATGAATTTCAAAGGACTTCCGGCTGGTTCTGTAAGACTTCCTCTAGTTGAAATAACTGATGAAGCAAAAAAAGTTGTTGAAGCCGCAATAAAAGAATGTAACTTATAATAGAAAAGAAGGAGTGCTTTTTATGGAAAAGATTAAAGTAGGTGTTTTGGGTGCAACTGGAATGGTTGGCCAACGTTATATAAAACTTTTGGAAAATCATCCTTGGTTTGAAGTGACTTACGTTGCGGCAAGCCCACGTTCAGCTGGAAAAGCATACAAAGATGCGGTAAAGAACCGTTGGCTTATCGGCGCTGAAATTCCTGCCGGCGTTGCGGATTTGATTGTTGAGGATGCAAACGATGAAAAAAAGGCTCTTGGAAAATGTCAGTTTGTTTTTTCTGCGCTTGAAATGGGCAAGGAAGAAATAAAGGCTTTGGAAGCTGCTTATGCCGCAGAAGGAATTCCTGTTGTTTCTAATGCTTCTGCAAACCGCTGGACAGAAGATGTTCCAATGCTTGTGCCGGAAATCAACTATTCTCATCTTGATGTTATTGCCGAGCAGAAAAAGCACCACGGCTGGGACAAAGGATTTATTGCAGTAAAGCCGAACTGTTCGCTCCAGACTTATATGATGCCGATTCATGCGTTGATTCAGGCTGGCTATCCAATCAAAAGAATGATTGTTACAACTTTGCAGGCAACAAGCGGAGCTGGTTATCCGGGCGTTCCTTCTTTTGACATGATTGACAATATCGTTCCGTTCATCGGCGGCGAAGAAGAAAAGACAGAAAAAGAATGCCTTAAGATTCTTGGAAAAGTTCAGGACGGAAAAATCGTGAACGCTGAATATCCGGTTGTCTCTTCAACTTGTACGCGCGTTCCTGTAATCGACGGACATACAGCTTGTGTTTCTCTTGAGTTTGCGGACAAAAAGCCAAGCCTTGAAGAAATTGAAAAAATCTGGACTTCTTATAAATCAGTTCCACAGGAATTGAATCTTCCGAGCGCACCGGAACATCCGATTGTTGTTCGTCACGAAGAAAACCGTCCGCAGCCACGACGCGACCGCGAGACAGAAAAAGGAATGGCTTGCGTAATAGGACGCCTTCGCCCATGCAATGTGTTTGACATAAAGTTTGTTTCGCTTAGCCACAACACAAAGCGCGGTGCAGCCCTTGGCGGAATCCTGAACGCAGAACTTTTAAAGGCAAAAGGATTTTTTGACAATCTGTAGAAAACAACAAGCAAGGGGATGTCTAATAAGTTCTAAATGTCATTGTCGTACTTGATACTGCGATGTTTGCATAGCAAACTCGGTTAGTAATCTCTAAATGATTTAAATATATGCATTTAGATTTTCGGGTCTGCTCCGAAAATGACAGAAAAGATACTTTTAGGACATCCCTTTTTTTTCAGACTGAAATATTTTTACGAAAAAAATTCAATGGACAAAGAAGAACTCCACAATTCAATTTGCAGCAACGCAGTTTTTTCATTTGCACGTTCCAGCGGAAAAGGCGGACAAAATGTAAACAAAGTAAATACAAAAGTTCACATTTCAATTCCACTTTCAAAGCTTGCAGGACTTTCTGAAAAAGAACTGGAACTTTTAACAGCCAAGTTAAAATCTTCAATTAACAAAGATTTTGAAATTTTTATTGACTGCGAAGATTCAAGATTTCAAGAGCAAAACAGAAAAATTGCGCTGGAACGGCTTGAATCAAAAATCACTTCAGCTGTAAAAATCACCAAAAAGCGCATAAAAACAAAGCCAAGTGCAGCTTCAAAAGAGAAACGCCTTAAAACAAAAAAACTCAAATCGCTTTTAAAACAGCAGCGCGCATTTAAATTCTAGTCAATCCGAATATTAAGTTTTAGTTCAATATAGAAAAACAACAGCTAAAACTCAATCAGCTTTGTTGAGACGCTTGCGCTGCTTTCGTCCACTGTAACAAGGCGGAATGCGCCGTTCTTAAAAAGTGCGGAAGTGTTCACTTGCGAAAAGCTGCCTAAATCGTGCTCAAAAACCCTGTGAACGTGTCCGCCGAAAAGAGATTTCACGTTGTTTTTTGCAAAAAGCGAAAGAAGATAATTGCGCTCAGCTGTGTCTTCAAGAGCCATCAAAGGAACGTTGTCGCTGTAAAAAGGATAATGCGAGAAAACCATCTTCGGGTTCGCATCTGACTTCAGCAATTTTTCAAGAGCGTCAAGCTGGTCTTTTCCAAACGCGCCGTTTCCAGTGTCAACAAAATAAAAAGAGAACGGCAACAAAGCTGAACCGGCTGGGCCTGAGGAAAGCGAAAAATAATACGATGACTTGTACGGATAAATCGTCTTTTTCCAGTCTGTCCAGCCGTTGTTGTAAAGGTCGTGGTTTCCAAGAATCGTGTAAACCTTAAAATCTTCCGCCGAGCTTACAACATTTTTTTTAAGCGCAAGCTTTTTGATTTTTTCAAGATAGGAATTGTATTCATTGAATTCGGATAAATGCCCGCCGTCGGCAGTGTCGCCCAAGTTCACTATGAATCTCGGAACTTTTGTCTTGTCGCTGCTTTCAAAAAGGGAAGAAATCTCGTCTAAGAAATCATTCATTTTTGAAGAGTGAACGTCGCCCGCTCCAATGTGAACGTCTGTAACAACGATAAAGCTGTATTTTCCGCCCAAGTCCAAACCGGAAGAAAGGACAGTTTCGCCGCTCAAGTCTAAAAATCCGCTGAATCTCTCGTCAACGTCTTCCTCGCCGAACAAAAACTGGTAAAAACCGTAGTTCGCGCATGAAGAAAAAGCAAGCGAAATCAAAAACAAAATTGAAATCAAATTTAAAAGTCTTCTAAACCTTCTCAAAATGAAAACCTCGCTTTTAAATTCCATTCGTAGCGGTCGATGTAAGGAGCAACAACAAACTGGTCGCGCAGGCGAAAGCCAAAATCAGAAGAGAGCCTGAATTCTCTCTTGAAATTCCATGCGAAACCCAGAGAATAAAGCGGCGTGAACGCAAGCGGATAGCGGTAAAGAGTGTGCGAGACGACAGAGCCGTAAATTTCTGCGCCACAGTCAAAATAATAATTCAAGGCGACAGAGCCGCTCAAAGAAAAATCCCAAAGAAAATCGCGGTCAACAGCGTCAATTTGCGCAAATTTCAAGCCAGAACCTAGATTTGCAAGAAAAAAAAGCCTGTCTTTTAGCGCAAGACGAAAAACACTTTCAAGATAAATGTCGTGCTCAGAATACAAATCGTAATAACGCTGAAAATGATAGATAAATTCCGCGCCGAAGCCGATTTTCTGGGATTCAGTCTCTTGGTTCATCCGCGGAATAAAATAGTTGCCGAGCGTTGTAAAGTCAAAAATATTGTCGGAAAACTGAACGGAAGCAAGTGCCTTGAAATTCGGCGCAAAATTCAGGAAATTTTCGTTCTTTTCCTCGATTCCGTAAGTAAAGTTAAAGGGATTGAAGTCACGCTCCACATTTTTTGCCGCAACATAGCCAGTGCCGGCTTCGACAAACTGCGAAACGCTCGGAAAAGCAAAGCAAAAAGCGCAGGATAAAATCAAACCGAAAAGCAAAAAAAATCTCTTCATTTCAATTCCGATTATAAGATTTTGACTAAATTTATCAAGAGAAAAAACAAAGATAAGTTGTCCATAAAAACAGGATACATTTAAAAGAAAAATATCTAAAAACTTCAAAGTACTTTTAAATAGCAGTGCATTTAAATTTTAGTCAGAGAGTAAAAAGAGTTTGTTTCTGAGCAAATTCATCTGTTTTTAAAGGAAAAACACTTGTTTATGACACAAATTCATCTATTTTTAGACTAAAAACACTTGTCTTAAGACAAATTTCATCTGTTTTTTGACAAAAACTAGTTGTTTTTAAACTAAAATCATCTAGTTTTTTAATAAAAACACTTTATTTTGACAAAAAGTAAAGTGTTTTATAACCAAAAATAGTTGTTTCTGGCCATAAAACACTTTATAGAACTAACAAATCTTCATGAACTTTGCATTTTCAGTTATAGAAACTGTTTCATCAGGGAAAACAACAGCAATATCTTCTTGCTCCATCTGAATTTTTGTTTCATCAGAACCGCAAAGCTCAACATTCTGACCTTCAAGCAAGTAAAGCAAAGTCAGTTTCTTGGGAACAAAGCTTTTTTCCTCAAATAATTCAAGTGAAAAATATTCGCACTCAAACTTTCCAGGAAAAGGACCTGTCTTTAGCAACTTATTATTCTTAAGAGATGCAAGGCTTTTTTGAACATGAAGCTCGCGCGGACGTCCCCAGTCATACATTCTGTAAGTTATGTTGCTTGACTGCTGAACTTCCAAAACACGGATTCCTTTTCCAATGGCGTGGACTGTTCCAGAGGGAATAAAAACAAAGTCGCCTTTCTTTACGCTGATAAAATTCAGTTCATTTTGAAAAGTTCCCTGCTGTATAGAAGAAGCAATCTGCTCCTTGGAAAAATTTTCTTTTATTCCGTATGCAAGCTTGGCATCAGGCTCTGCATCAAGAACATACCAGCATTCAGTTTTTCCGCGCACGCCTTCCCCTTCAAGTTTTTTTGCAGTTTCGTCATCAGGATGAACCTGAACAGAAAGAGTTTCATTCGCCTGAATTACTTTCACGATAAGCGGATATTCCTTTCCAATGGCATTTAGAAAATCTTTTTGGCAGCCATCAGGATGAGTAGAAGCTATCCACCTTTCGTATCCCCAGATTTTATCACACTGAATAGGATTAAGCTTTAGCATTTTTGCATCTCACTTTACGATGTCATATTTTTTGATGTAAGAAATAACATCGTCAACAGTTGTAAAGCATAAAGCTGTGTTTGTATCGGCCGCTCCATAGTAAATCGCGATTCTATTTGTATCAGCGTCAACAAGAGCAGCACAAGGGAACACAACATTCGCAACAAAACCACGCTCTTCGTATTCAACTTCAGGAGTAAGAAGAAAGTTTCCGCAGCGATGAATCACTTTTGAAGGATCTTCTAAGTCTAAAAGTGCCGCGCCCATTGAATAAACAAAGCCGGAGCAAGTTCCTGTAACTCCGTGATAGAACAAAAGCCAGCCTTCTTCTGTTTCAATTGGAGCACAACCCGCGCCGATTTTTACAGACTGCCACCACTGGCTTGATTTTCCCATAATCCATTTGTGGTTGCCCCAGTGCAAAAGGTCGTCGCTTTCAGAAAGGAAAATGTCGCCAAACGGAGTGTGTCCGCTGTCTGACGGTCGTGTCATAATATAATATTTTCCGTTGAATTTTCTTGGGAACAAGACACCGTTTCTGTTGAACGGAAGAAAACCGTTGCCTTTAGAAGTGAAAGTCTTGAAGTCTTTTGTTGTCGCGATTCCGATTGAAGCTCCGTGAAAATCCGTGCACCAAATTATGTGATAGACATCATCAATTTTTACAAGGCGCGGATCGTAAGCGTAGTTCGGACTTACATCGTTTCCGTTTTCGTCAGTGATTTTAATTTTATCGCTGCTGAATTTCCAATTGAGAGCGTCATCACTGAATCCGTAGTAAAGGTAAGGAATTCCGTTGCAAGTTTCAGCACGGAACACGCCGACAAAACCGCCGTCTTTCCACAATGCAACTGCGCTGTTGAATATGCGGGTTACATTAGGGATAGGATTTCTTCCGATAACAGGGTTTTTAGAATAACGCCAGACAGGTTTGTCAAAGACAGCAGGTTTGTCTTCCCACGGCATATTTGGAATTGATTCACCTTTAATCTTAATCATTTTTTTATTCTCCGAAATTTATTTTTTGTTTATGAACTCAAGATTTTTTGCAATAAAATCGCACCTTTGTTTTACGCAGTCAGCAGAACGTCCCGGGTCAGACGGCGTGTTGAATACATAGTCGGTAAGTTTTTCAAGTGTTGTTGTCGCAACATGAAGCCTTGTGTCGCTTGAGGCATAATAAATATAAACATTGCCCGACGGCGTAACCGCAGCTCCGTTTGTAAACACAACATTAGAAACATCTCCCACACGCTCTTCTCCAAGCGGTCCAAGGAAAAGCCCTGAAGGTTCGGCGATTACTTTTGACGGATCTTTTAAATCAGTCGCAAAACAATAAAGCACGTAGCGAAGACCGGCAGCTGTGTTGCGGACTCCATGCGCAATATGAATCCAGCCAAGTTCTGTTTTTATTGGAACTGCTCCAGCTCCGTTTTTTACTTCTGTAATTGTGTGGTATTTTCTTCGGCTTGAAATTTTTTCTTCGTCAATTACGGCATTTGTTATGTCATCGCAAAGACCAAAGCCTACTCCACCGCCGCTTCCTGTATCAATAAAGTCATCCATCGGGCGCGTGTAAAATGCATATTTTCCGTTTACAAATTCAGGAAGAAGGACAACGTTTCTTTGCTGAGGAGAGCGCAATGTCTTTAAGTTTGGAAGACGCTCCCACTTCTTTAAATCTTTTGTGCGAACAATTCCTGCACAAGCAACAGCTGCGCTCAAGTCCTTTGATTTTGTATCTTTGCTTTCCGAACAGAAAATTCCGTAAATCCATCCGTCTTCATGCTGAGTAAGACGCATATCATAAACATTTGTTTCTTCTGAGCAAGTGTCTGGAAGCTGAACAGGATAATCCCAGAACCTGAATCCGTCCACACCAGAAACGCTTTCTGCAACGGCAAAAAATGATTTCCTGTCTGCGCCTTCGACACGGGCAACAAGATAAAATTTTCCGTCTATATACAATGCCCCGGAATTCATTACAGCATTCACGCCAAGCCGTTCCATAAAAAACGGATTTGTCGAAGGATTCATGTCATACTTCCAAAAAAGCGGAACATGGTTTCTTGTAAGAACTGGGTTCTTGTAGCGGTCAAAGATTCCATTGTAAAAATCGCTCTTTTCATTTTTCATGGCAATAAGCGACTCGTATTTTTCTGTCTGAATTTTTACTTTTTCTTCAAAGTTCATTTTATCCTCTTGATTCTTGAAATTATTTCAAAGCACATTCGTCCGTTGTGATAAGGACATTTCCACGGCTCAACTATAGGCTGACGGGTTGAAGGCTTTCGCTCAGAATCAACACACCAAAACCATTCAGAGCCTGCGCGCTTGTCAACTATATAATTCTTGATGTAACTCCAAACTGACTTAGCCGCATCAAGAAATTTTTTATCATTTGTTTTTTGATATGCGTTAAAAAATCCAACTACAGATTCAGCCTGAACCCACCAAATGCGAATCTCGCTATTTTTTCCGCGCTCGCATTCGTTCAGAACAGAATTATCTTTATAAGCAGTCTTTAGAATTCTGTACGGAATTATTTCTGTGATTGGCGCAATTTTTTTTCTAAGCTCGTCATCGGCAAGAACTTCAAGAGTTCTGTCAACAAGCCAAGAAGTTTCTATGTCGTGTCCATAAGAATACAAGTCAATCAGCGAATTGAAATTTTTATCAAAGAAAACTTCCTGCCTTTGTTCCTTTGGATTCCAGATTTTGTCAGCAAACTGATTCAAGATAAAAACAAGATTTTTCTTTACATCTGCGCTGCGGCTTACACGATAAAGTTCAGTATAACCTTCAAGGACATGAAGCAAAGTGTTCATTGTTCGTTCGGCAGTAACTCCGTTTTCGCTGAGCTTGTCATTTTCGTTAGGCTTAAAATCAGCAGTGAACGACTCAAGGTATCCATCTGCATCGCGGCATTTAGTTTCGATTGTCTTGTAAAGTTCAAATGCTTTATCCAGCGCATTTCTGTCGTGCGAAATATCGTAGTAGCTAGACAAGGCATAAATTGCAAACGCCTGATTGTAAGTATGCTTTGTTGAATCAAGAATACTTCCGTCAGCATTTGCAGACCAGAACACTCCGCCATTTTCCTTGTCAAAGAATTTATCGCAAAGAAATTTATAGGCGTGCTTGGCATAATCTACAAGTTCTTTGTCTTCCAGCATCTTATACGCGTTAGAAAAGAACCATAGAATACGGCTGTTAAGAATGCAGCTTTTTTCAGCATCCTTATGCAGATTCAAATCGAAATCAAGAAGACCATAGAATCCGCCGCGCTCATCATCCTTCATTTTTTTCCAGAAAGGAATGATGTGATAAATAAGCTCACTCTCAACTTCTGCAAACATTTCTTCAAGCATTGCATTACTCCAATTATCAGTCTTTTTTATAAAGAACAACATCGTCGATATAAACCGGTCCGTCGTACTTCACATAACCCATAGTAGGACAAATTGTTACAAATGTGTAGGTTGGATTCTGCTGAAACTCAAGCGAAACAGAAACTTTGTAATAAGATTTTCCGTCATCAAGAGTTACAATAGGCAAGTCTTTTAAGAAAACGTTGTTTTCCTTTAAACCTGTTTTTACCCAACCCGGATCAAAAGCAACATAAGGCTGAACTCCAGGAAGTTTTTCCCCTTCGCTTTTCTTTGAAACATGAGGAACTGCCTTGTCTTTTTCATAGTAAAAAGTGAAATCAAGTTTTGAAGCGTCGGCAACTTCTTTCATTGCTCCAAATTTAACCTTTAGTTCTTCCCAAGCGTTTTCTCCTGAATAAGAGCCGCAAACTTCAACCATTCCGCCATTTAGCTTTGTATGCTTTATGCTTTTTATTTCAGCCATATAGCCGCCCAAAGAGGAAGCGTCCGCAATGTCGTTTTTAAAATCGTAGTGCTTTATAACGCTATAAGTTATTTTATTTGAAATTGTGATTGAATTTGATTCGGTTTCAAGTTTTGTTCCGTCGCTCAAAGTGAATACAACTTTTATAGAAAGAACACTTCCGTCTGGGAAAGTTTTTGCATTTGCCAGCGTGTCAAAGTTGATTCTATAAATGTCCGAGGCAACATTGTAGTTCAATGTTCTTGGAGAAGCCGCTGGATTTCCGTTTATGTAAAGTTCCGCGCGCTTTGCCTTTACAGAAGAATTTTTTCCCGGCATAAATTTTGCGCTTACTTCAAACAAACCTTTTACATCTTGATCATGCGTAGGATTTAAAAGATAAACGCGGGGATTTAAAAGATATTCAGGAATTTCTTTTCCAGAAAACAAAGATGCATAGTCGCTTAAAAGATTTGAAACGCTGGACTTGTCATTCCGTATTCTGAATCCGTCGTAGTCATCATATATTCCATCTCCGCCTTCTGAAAGTTCATAAGTGTTTGACGACGTAAGAATCCAAAACATTGAGCCTGCAAGACCTTCGTTGTATGCGGTTGAATTCCAAATGTCGTAAGCTGCAAGACGATTTAAATTTCCGCCGGAAGAAGTTCCGTATTCTTCAAGCACAATCGGCTTTTTTGCAGAGCGGCCGGAAGCTGCGTGCTTTTTTATAAATTCATCGCCCCAGTTTATTTGAGCATTGCCAAGGATTCCCCAAGTTTCTGGGTAAAGATGAAAAGTTCCGTAGTCAATATTTTTTATGCGGATAAGAGAATCAAAGTCTGTTCCTTCGTAACCATTGTAGCAAGTTTCACCTTCACCAGCATAAGGAGTAAACCCCGGCTGCCTCATAAAGCCTTCGTCTCCAATTGCGCACAACTGGTTCGGAGCAATTTTTTTTACAAACGCGCTCATTTCCGAAACCCAGTTTTTTATAGTTCTTCCGCTTGTGTCTTTTTGGTTGCGAGGCTCGTTCATAAGCTCCCAAGTCATTATCGTAGGATCTTCGTTATACGGAATTCCTGTGTAAGAATTTTTTCTTGTAACAAGATGCTCAACAAATTCCTTGTATGCTTTGCGGCAGTTTTCACTTGTGTAGAATTCTTCCGCGCTTTTTAGTCCGAACCATTTTTGCCAAGTAGTTGCATTCATAAGTCCGCCAAAAGCGTCCCAATAATTGTTCATGGTAATCACAAGTTTAATGTTTCTTTTGGAAGCTTCCGCAATTATAAAATCAAGCCTCTCAAAAATATCACGCGGATAGCCAAACTGCTCAGGCTTCTTTGTGTTTTCATTTATAAATTTTTTAGGAACTCCAAAAGCTCCAGGCTCGTCCATTCCGTGCGAATTGTGATCAGCATTAGGTCCAAACTGAAATCCCCAGCAGCGCAAAACTGTTACGCCCATTTCCTGTGCATCGTCAAGAACATCAGTAATCATTTTGTCCGGAGAATAATGCATATAATAATTGTTTGTGCCTACAAAACGGAATTCTTTTCCGTCGAGCATAAACTTGTTTTTTTGAACTGTTACAAATTCCTTCGCACCAAAAGCAGAACATGAAGCAAGCAGACCAAAGCATGCAAAAACAGAAACCGCAGTCAATTTCTTTATAAGTTTCACAAATTCCTCCGCTACTCTTTTACAGAACCAGTAACCATTCCGCCGTAAATGTAGCGCTGCAAAGAAATAAAAGCTACGAGAGTCGGAATAACGGCAATAACAACACCAGCGCAAATTACAGGCCAGTTAGTTCCAAACGGACCTTTGAATTTATAGAGCGATGTTGAAATAACCTGCAAAGATTTTTTTGGCATATACAAAAGCGGATTGTAAAAATCATTGTAAAGGTTTACGCATTTCAAAATCAAAATTGTAACTGTCGCAGGCTGAAGCAAAGGGAAAATTATTTTTGCAAAAACCTGAAAATATCCGGCTCCGTCAATAATCGCAGATTCGTCAAGCGACTTTGAAATATTGTTCAAGAACTGAAGATAAATCATAATCGCAATAATATCAGTTCCCATAGAAAGAATGATTACAGACAAATGCGTATTGTACATTCCGAGTTTCTGAATTATCTGGAAAGTTGCAACCTGTGTCGTTATCGTCGGAATAAGAGAAATCCAAAGAAACATCTGGCGCACAATCTTCTTAAGCTTAAAGTCAAAGCGGCTCAAAACAAACGCTGTCATAGAACCAGTTATTACAGTTCCCACGCCAGAAAACAGAATAAGAATAAATGTGTTCCAAAAGCCAAGAAGCATATTTCCTTTTATAAACGCAGTCTTGTAGTTTTCAAGGAAAAATCCTTCTGTAACTTTTACTCTGATTACAGTACAGTTTTCTCCAGAAACATAAGCGCCTTTCACCATTAAAGATGCAGCGTTTTTTTTATCAACGGAAACAGAACTTTCTTCGGAATTAAGCGGAAGCTCAACTCTTGCAACTTCATTTCCTAAAGAATCAGAAACAACAATAAAACTTTCTTTTGAACTGTCTTCGATTTTGTCATAAAGGAACGAAAATCCTTTTAAGTTATGTTCCATTAATATAGAAGAATTCAGCACAATTTTATTTCCGTTGTCAAAAGATTCCGCGCCTTTCCAAATTTCGTTGTTCGCCTGGAACTTTGGAAGATCAAACGGACGGCTTCTGTTGAATTCCTCGCCAGTTTTAAAAGAGCCAAGGAAAACAACAAGAATCGGAAGC
>ERZ808258.727-NODE-727-length-11857-cov-5.077868_pt1 | contig 11857 bp, 6 predicted proteins | sample MGYA00521280_ERZ808258 | MGnify/ENA primary metagenome ERZ808258 (study PRJEB31516, sample SAMN03275585) | gut metagenome | biome: mammalia-associated habitat; material: feces | host: Papio cynocephalus | place: Kenya | collected 2012-07-19 ...
GTGGCCGTGGGTCGCCTCCAACGGTAGGGGCGGCAGTCCCCTGCCGCCCGCACGGGAATGGCCGCGCGCGCCATCCTCCGGGGCGCTCTGTCCCGGGTGTCTCACGACAGGGTGCGCTTTCCGGTGGCAGAACTTTTCGGTACGGGATGGTCATGCGGAAGGAAATATGCTATACTAGTTCTCTACGGTTTGATGTTGCCAGGATGGAGAAGAAGCAGACAAACAGGATTGAAAGGTGCCGCGGCACATTGAAAGTGCCGCGCATAGGCGCCCGCAGAACGTGCCGCGACGCGTTCCGGGGCGTCCTGCGCCTTCCATGCGCAGTAAAGAAATGTTGCAGCGTGCGGTTTGAGAGGCCGCTTTTTCGCGTCCAGAAGAGAAGGAGGTCCGGGCAGGGGACTGGACTTTTCCGTTGGACGGAGACAAATGAATTCGAGAAGACGAGTCTAGCGAGATCGGACATGACGCGATGCAGTTAATAGACAATATAAACGAACGCGTCGGGCAAAACCTGGCGCAGAGCATCCGCAAGGGAAGCAAACTCTCCATTGCGGCGGCCTGTTTCTCGATTTACGCCTATCGCGAGTTGCGCAAGCAGCTGAGGGAAATCGACGAACTGCGTTTCATCTTCACTTCCCCGACTTTCGTGGCGGAGCAGACGCCGAAAGAGGCGCGCGAATTCTACATTCCGCGTCTTTGCCGCGAACGTGGCATTTGCGGCACGGCGTTCGAGGTGAAGCTGCGCAACGAGCTGACCCAGCAGGCGGTCGCGAAGGAGTGCGCCGACTGGCTGCGCCGCAAGGCGACGTTCAAGTCGAATGTGACGAACGAGCGGATGATGGGGTTCCTGAACGTGGACGACGAAACCTACATGCCGCTCAACGGGTTCACGACGGTCGATCTCGGCTGTGCGCGCGGCAACAACATCTACTACCCCGTGCAGAAGATGAACCGTACGGAGAACGCGGATTTCTATCTGCGGCTCTTCGACCAGCTGTGGGGCGACAAGGTCCGGTTTCAGGACGTCACCGACGCGGTGATCGCGGGCCTTTCCGCCGCCTATCGCGAGAACGCGCCCGAATTCATCTATTTCTTCGCGCTTTACAACATTTTCCACGAGTTTCTCGAAGACGTCTCGGAAGACGAGTTGCCGAACGAGGCGACGGGCTTCCGCGAAAGCCAGGTCTGGAAGATGCTCTACAACTTCCAGCGCGACGCGGTACTCGCAATCATCGGGAAACTTGAGAAGTTCAACGGGTGCATTCTCGCGGACAGCGTGGGGCTTGGCAAGACGCTGACGGCGCTTGCGGTCGTGAAGTACTACGGGAGCCGCAACAAGACGGTGCTGGTGCTGTGTCCGAAGAAGCTCGCGGCGAACTGGAACACCTACAAGGGGAACTACGTCAACAATCCGCTCGCGAAGGACCGCCTGCGGTACGACGTGCTCTTCCACACCGATCTCTCGCGCGACCACGGCGAATCGAACGGGCTCGATCTTGAACGCCTGAACTGGGGAAACTACGATCTCGTGGTCATCGACGAGTCGCACAACTTCCGCAACGGCGGCGAGCTGTCTGGCGCCGAGGCGCGGGAGAACCGCTATCAGCGACTGATGAACCATGTCATCCGCACGGGCGTGAAGACGAAGGTGCTCATGCTCTCGGCGACGCCCGTCAACAACCGCTTCGCCGACCTCAGGAACCAGCTCGAACTCGCCTACGAGGGGGATGTGGCGCTGATCAACGCCCAACTCGGCACGGCAAGGGGGGTTGGCGAAATCTTCCGCCAGGCGCAGACGGCGTTCAACGCCTGGAACAAGTTGCCGGCGGCGCAACGCACGACGGACGCGCTGCTGCGGTCGCTCGACTTCGACTTCTTCACCCTGCTCGACAGCTTGACGATCGCCCGCTCGCGCAAGCACATCGAAAAGTACTACGAGACGAGCGAGATCGGCAAATTCCCGGCGCGCCGTCCGCCCGTCTCGCTGCGTCCGCGCCTGACCGACCGCGCGGACGTGCCGAACTACGGCGAGATCTACAGCCGGCTGATGGCCCTGAACCTCGCGATCTACACGCCGTCCGACTTCATCCATCCGTCCAAGGTCGCGAAGTACCAGGGCCAGGCGGGCGACGGGGCGAAGGCGAACCTGACGCAGTCGGGGCGCGAGGCGGGCATTCGCCGTCTGATGGGCATCAACCTGCTCAAGCGGCTGGAGAGTTCCGTGCAGGCCTTCCGGCTGACGCTGGATCGCGTCCAGGCGCAGATCAGGGAGACGGTGGAGACGATCCACAACTACGAAAGCGGTTCGCGCGTCGTCGAGCTGACGGAAGTCTCGGCGGACGCCGCCGATCTCGACGCGGACGACCAGAACGCGGACGTCTTCGCCGTGGGGCGCAAGGTGCGCATCGACCTCGCCGACATGGACTGGAAGACGTGGCTCAAACTGCTGGAGGCGGACGCGGCGAAGCTGGGCGAACTTTCGTCCCTCATGGCACAGATCAACCCCGCGCATGACGTGAAGCTTCAGACGCTCCTCGACCTGATCCGGGAGAAAGTCGCGCATCCGCTCAACCCCGGCAACCGGAAGGTTCTGGTCTTCACGGCGTTCTCCGACACGGCGGACTACCTCTACGCGAACATCGCGAATGCGGCGAAGGCGCGGCTCGGACTCGACACGGCGGAGATCACGGGCACGATCGACGGACGCACGACGGTGCCGCGTCTGCGGGCCGACCTCAACACGATCCTCACCTGCTTCGCGCCGCGCGCGAAGGGACGCGACGTGCTGATGCCGGGACGGACGGACGAGATCGACATCCTCATCGCGACGGACTGCATTTCGGAAGGCCAGAACCTGCAGGACTGCGACTACGTGGTCAATTACGACATCCACTGGAATCCCGTGCGGATCATCCAGCGGTTCGGACGCGTGGACCGCATCGGCAGTCCGAACGACAGCATCCAGCTCGTGAACTTCTGGCCGGACGTGGATCTCGACGAGTACATCAACCTGAAGGAGCGCGTCGAATCGCGCATGAAGCTCAGCGTACTGACCTCGACGGGCGACGAGAACCCCATCGACGCGGAGGAGAAGGGCGACCTCGAATACCGCCGCGCCCAGCTCAAGCGGCTGCAGACGGAAGTCGTGGACATCGAGGACATGGCGAGCGGCGTTTCCATACAGGATCTCGGATTGAACGAATTCCGCCTCGACTTGCTCGCCTACCTGAAGCGGCACGGCGGGGACGTCGAATCCGCGCCGAAGGGATTGCACGCGGTCGTGGAGGCGAGGCCCGACGCGCCGCCGGGCGCCATCTTCATTTTGCGGAACGTGAACGACAGCGTGAACGCGGGCGACCGCAACCGCATCCATCCGTTCTACATGGTCTACGTGGACGAGGCGGGCGCGGTCGTGCGGAATCACCTCGACCCGAAGAAGCTGCTCGACACGGTGCGCCTCTTGTGCCGCGGCAAGGCGGAGCCGTGCGTCGAGCTGTGCCGGCGGTTCAACGCGGAGACGGACGACGGGCGCCAGATGGAGGCGGTCTCGGCGTTGCTCGGCAAGGCGGTGGAGTCGATTGTCGCGGTCAAGGCCGAAAGCGACATCGACAGCCTCTTCTCGGCGGGCGGCACGACGGCCCTGCTGGGCGAGGTGTCGGGGTTGGACGACTTCGAACTGATCTGCTTCCTCGTGGTGAAGGAGGGAGAGAAATGCGCCTAATGCCGCAAAGCCAAATCGGGTTGGCTACCGCAATAGCGGATGGTCGAGGGGGCTTCGCCGCAGATCGCGGCGGCGACCGCATTGATGCCGAAACAGCGTTCGCGGGTCAGGCGGTCGTTCTTGCCGATTTGCGGGAAGGGCGAGAGCATCAGCAACTTGCCCGCCGCGCAGGCGTCAAAGTAGGGCCCGCTGGGCTTGAAGTAGGGGCCGAAGCCGCGCGGCACGATCACGATGAGCGGCTGGCTGGCCTCGCGCACGGCGCGGGCGACCGCCTGTTCGCCCGGCGAGATGCAGCCCGAGACGACGACACCGCCGCGTGCGCCGAAGAGCAAGGCCTCGTTGACCTTGTTTTCAATGTCGACTGGGCTGGCGCGGCGCGAGACTTGAACGAGCATCTTGTTGGGCGATTCGAGCAGAAAGGCGTTGCCGACGGCGTCGATTGTTTTGCCGAGCGCGTTCTGTGCGTCGTCTGGCGCAGGGGCTGCGCCCGGCAGGACGTGGGCTGCGCCCGGCAGGACATCGGAGAGGCTGATCGCGCGCGTGACCTTGAAGAGATCGGGGTTCTGCATGACGGCCCAGCGACGCGCGGCATTTCGCCGCACATAGCGAGCCATGGCACGAAGTTGGCCTTTGCGGAAGAGAATCGTGTCGTAGAAACCGGGGAACCAGAAGGTTGTCGAGCCGTCGATCACGAGGGGCGCGCCAAGGGAAAGATTGGCCTTGGTGCAGGCGATCTTGAAACTGCGGATGACTTCGCCCAACGGCGAACTGAGCCGCTTGTGTACGCGGATGATGCCGTGGAAATGCTCGGGCATGACGGCGAATGGGCCGGGTTCGACATCGGGGAACACATGGCCAAGGTTTTGCCAGGCGCGGGCAACCGCTTCGCCCAAAGGCGAGGGGGCGAAAGCCCCATCACGGATTTCGCCCAAAATCGGCCGGCGGCGTTTCACGACGAGCGTGATCATGTAGAACCACGGCTTGCAATAATCCCAGTCCGGCAGCCGAATGCCGGCCTTGAGATGCCCGTTCTTGTCGCGCTCGCGAATGTCTGGCCGAGAAAGCATGTTGTCGGTATTATAATAAATGAAGAGCGAACCGTCAACGGGGGATGTGAAATTTGAATTTCAACCTGCCAGAATCCACGACGTTCGATCGCCGCGTGCCGAAGCAGAAGTTCTACGGGAATCTCGCCGTCTCCGCCGCGCTGAAGCGTTCGTTCATCGACGAGATCAAGGCGATCTGGTGGCGCAACAAGCTCGCGGCGGACACGCTGAATCTCGCCAAGGGCGCGGCTGTCACGGAGATCGAAGTCTTCGAGATCGAACTCGCGAACGGCGAACTGAACGAGGACATCCTGCGGCAGATGGATCGCCTGATACCCTACCATCTCCTTTTTGTCCTGTCGTTTGCGGATCGCGTCCAGGCGTGGATCGGCTACAAGGAAGCGTCCGCCGCAGGCGAAAACGCCTTCAAGGTGAGCCGCTACTACCATACGGACTGGATACCGCGCGAGGCGTTGCGCTTCACGCTTTCCGGCCTGACGCTCGACAAGGTTTACGAGAACCTTGTGCGGAACATTCATGCGGCCTCTCAACCGGCCCCAATCGGGAGGGACGGCCTCCGTGCCGTCCGCGAGCCGGAGACGGCTTGGCGCGACGATCTCCCGATCTCCGCGAACATCGCCCGTGACGCCGCGCGTGCGCGGCTGGAGAGGCAAATCGCCGCGCTGGAAAAGCGCGCTTGGGCTGAAAGGCAGCCGAAGAAGAAGTTTGAACTGGCGCAACAGATCAAGAAACGCAAAGAAGAGTTGAAGGAACTGGAGAATGGATAAGCTGAGAATGCACACGGCGAACAAGGCCGACGAGAATTTCAAGAAGCTGGCGGCAATGTTCCCCGACGCTGTGACGGAAGCGGTCAACGAAAACGGCGAAGTCGTCCGGGCGATCGACAAGGACGTGCTGATGCAGGAAATCAACACAAAGGTCGTGGACGGCCCCGAGGAACGCTATCAGTTCACGTGGCCGGACAAGAAGAAGTCCGTCCTTCTGGCCAATGCCCCGATCGACAAGACGCTGCGCCCCGTCCGTGAAGATGAGACCGTTCCCACCGGGTCCGACAGCGAGGGAAAACCGTATTGCAGCACGGGCAGCGTGGACTTCGACACCACCGGAAACCTCTATATCGAGGGCGACAACCTCGAAGTGCTGAAGCTGTTGCGGGAAACCTATCTCGGCAAAGTCAAGATGATCTACATCGATCCGCCGTACAACACCGGAAACGACTTTGTGTACGAGGATGACTTTGCCCAGAGTACGGACGAGTATCGTGCCAACAGCGGGCAGTATGACGAGAGCGGAAAACGCATGGTGCAGAACCTCGAGAGTAACGGCCGCTTCCATACGGATTGGCTGAATATGATTTATCCGCGGCTGAGACTGGCGAAGGATTTATTGAGCGATGATGGGGTCATTTTTATCAGCATCGATGATAACGAAGTTGGGAACTTGCGGAAGATTTGCGACGAAGTTTTTGGTGAACAGAACTTTATTTCTCAATTGGGCTGGCAGAAAGTTTATTCACCTAAAAACCAGGCAAGATATTTTTCTAACGATTATGAATTCGTCTTGTGCTATTGCAGGAATAAGGATGTATTTACGCTTGGTATGCTCCCAAGAACTACCGCAATGAATGCTCGCTATAAAAATCCTGACAATGATCCAAGGGGTGACTGGAAACCAGGCGATTGTGTTGGGAATGGCGAAAGGAAGAACGGCTATTATGATATTGAAAGCCCTCTTACGGGTAAGGTATTTAATGTTCCAAAGGGAAAACACTGGGTATATGCGCCTGATACTATGAAGGAGATGCTTGCTGAAAATAGGATTTATTTCGGGAAAGACGGAAACGCTTTCCCAGCCGTAAAGCAGTTCTTATCAGATGTTACTGGGCGGAGGGCATCAAGTCTTTTGCCATATGAGGATTATGGTCATACAGATATGGCGAAAAAAGACTTAATTAAACTCTTTCCGGACCTCGTACAAGTTCCATTCGACACACCGAAGCCGGTGAAGCTTATTAAAACGCTCAGTATTTTGGGAACTAAAAAGGAAGATATTGTCCTCGACTTTTTTTCCGGATCCGCTACAACTGCCCACGCGGTTATGCAACTCAACGCCGAAGACGGCGGATACCGCAAGTTCATTATGGTGCAGTTGCCCGAAGCGACGGATGAAAAGAGCGAAGCCTACAAGGCCGGCTACAAGAACATCTGCGAAATCGGCAAGGAGCGTATCCGCCGCGCCGGCAAGAAAATCAAGGAAGAAGCCGGCCTTGCCGCACCGAATCTCGATGTCGGCTTCCGCGTTCTGAAGTGCGACACCTCCAACATGAAGGAGGTCTACTACACTCCCGCCGCGTATGGACCCGATCTGTTCTCCCGTCTCGTGGACAACATCAAAGAGGACCGCACGCCGGAGGATCTGCTGTTCCAGGTGATGCTGGATCTGGGCGTGCTGCCTTCCAGCAAAATCGAGGAGACGATCCTCGCCGGGAAGAAGGTGTTCACTGTGGCGGACAACTATCTGATCGCCTGTTTCGACAGCAACGTGGTCGAGGAGACCATCACGGCCATTGCCAAGCAGAAGCCTTACTATTTCGTGATGCGCGACAGCTCGCTGGCCAGCGACAGCGTGGCGACCAACTTCGAGCAGATTTTCACCACCTACAGCCCCGATACGATAAGGAAAGTGCTGTAAGATGACGTTCAATTTCAAGATACAGCAGTACCAGACCGATGCTGTCGATGCGGTCGCGCGCGTCTTCGAGGGGCAAGGGTTCCACGACAGCACCGGCTACATCCGCGACTTGGGGACGCAGAGAGAAGACTACTCGGGTTTTGCCCCAGACGCGCAGATGTCGTTTATCCCTCTGGAGAAACAGCTTACTTTCGCGGACATGGCCGAAGTCGACGACACCGGCTACAAGAACGCAGCCATCGAGCTTTCCGACGAACAGCTTCTGCACAACATTCAGGTTGTGCAGGGCCAGAACAACATCCGGCTTTCCCCGTCCCTTGTCAACGGTCTGGGGCGGTGCAGTCTGGATGTCGAGATGGAAACCGGCACGGGCAAGACGTACGTCTACATCAAGACGATGTTCGAGCTGAACAAGCGGTACGGCTGGAGCAAGTTCATCGTGGTCGTTCCCTCCATCGCGATCCGCGAGGGCGTGAAGAAGACCTTCGAGATCACCGTAGACCATTTCATGGAGCAGTACGGCAAGAAGGCGCGCTTCTTCATCTACAGCAGCTCCAACCTGAACCAACTTGACAATTTCTCGAGCAGTTCCGGCATCAATGTGATGATCATCAACACGCAGGCGTTCGCGACATCTCTGAATGAAAGCAAAAACGTCGAGGGCCGAAGGGGCGATACAGCCGCCCGCATCATCTACTCCAAGCGTGACGAGTTCGGCTCCCGCCGCCCGATCGACGTCATCCAGGCGAACCGGCCGATCGTCATTCTGGACGAGCCGCAGAAGATGGGCGGCGACGTGACGCAGAAAGCGCTCAGGAACTTCAATCCGCTCTTTACGCTCAACTATTCGGCGACGCATGCCCAGCATCACAATCTCGTCTATGTGCTGGATGCGCTGGACGCCTTCAACAAGCGGCTGGTCAAGAAGATCGAGGTCAAGGGCTTCGAGGTCAAGAACTTCCGTGGCACGGACAGCTACCTCTTCCTTGAGAAGGTTGTCATTTCCAGCAAGAAGCCGCCGATGGCGAAGTTCGAACTGGAAATCCGCCACAGAAATTCCATCAATCGAGAGACGCGCATTCTCGGCGTCGGTGAAGACCTCTACTTCGCTTCGCAGGAAATGGAGCAGTACAGGGGCTATGCCATCTCGGAAATCGACCCGTTGCGCGATACCGTGACCTTTACAAACGGCGTGGTCATCAAGGCCGGAGACGTGACGGGAGATGTGTCCGAGAAGGACATGCGCCGCATCCAGATCCGGGAGACGATTCTCTCCCACTTCGAGAAAGAGGAAAAGCTCTTTGACAGGGGCATCAAGTGCCTTTCGCTTTTCTTCATCGACGAGGTGGAGAAGTACCGCCAGTACGACGAGAACGGCAATGAGACGCTGGGCGAATACGGCAAGATGTTCGAACAGGAGTATCGTGCCGTCCTGAACGACTACGTGACGTTGTCCGACACGCCGTATCAGAGGTATCTGAAATCCATGTGCAGCGAGGCGCGCCGGGTTCACAGGGGCTATTTCAGCATCGACAAAAAGACCGGGCGCAGCGTGGACAGTCCGCTCAAGCGCGGCAGCACGTTCTCCGACGACATTTCGGCCTACGACCTCATCCTGAAGAACAAGGAACGGCTGCTGTCCTTCGAGGAGCCGACGCGGTTCATTTTCTCCCACTCGGCGCTGCGCGAGGGGTGGGACAATCCGAACGTGTTCCAGATCTGCACGCTGAAGCATTCCGACAGCAATACGGCGAAGCGGCAGGAAGTCGGGCGCGGGCTGCGGCTCTGCGTCAACCAGGACGGCACCCGCATGGACGTGCAGAGCTGCGGCGAGGACGTCCACGAAATCAACACGCTGACGGTGATCGCCAGCGAAAGCTACGCGACCTTTGTGGCGGACTTGCAGTCGGACATCAAGACCGTCCTCTACGACCGGCCCACGGTGGCGACAAGTGAATACTTCAAGGGCAAGTACGTCAAGGTGGACGGCGCGCCGACGCTGATCGACGACGAAAAGGCCAACGCCATCGAGTTCTACCTCATTCAGAACGGCTATGTGGACATGAACCGCAAGGTGACGGACACGTACCGCCAGGCTGTCAAGGACGGAACCGTCGCGGGGCTGCCGGAAGCGCTCAAGCCGATGGCGGACGGCATCCATACGCTCATCCAGGCGATCTACGACGACAGCATCCTCAAGGACATGTTCTCCGACGGCCACGAAACCAAGGTCAAGGAGAATCCGCTGAACGGGAACTTCGACAAGGAGGAGTTTCAGGCCTTGTGGCGCGAAATCAACCACAAGTACGCCTATACGGTCAAGTTTGACAGCGCCGAGCTGATCCGCAAGGCCATTGCCTGCATAGACGAGAAGCTCTTTGTCTCCGAACTGCGCTACACGACGACCATCGGGCGCCAGAAAACGGAGATGAACGCATACGAGGTCGAGCGCGGGCAGTCCTTTGCCGGCGAGAAATCGCGGACGCAGACGCTCAAGCACGCGGAAACCAGCCAGGTCAGATACGACCTTATCGGAAAGATCGCAGAGGGCACCGTTCTGACGCGGCGCACGGTCTCGGCGATTCTGCAGGGCATCCGCGCAGACAAGCTCGCCCTGTTCAAGTACAATCCGGAAGAATTCATCGCGAAGGTGATTCGGCTCGTCAACGAACAGAAGGCCACGATGATTGTGGAGCATGTTTCCTACAATGTCCTCGAGGGGAGCTACGACCGTGACATCTTCACAGCGGATAAGGCGGTACAGAGTTTTAGCAAAGCGTTCCAGGCGGAGAAAGCCGTTCAGGACTATGTGTTCACAGACGGAATGGCGGACGAGAGCGTCGAGCGCAAGTTTGCCGAGGATCTGGACGCGGCGGAAGAGGTCTGCGTCTATGCCAAACTGCCGCGAACTTTTCAGATTCCCACGCCTGTGGGCAACTATTCGCCGGACTGGGCAATCGCTTTCTATGAAGGCACCGTCAAGCATATTTTCTTTGTCGCCGAGACAAAAGGCTCGATGGAAAGCCTTGAGCTTCGCCCGATCGAGCAGGCGAAGATCTCATGCGCCAGAAAATTGTTCTCTGAAATGTCCACACACAAGGTGGTGTATCATGAGGTGGATAGTTACCGGAATTTGCTGGAAATCATGAAAACAATCTGAGGCTTTTCGCCCGCGAGCACTTCAGGGCCATCAGCGGCGCGAACGTCGTCTACGATGTCGTGGACAGTTATCGCGCCCTGCTCGACAAGGTGATGCGGTGATTCCGGCGCCGGACGGGACGGAAATTTGGTATAATATGCGCCGGATCTGGAGAATTGGACAATGACAGAGAATGTTATCATACGTCCCGAACGGACGGAAGATGAAGCGGAGGTCGAGAACCTTGTGCGCGAGGCGTTCTGGAACGTGTACCGTCCGGGCTGTCAGGAGCACTACGTCCTCCACAGGCTCCGCGAGAGTCCGGGCTTCGTCCGCGAGCTCGCATTCGTGATGGAGGCGGAAGGGCAAATCATCGGCCAGAACGTCTTCGTGCGCGCGGTGGTCCGGCTGGATGACGGCGGCACGCTGCCGATCCTGACGATGGGGCCGATCTGCATCCGCCCCGGCCTGCAGCGCAAGGGGTACGGCAAGCGGCTGCTCGACCATTCTCTCGCGCAGGCCGCCGCACGGGGGTTCGGCGCCGTCTGCTTCGAGGGCGACATCGGCTTCTACGGCAAGAGCGGCTTTGCCGTCGCCGCCACGAAGGGCGTCCGCTACCACGGGTTGCCCGACGGCGCGGACGCCTCGTTCTTCCTCTGCAAGGAACTGAAGCCCGGCTACCTCGACGGCATCCGCGGCGAATACGCGACGCCGCAGGAGTATTTTGTCTGCGAACGGGAGCCGGAGGGCTTTGCCGCCTACGAGGCGCGGTTTCCCGCGAAGGAGAAGCTGAAGCTCCCGGGGCAGCTTTTCGGGGCGTGACGCGTGCGCAGGCTCCCCGTCAGAGGGAGCCTGAAAGCTGCCGGTGGCACGCGGACGCGGCGCAGTTCGCCGAACTTGCCGTGCGGGGCGAACTCGTGGACCGTTGCCGCGCGCGGGGTGTGCAGGCGATGGTCGAGGGTCCGGGACACATTCCCTTCAACCAGATTCAGATGAACATGGAGCGCGAGCAGGAAGTCTGCAAGGGTGCGCCGTTCCGCGTGCTGGGGCCCGTGGTGACGGATATCGCGCCTGGCTACGACCACATCGTCTCGGCGATTGGTGCGACGGCCGTCGCGGCCTACGGGGCTTCGCTCCTCTGCTATGTCACGCCAGCCGAACACATGGGGCTTCCGGACGGACGAGGCCCACGGCGACGACCGCTGCTCGATGTGCGGCAAGGAGTTCTGCGCCGTGCGC
>ERZ808258.728-NODE-728-length-11813-cov-5.909593_pt1 | contig 11813 bp, 20 predicted proteins | sample MGYA00521280_ERZ808258 | MGnify/ENA primary metagenome ERZ808258 (study PRJEB31516, sample SAMN03275585) | gut metagenome | biome: mammalia-associated habitat; material: feces | host: Papio cynocephalus | place: Kenya | collected 2012-07-19 ...
AATATTCATGATAATCACTTATTCGAGCTGTATGGTGAGGATTTCTGCTATAAGTATCTCACACTTTCCGCGGATAATCCTGATAGGGTTATCTTTAATTGGTGCTCTGTAAAACCGCTTTATTGCAGTGCTGAGAGGTTCAATGAACTACGTGATGAGTTCTCTGAGAAACATGGAGATCGGTTAGTTCCGCGCACTGAACGCATGGATCTCTGTTGGGGTTCCGCGCGTAGATTCTCTATGTTCCGCTACCGTTGGTATTTAAAGGTAGATAAAGAGTATCATAATACTTTTAAGCTTTATGATATGATAAATCCTAGAGAACCGCATCTCTATATCTTTGATGCTAATAAGAATACTCGTGGTGCTAGTGATGAAGAGGATTCCTATAGCGGTTATCAGAGTTGGTGCGAACTTAACGCAATGTTCCGCGCGGTTAAAGGAACAACAGAAGGTATTAATGCACGCTTTTCTAGCAGATTTGATAAAGATACCTATAAAGCTATTAAATTATGCGTTCCTAAACAGGTGCAATTTGGTAATGTATTTGCTTGCGGAGTTGCGCAAGATCACTGCTATAAAGCGGATATTAGCTCCGCATTTCCTTCTAATATTGTTAATCATGCGCTTCCAAAGCTTAAGGAATGCAAGCATGTAAGTGGTTTTGCTGCTCCTACAGATGAATATCCATTTGCTTTCTATCTTAAATCTCATCACTTATGGATTAAGGATGAATTGCGCACCTGGGATGATGAAGATATGATGAAGAAATATTACCGCACCTTGGTTAAGGAGGTTTATCCTTGCGGAGCTCCAACAGAGGAGGAAGAAACTATACTTTGTAAACGTGCGGATAGCGCGGATGAACAAGCGCTATGGAAAGTATATGCGCAATTATATGCTAGCAGAAAGGATGATCCAAACTTTAAGCAGATTATGGTTATCTCTATTGGATATTTCCACCGCAATATAAATCCTACTCTTTCTGCACTTGCTGCGGTTACAATTGCGCGTACCAACCATAGAATCTTTAGCATTTGTAGAGAATTAAAAGCGCGTGGAAATGTTGTTCTGCTTGTTGCAACTGATTCTGTTGCATGGAAGGGAAATCCATACGATGGAGCTACCATGGAGAAGTATCTTGGTTCTTTCACTTATGAATGCTACAATAATCAAATTCTTGTGCAAGGGTGTAAGAATTATCAGTATATTGATTTGAAAGGTAATTGCGTTTCAAAAGCAGCTGGAATTAGGAAGGAAATTTCCGCGCAATGGAAGTTTGGTGAAATTCCACCTGTAGAACACAGCAAGATACTTATGGATGAAGATAATGCAAAGATAATTATTTTATAGGAGGTGTTAAATTAATGAGCTTTAGTAGTGATAAAATTAATTGGAAGGAACTCTCTAATGATGATATGATTGCGCTTTTAAAAGCTGCAAATGAGCGCGCGGATGAATTACAAACGCGTGTTAAGCAGTTGGAAGCTATGCTGCGAGAAAGAGATAGTGAGCATGTTGTAAGCTCATTAGGAACTGCTCATAAGCAGCAACCGCAAGATGAACAAGCAGCTTATGAGGAGTATAAGTTAAAATATGTAACCCTAAAGAACAAGAAAGTTGCAGGATTAATTGAACCACTGCGGGAGGAATTTCAGGATATGTATCGTGAGTATAAGAGTACTAATCCTGGGAAAGCTTTCACAGGTAATGTAATTACAGAAGCAATTCTCAATACACGTGAAGCAACTGTTAATGAGTTAACCGCTGCTTATCAAAATTTGATGAACCACTATAATCCAGGTGGTTCTGATAGATTGAGTAATGTTATTGATAAGTATATCGCAGATGGTAACGTTCTTCCTACACTTGAGGATTGGATAGCTTCTTTAGGTGGAGTGTTATATAACCAATATCTTTGCGCTGATGGTGCTGAGTTTCGCGATTACGCACTAGGGAGTTAATATGAAGCGAGATGATATACATTATAGCGCGGTGCGCATAAATTCTTATTATCCAGCTAAACCTTGATTAGTTACCATTTGTGAGCGTGAAGCAGGTAAATCTACTGTACTTTGATTAGATGATGTATTATCTAACTGAAGGAAGCGCAATCAAACCGCAATTGTGCTGCGCAACCGCATCGCAGATATCTCAGAAGCATATCTAGATGATATTCAAACCATTATTAATCAGTTTGATGGTAACGCGGTTCAAATTACCTATAAGCACGGTAGCATTAAGGATGGTGTTGTTGATTTAACAATTGAAGATAATGTTACTAAGCGCAAAGGTACTTTGTGCAGAGTTATCGCGCTTTCAAACCCAGTTGGAAGAATCAAATCACTCGCGGTGCGGAATCCAAGCGGAATTTATTATGATGAATGCATATTGCGCACCTCCATGGGAGAAAAGTACGTTGCGGATACTTGATTCCGCATCAAGGAGATTTACAATACTTTCCAGCGCTACTGCTTGCGCGAGGATGGTACTAAATACGTGCTCAAATTCCATGCTTATGGTAATCCTTATTCTAGATACTTCCCTATCGCAGATGGATTAGGAGCAGATCCCGCGGAGCTAAAACCAGGAGCATTTGTAATTGGAAAAGATTACGTAATTGAGTGTTACCGCATTTGTGATGCGCTCAAGAAGAAGATATTAGAAAGCAATCCGCTTTACTCTGATAAAGATAGTGATTATTACAAGTATGCTTTTTGCGGTGAAAGCATTGATGATGCGCACATTCCGCTGCAACCGCAACAACCGCAAGGATTCCGCATTCGCTACGTGTTCCGCATTGGAAACCGCGTGCTGCAAGCATACCGAGATGGTACAGATAGTTTCCTAGATGATATTTCAATGCGCACTCAGTGGTGAGTTACACTTGCTCCTAGCAATTGAAAAACCTCACGTACTATGTGGTGCGTAGATTTCAATAGTATGATTAATAATACTAGGAAGGTGCGCGATGCGGATAAAGCTTGCTTTGTGCAGCTAAAGAATGCGTTCGCACTGCGCAATATTACATTCGCGGATATTACATCCTATTACTTGTTGGAAAGCGTGTATCCGCAAATTTAGAGGAGGAACTATAATATGAGCACTAGCATTTTAAAGTTATATAAAAATAGTAAGATTACACCTGCTCGTAACGCTCGTGTGGATGATATTGAAGTATACTTGGATAGCTTAGAAGGAACATATACTTCTTCTAAGTTTCAATATCAGCGCATCGCGCTTAACATGAGTATTAAGGTGAATATGGAGCAAGCGCAAGCGCAAGGTAATTTCGATTACGCAGCGATAGAACAAGATAAGAAGCTTTATTTCTTCTTTATTATGCGCGGAGAACAAGTATCGCGCAAAACAGTGCGGTTCTACCTTGCAATGGATACTGTTAATACCTTTTGGGATTTCGCTTACTGGAACGCTAAAACCGCAATCCAAAGAGAGCATGTGAACCGCTTTGATTATAAATTTAGTGATGCTGCAGGTAATTACTATCGAAGAGCTATTGATAAATATCAAGAGGATTTAAATCCTGTTAAGGATAGATTTTCCTATAGAGAATTAGTTCATTATGGTGCGAATTCTAATAATAAATTCAATGAACCTTGGTATATAATTTGAATGAGCAATGCGGAGATTTCTCCAGATAAACAGAGCGCTGCACCGCTGATCCCGCTTTGTTGTAAGAAAAATGGTTTTAATTTAGCAGATGAGAAAAAATTCCCTAAAAGCGAATTTTCATTTGCGAATTTATCTAGTGGAATTTATTATTTTACAGAAAGTGATATTACTGGTACAGTAGCATTTCAAACAGATCCAAGTGATACCGGAGGATGAAAAGATAAAGCTACTTTTAATCAGGTTAAGAGTAATGAAAATCCAGCGCGATTAAAAGCAATAAAAGTTATTGTTGATGGAGAGTATTGTACCGCTTATGCATTATATTATACTGGTGATGTATATCCTTATACCTATTCAACTGTAGATAGAATTAGTGATATAAATATGCTAAAAACTTTAGTACGGTTAGAAGCTAAGGATGAGAGTGGAATGCGCAATGCACGCACCTCGCTCTACAATACTGATTATTATAAGAATTTAACCGCGCTTGAAGTTATTGATGCATTACCAACTGAAACTATAAACATAGGTACTTGCGCAGCACGCACCTGTATTGGTATTGATGATGTTGATAGAAGCTCTACTCGTATAGCTAAAATCATACAAATTCCGGTAGCTCCTGTAGATATTACTCAATTGGATAATCTCACTACAATTCCTGGTTATAAACTTATTTTATGCTCAGATTTAGCACGAGGAACCGCGATGAACGGTGAGGATTTCAATACAGTATTGCGCACTTCCATAAATTATCAAATAGGTAATACTATTAATTCAAAAGCAGCTTGAACTATTGATAGAGAATCTAAGCTTTATTCATCCGAGTTCTATGATTTTAAATTAATCTATAAAGATGTAAGTTTTCCAATTAAATTAGAGAATATTAAATCCAATTGGAAGGAAACTACAAATCGCTTAACATTTGGAGTTACAAAATCATTAGGAACTGATTGCTACATCAAATGAGAGGATATGAATCAAGCTTATGATATTGAATATCCATTTGAAGAGTATTTCTTCTTCTCTGGAGAAGAAGTTCCGCAATATAATTCTGCGTGGTTAGATTACCTCCGCAATGGTTATAACTATGATGAGCACACACGTAAAACTAGCAATACAAAATCTATTATTAGTGGTGTATTGAGCGGAATTAGTACAGTTGCAGGTGTTGTTAATCCTATTGCAGGATTAGCTATAGGTGCTGCTAACACCTTTATGAATTCTAAAGCTGATTACCTACAGAATTATGCAAATGAAACTTATGGTTCTGGTAAGGTTAAAATAACCCCTTACGATACAGATCAAAGTAGAATTTTACAGGGAAAAGCATCTCCACTAGAGTATAAGCAGATTTTGAATGATTTGAGAGATACAGCACCTTATGCGAAAGAATTTGCAGATGTGAAAAGGAATCAGTTTCTAGGTTCTCAAACAAGTATTGGTTCGTTGGTATTACAACAAGGAATTAATGCTGCATCCTCTGCAGTTTCTTCCTTTATGCAAATTAATTCTAACAATAAGAGCTTCCAAAATAATATTGTTAAGCAGCAATCTTCAACCACATCTATTACAAGTTCTTCTGCTTATGATATACAACCGCAAACTAAAGTATGGTTAGTGTTAGCTTATCCGCGCACTGAAATCCGCGAACAAATTGCGCGCGTATTCCATTACACAGGTTACTCACATCCAGTTCAAGCGGTTCCAGATTTTACAAGTAGATATTGGTTTAATTTTGTTCAGTGTACACCTGTATTTGATACTCCAATTGATACAATTCACCCTGAATATGAAAGCGATTTCAAGCAGCGGTTCCAAGCAGGTGTAACTGTTATGCATCCGCACAAAGGTGAATATGATTGAGAGCAGCAATATGAAAACTGAGAAACAATACTTCCGATTACGGAAGCTAAATAGGAGGTGAAAACCGCATGAGAAAAGAACAATTTGTACGTACAATCTTTCCAGATGAGGAACAAGAAGCTACGGTTTATAGAGCAATTGATTTCACTACACGTTATATTAACCGCTACTATAATATCTTCTTTGGGATGTTGGATTTTAAAAGTGATGCAATTTCACCGCAACTTAACCTTTATTTGAAGCGCAAATTCTGAGCTGATGGAACGGTTGCGGTTTGGAAGATGCGCAACACTGATTTATTAGGAGCTGCGCAATACGCAACCTCACAATATGATATGTATGATTTTCCTGCAACTGTTACACTTGTTAATAAACATAAGCTACCTGCGGAGATAATTCCGCAAGGTGAGCAAGTTGTAAACCGCGATGTTGTAGTTGGATTCTTCCAAGCAAATCAGAAATCTGTTTACCAAATAGTGCGCGATTACGCGGAACAACTCTCCGATATTGATAATGTTATTAACACGAATTTGCAATTGCAGAAACTTCCGTTTATAATATGTTGTGAGGATGATAAACAAGCGCAACGCATGAAGAATACTATTATGCACATTCTTAATAATGATGTTGCGATTGAAATCCCCGCAGGTGATAAGAACTCTTTGCAAGTTACCCCAACCGCTGCACCATATATTATAGATAAGCTTTATCAGTTCCGCACCAATCTTGAAAATGAGCTTAAAACTTATTTAGGATTGGATAATAACGGAGGTTACGAAAAGCGCGAGCGCATGCTCACAGATGAAATTAATTCGCAGCGTGCAACTGTTACTGATAGCTGTTATAATTTCCACCAGTGCATGGAAATCTTTACAGATGAAATCAAAAAATACTTAGGTATTGCGGTAACAGTTGATTGGAGTGATGTTAGCGGAGGTGCGTTCTTTACGAATGGAAGCGCAAAAGCGCAAGGAGGTGAACCGCATGATTCTAATGAAGCAAATGTATAGTTACACCTTAATGGAGGTTTTGCGCATGGTTAATCCGCAGCTTGATAAAAGCGCAAGCGGTATTCCATGGAACTATGATACGGATGCGATGCTAGATGGTTTGGTTGCGGATAGAGTTGGATGAAATCCTACCCAGGAGGAGCTTGAGGATGTAAAGGTGCTCTTCTCTAATTACATCTTACCCAAATGCTGAAATATGTATGTAGAAGTGAGCTCAAAGGAAGATACAAAAGGTTTGGTATTCATTGGTGAAGTACTCGCTTGGTTAAATAGTACACAAGAGAAATATTCACTGTTATTGCAATACTACCGCACTCATAAGGATAAGCTTATGGATGATGTAATTACTTCCTCTGATAGCACCGCAACTTCTAATGATACTCCGCAAGATGAAGGAAACAACTGAGGTGATGATATGCATGTTAGCTCAGTTGGTAAGAACCATACAGAATCTAAAACCGCAGGTGGTGCTTCCTACATGCAGCAATTAAGCTCAATTCAGCGCTCATACCGCAATCTTTACTCCATGTGGTTAGCGGATTTCATTGCGGAATTCCGCGTAGGAGGAAACTTTAATGAATAAAGATTACTTATCACAATTAACAGGAGGAATCGCTGGAACCGTTGTTAGTTTCAGCGGTTTAACTCTTGAACAAGCGGATCACATTGTTAGCTTAGTGTGCGGAATCCTTGGTATTGCAATTACCGTTTTCACCTGTATTGTTATACCAGTGTGGAAGAAGGTGCGCAATGCACTGCGCGATAAACGCATTACCCCAGATGAAGCGCAAGATATTGCGGATACGCTTAAGGATGGTTTAGATAAATTGAAAGAGGAGCAAAAGAACAAACATGAGTAAACTTGATGAATTGAAACAATTTGTAAGTGGATTATTCAACGATGCAACTGATAAAAACACTATTGATGCGGTTGCAAAGCTTAATAATATGGTAAGTGAGGTTGAAAAGGAACAAACCACAATTACCGAGAGGGATGCTGATATTCTCAAATCATACAAGGATTTGATTCAGCACACTACCATTGGTGCACCCGCGGTTCAAACGCGCAATATCTCCGCACAGAATGATATTGAAGGTAAGGAGCGCACCTTGGATATTGATGATATGTTCACCGCAGAAAATATCCAAAAGTTCCTAAAGAGTGAACAAAATAGTTAATTGGAGGAAATGAAATTATGAAATTAACTTTAGCTGGATTACAAGGTTTCATCAATGATAACATTAATATTGATGCTAACACCGCAGCTGCATGGAAAGGTACTAATAAGAACTTCGTTAAGCTTATTGATAAGATTGGTAAAATTGTTACCATCGATGGAGTTTTCGCAGATAAGCTTACCGATATGGATGGTGAAGAATTACCATTTGGTAAAACAATTGAAGAGTATTTTATTGATTTAACTCTTCCTACTGTTTATACAGATGCTAGCACTGAAGGTGCAAAGGATTTAGCTCCTAATCTTCCCGAAGTTGAGGATGTTGCTTACAATTATACACTTGGTAAAACCAAGATCAAAACAACCATTCCTTACAACGATTATGAACGCGCATGCAATAGCGCTGCAGATGCTGCACAAATTGCAACTAAAATCATAGGTAGATTAAGTGATTCCTATGAAATGCAGAAGTTTGGTATGAAGAAGCAGATGATTGCGGTTACAATTAAGAAAGCGGTTGCAGCTTCCAATTCTGATAAGCTCGTTGAATCCATCGCGGTTCCTGCTGATGCTGCTAGTGGTGAAAATTTCATTAAGAAGTTAAAGGAATGTGTTGAAGATGCTTCCTTTGCTACTGAAGGTAACAACCTTGGTAACTACTTGATTGGTGCAGCTCCATCTCTTAAGCTTTACATTAAGAAAGGTGTTATTCCTTCTCTTGAAGTTGATACCTTATCTGGTGCTTTCCATGCTGAAAAGTTAGCTATCCCCGCATCTATTGAAGTTGTTGATGATTTTGGAGATGATGCAAGCGGAGTTTTCGCAGTTCTTTGCGATACTCGTATGATGAAATTACATCCTACTTATAAAGCGGTTCGTACTAATGAAAACGCTGATGGTGATTTCGTTAACTACGTTTTGCATGCGGAACACACTGCTTACATTTCCAAATCCACTTATGTTCACTGCTTCAAAGCAAAGTAATTAGTTCTATGGAGAGAAGATTATGCTTTGCTTCTCTCCTTTTTTTTTAAAAGCACTGGAGGATAATTCAAATGAGAAGAGTTGATGAAACAAGTAACAGAATGGTATCACTTAATGGTGGTATGAGAAGGATGCTTACTGAAGAGAAGAGAGAAGAAATCACCAATGCAATTGAAGCTAATAAACTATATAATGGTTATGATAATGGAATCAGATATGATGTTGATGGTTTGCAGAAACTAAATTCCAGTTTGATTGTTCCTGGAAGTTATATTTCTATCATCTATTGGAATGGTAAGTTTGCAACTGGTGAGGATTCTTATTTCAAATTTAATCAAAGCGCACCTTATGAGGTTAGATTAACAAAGAGTGTACTGCAGGTAGGAATGGTAGGAGGAGAACCAACCTTGAAATTAACAAAACCAGGTTATTTCTTCCTCAACAATATTGTATTTGATACTACAGAAGCAGATGAAATCAAGCAAAATCTAGTTACTTTCCACGCAGTTCAAGCTGAAATAGGATACAAAGGTAAGGTTATCTGTATAAGTGATGATGGTGATAGAATCTATGAATTGGAAGATGGAACAACCATCAAGGAAGTTGATGGTAAGATAGTTTATTACAAAGGTGATGAAATATTGGAAGAGCATGATATAAATACCACATTTGAAATCAAATCACCTATCAAAGGAATAACTGGAAGTTCTTATCCTATCTTGTGGAGATTATACTAACATGAGAAGAATGTATAGTGAATCACAAATCCACAAGATAGCAGCAGAAGAAGCAGGTAAACTTGATAAGGTAATTCCTACTGATATAGGTGCTAAATCAGATGGTGCATTGGTATTGTTTCATGATGGTAAAGATATAGGAAGTACACCACTACCTATGAAACAGCTGTTTGGTAAGCATACCATCACAGGTGAAGGAAACATTGATTTATATTACCATTCCATTACCATTGTAGATAGTGATTTCCTTTGGAGAGGTTCTATTATCTCTTCATCTGATTTAAAGATAGATTCACCGCAAGATTTAATTGCGGTTTGCGCTAATAAAACAGTTAATGGAAGCGGTTTCTATGATAATCCTACTGGTACATTCGCGGTAGGTAGCTTAAGTTGCGGTTCCACCGTGGTAGATTCCACCTTTAATAAATTAAATATACTTGGTGAATTCAAGTTCAGTGAAGTAGCAAGCTCAAGAATAGAGGATACGGTTACTCCAGTTTAATTAACCAAATGAAAAGGAGGTAGTATTAACTACCTCCTATTTTTAGTTGCTTTCCTCTTCTAAATGATACATTAATTCTAGGATTGCTTCACGGTAATGTTCTTCAGATGTGTTTTTACAATCATCCAGAATAGAAGCTAAAGCATAATATATTGCTGCGGTTCTCATGCGGTTATCTCCACATATCAGCTTTACTCAACTTTAATCTGCTGATTTCTGTTTGATGTTCCATAATGAGGATATCAATCAAATCATTTTGCAAATCATTTAACGTATCAATATAGCGTTTATTACTATCCCTTGATTTTTGTAAAGCACGCTCAATTTCAATAAGAATATCTTGTTTATTCATTGCAGTACTCCTTAACGAGTTTTAATCCACATTCCGCATAAGCTAATATCTCCGCGAAGCTATTACATTCCAAGTTTAAGAAAGTTTTAATCGTACTATATACACCAATGATACTGGAATGCACTGCGCTAAGTTTAGTAAAATCCTCATCCTTTGAAACCGCAACTTGATATATAGAATCAAGCAAATCCTGCGCTTCCTTTTCTAATAAAAACACATTGATTTTATCAGAACAAGCAACTTTGCACAGAGCGCGGATTAATTCCGCGCGTGCAACACAATCAAAATTTAAATCTTTCATAAATTAATACCTCACTGTAATAACGCGCTTTCCATTAGGAAGGATTGCACTTGCGCTCCAATTTACGCGTTTAACAAAGAACAAAGTTATATGATTATCGCGTGTGCAAACCGCAACAGAATCTGCACCATGAAGATAATTAGCTTTAAAATTCTCTAAGCATTCCTCTGCACTATCATATGCGAAATAAGTTCAAGTGATAGTGTGTGTTAATCTGTTAACCTCTTCAAGCTTCCATTTGCGCTTAACTTCAACCGTGTATGTTCCACGCGCGGTTTTAACCTCAATATCTGGTAGATTTCCATGTGTATTAATAGTACCACCAACATCAAAGTATAAGCGGTTTTCATCAAGGAATTTTACACTTCCTTCAGCTTTCAGATATTCCGCAACACGATTCTCAGTAAGAATAGCATCTAGATAGCTTCTCACTATGCTGTAACCATCGCGCGGTTTAAATTGATGAAAGCGAGGATATCTTTCCTTGTAGATTTGATACATGATAGGTGCTTCATCCCCCATCATAATAAGATTGGTAACTAAGTACCTGTTGCTCTTTTGTGTAGTAGAACTAACTACTTCATTTGTTGAATTACCCATTAAATTACCTTTCTAGCACGAAATTTCACCGTGCTAATTAATTAAATAGTAAGAAGAGATTAGAGTTTTCCACTCGTATCTTATCAGGATACGAGGGTTGCGGTTCCATCTAAGGATGATACTCCGCTCTAGATAACCCTCTTGTGGAATATCTAACTTCTCCTTACTAATATAAGTATACAATGCTTAGTGGAAAATTTCAAAATTGCGCAAACACAAAATTTAGTATTCATCAAATTTCCACTATTAAAATTATAACACATTACTCCCATAAAAGCAACTAAAATTTGCGCAACAAAGAAAAGAGAGATTACTAAGAGAATTACTAAAAGAGATTACTAAGAGAATTACTAAGAGAGATTACTAGGAGAATTACTAAAGAGATTACTATGAGAGAAATAACTAAGAGAATTATTAAAAAAAAAAAAATTATAAGTAAAATAAAAGGGAAAAATAAGTATAGTAGATGAGTATCCCCTATAAGAGAACCCTTAATCAAGATCCTAACCCGTTTAAGAATACTAACAATTTAGGTAAAATAAGAGAAAGGTTAAACGATCATAAGAGCAGTAATATACATAAAAGTAATAAGGGTTAAAGTAAAATTGTAGTATTAACAGCATTACAGGGGGTATCGCAATTATTCCCGTTAA
>ERZ808258.730-NODE-730-length-11794-cov-4.286737_pt1 | contig 11794 bp, 9 predicted proteins | sample MGYA00521280_ERZ808258 | MGnify/ENA primary metagenome ERZ808258 (study PRJEB31516, sample SAMN03275585) | gut metagenome | biome: mammalia-associated habitat; material: feces | host: Papio cynocephalus | place: Kenya | collected 2012-07-19 ...
TAAGCGAAGACTGACTAGAAAGTGCAGCACTAGTCATGTCAGGAAGTGAAGACTGAGATCCAGCGGATGAACCGCCTGACATCGTCATACCAGAGAGTGATTGACCAGCAGAAGCAGGATTGATACCTTGTGCGCGTAACTGAGAAGCTTGATTAGCAACACCGTTATAATACGATTCCTCAGAGAGAGCTTGTTGACGATTAGACAAATTCATGTTGAATTGGTCTAAAGTATTTTGACGCTTGAGAGCTTGATTATATTGAATAGCACTAAGAGATTGCGAAGAACCGCCTCCAAGGAGACCTTGAAGAAGACCTTTCTCATAAGAGATAGTACCGTCAGAATTTTCTTTATATTTTCCTTTAAATAAACCCATATAATTTTAATCCATTAACCAGTTAGCAAAAGCCATAACACCTTTAACTACGGGATTTTTTATAAATTTTGAAACACCAGAAAGGAACGAATCATCAGATTTAGAATCAGAATCACCTGTAAGATAGTTCATCTTATCAAAAGACGAAACTTGAGCATTATTTTTAGTGTAATCTAAGTCGAAATCTTTCATATTAAGTAGATTATTTGAACCGAAATTAAACGACATTTGGAACTCCAAATCCTCGCTCATTTCCTATACTATATCAAGAATAGCATAGGAAAGAGCAAAAGGAGGTAAATTAATTAGTTTTTTCAGATGACATAGAGTCGACACCGAGAGACTTATCAATAGCCTTAAGAAGAGCATCAGTATGCTTTTTATCATCAGCATTTTTAGCATCCTTGTTAATAGCATCAGAGAGAGCTTGAATATCAGCTTTATCGAGCTTGCCAGAACGCAGAGCAATAAGAGTATCTGTAACCGTATCATTTTTAGGAACACGACCATCAGGATAATCATATTGTGGTACAGAAGTAACAGCAGAGCCGGCAGGATTAAATTTCAAGGCACGAACTTGTTCAGAATCAGGTCGGAAGTCAGACCTATCGACTATATTAGTTACATCAGAGAAATCAGGCATTTTATAAATAGAATCATTAGTACAAAACGTAAATTTCATAAATTACTCCATTAGAAACCGAAATTATTAGGCTTAGCGACGTAAGAGAGAGGCTTAACAACAGACACACCAGAATAGAACTGACAAATGAAAGCAGGACTACCTGGATATGCAAGCATAGAACGGTCAATATTTGGTGGATAAACAGTTACAAATTGTTGCGACAACATAGGAGTCGAAGCAAAAGAACGCGACTGAACATAACTATGATAGTAAGCATCAACAGAGGCAGGAAGCGATAACATACCACGAGCTACAGAATCACGAGATTTGAGGTAAACATATCTATTTGAATAACCGAAGAGATTGTTATCATCAGACTCAGAACCAGTAATAACTAGTTGTTTATTTAATATTGGCTGGTAAGACAATTGTTCGAATTCAGGCGAATAGAAATCATCCGGAGTAGTTTCAAAGAAATGGTGGTCAACAGTTTGAGTATAGACAGTGTCAGGGATTATAGTCATAAGAGCCATAATGTAACCGAAGTCAGAACTATGGAATTTACCAATAGAATTAGAATTGGATGAACCGCCGATACCGGAAGGGTTACCCTGAGGAGTAGAGCCATCTTGTGAAGCAGACGTCTGAACAACAGCAGAGACATTAAACAAAGAAGTAGTACCGCCGATATATACGGGCTCACAAAATTGATTCTTAGGAAACTCATCGTAATGAACTTTTACGAATTGACCGTAAGAGCCATTTGTAAGAGCGTTACGCTCTTGCCAGACAGAAAGAGCAATCAAAGAACGAAGTTGTTGAGCGGTAAAAGCAGAATTAAATTTAACACCATTAAGGGAAACACCAACATTCTTAACATTAGAAAAAACCATACCTTGATAGTTAGCATTCTTAGTAAAATTAGAAAATAGTGGGTAATAACTAGAAGTACCGCTAGAAAGAGCGGAAGGCATAAAAACAGTACCATCATTAGATTGAGATGGCGAAACAAATCCAAAATTAGAGAACTCAGAAGAACTAATAGAAGGTGGGTTAGAATATTCTCCAAAATTATTGTTCGAAAACATACCAAGCTTAGAAGTATCTTCACGGACTAAATCAAGAAACTGAGATGATTGAGCAACTATATCAAGTTGAGTTTGTTCACCACGTTGCAAGAATGGAAGAGCAGTAGTAAACATGTCATCAGTGTACATAGAATAACGAAGCTGAGTTAACTCTATACAGTTATCACCGGAAGTATCTTCAACAGTAGAAGCTTTAGGAACAAAGTTATTAATAACAGTAGTAGGTGCAGTGGTATTAATAGGAACAAATTTAGTTAAGTAATCGCCGAAGAGATTATTAGCCGTGTAAGAGAATCTAAAAAGAGACGAATCAATATCATCAGGAAACCAGACATCAGACTTAGCATAACCGTTAGAATACAAATTGGGGTCAATATAATTAGAACGATAAATTTTCTGATACATTAAAAAAGGCAGCGCATTTACATCAGGAAGTTTAAATCCAGTAACATTAGTTTTAGTCAGCTTATTAGAATCAGAAACAGGACCGAAAGGAAGATACTCTAAAGAAGCATCAGGGTTAGAGTAAGGACAAGAGCCAACTAGATAAGAAATAAGAGAATGTGGTGTGGCAGGATAGTACGAAGTAGCAGAAGTAAGAGCAGAATCTGTTAGACCGTTAAGAGTACCAGCAGAGACACCAGACATACCATAAGAAGGGTTAAACTCAGACAATTTAATAGTAGGAACAGTAAGAGCTAGGTTACCGGAACGGCCTTTAGAGATGAAACTTTCCCATCCTTGCCAGAGGTAAGAATTAGGACAGTAATAGTAGTGAACTTTAACTTTATAAGATGTAAGAGACGGAACTAGAAGTGGTCTAAAATCGATTTTGTACTGACAAGATAAATCGTAATCTTCATTAGGAAGAGTAGGAATCAAGTCAACAGGAACAATCATTCCAATATCGGAAGTAAAAAGGTTAAGACGACCATAGTCGAACTTAGAACGAGGAACTTTAATTGATGGTTTCTGAGAAAAAATAGAATTTTCAGCAGTTAAGCCATTACGCATCTGAGAGATAGGCATAAGAAAAACTCCATATAGATAAAATTATATCGATAAAAATATATCTATATGGAGAATAGCATGTAAGAGAGGAGGAAGCAAGCTATTTTTGTGGAGAAATCGACAAAGGAGAATCAACCTCAGGACGTTTATATGAATCCCAAGAGACAAGACGTGGAGCAGGAAGAGATTCTACAGTCATAGAAGATTCAGCAAGAGTAGCAATTTGATAAACTCTAAAATCATTAAGATAGTTAGAATTTAACTTTTCAAGATAAGGCACATTTTGCCTTATAAACATACCATCAGTGTTACCAGTGCCAACGACAGCGACACTATCAGCGACAACGTCGAAAATACAATACAAGTTAACTTTCATAGAAAGTACCTCCATAGAATATAGAATCAAGATAAAGGGATACCTAGGAGTTGTCAAGGACAACTTTCCTAGGTCTTAAGGATCTAATTAATTAAACTCAGAAATAAAAGTGTTAAGAACTCTATCACCAAGGATAAGACGAATAACATCACAAAGTTGATAATAAGCGCCACGAGCCTCAGCATATTCAGCTAAAGCGTCAGACTCTTTATCAGTACCAACAAACATAAACCTATTTTTATCAGAAGACCAAAGGTTAGCATTAGCAACCTTAAACATACCTTTCAACTCATCATACTGTTTTCTTGTAACCATAATATACCTCCATGTATATACCTAAATAGTACAGTACTAATGTGAAGATTGTATGAAGATTATGTGAAGATTGTGTGGAGATTATGTGAAGAAATAACACACTAGATATAGTATAGTTAAAATTAATTACAACACTAGATATAGAGTTAACAAAAATTAACATAGAATTAACATAAATTAAGGGGTTGAGATATTGACTAGAAAAAAGTTTCGCTTAAAATATAATTGAAACAACCATTCATAGTCTCAGAGAAACGAGCAGTCAGCGAAATAAGACAGGCGAAGTTTCTCAATAGACATTCAAAATAGATACATATTTCTACTTAAGGCAAATTATGAACAAATGAAAAATGAGTTTTTCACATGTTTTTCACATTGACTTAGAGTTTTTCACATTGAAATCGAACACTCTGTATAATTAACTAAAAATGAGATTTTTTGTTAAGTTGTTGATTAGATAATTGTTTTTCTAAATTACTAATACGTAACAAGTTATAAGGAATAGGTGATAAATCAAATCTAAAAGATTGTTCAGACAAAGAACGCATAGCGTCATTAAGTTGAGCATCTTTAGTAGTTAGTATTGAGTCATTAAAAAGAACAAGTTTATTAAAATAATAACGATTAACGTAAATCTTACGAGAATTTAAGAAGAAGAATCCATCACGTTGGATTTCATCTTTATGTAAATAAAATTGTTTAGATCCTAAACCACGAGACATTTTACGAAAAGGTGGAATAATACCTTTATCGAAGTATAAAGCATCATCATCTGAAGAAGTCTTAACTACATATTTAGATACATAACGAAATGATTTAGGTGATAAAGGAAGAACTTTAACAGAACCCATTTTCCAAGAATTAACAAAGAACTTTAAATAGAGTTGATAATCAAGACCAAAGAAGAGAGCATGATAATGGGGGCGATTAAAAGAGTCTCCATACTCACCGCAGATAAAATAATCAAAGTCAGGGATATTTTTTCGATGTTTAATCTTGTCTATATAATCAGAGACATGAGACTTAACAAGTGTAGGAGAATAATAACCATCTTTAATAACTAAATGTTCATCATCATAAGTAAATGTAACGAAAGCAGAAGTAGTGTGCGAGTGCCACGCACAATATAATCTATCGATAATACGTTTTTGTAAATCGAGACGACAGCAGAAACAACGACCACAGGGAATAGGAATAAGGTTACCGTGTAAATCACGAATAGAATTATTATAACTAGGATAAGCGCAAGACATAATCAGAAAATAACATCAGGCTCATTAAACATATCGTACATATGGAACACATCAAAATGAAGATAGTTAACGATACGACAGAAGAGAGCGATACAATCAGAATCTAATTTATCAAAGCAACCATAAAGAGTGCCAGCGGAATAGAATCCATCACGACGTTTTAAACGAATATCATAATCAAATCCGACACAAAGAACAGAATATTTAGAACGATACTTATATATACAAACACGGTAATCACCGTTTTTATAATCATAGAAAGATTGAGGAACATCCTTTTTAACTTTCTGAAGGTCTACATAATCGTATAAAGTTTTAGAGACTTGAACTGTTTGAGAGCGAACGGCGCGTTTTTCAATATCTTTAAAAATTTTATTCATATCCTTAAAAAGGGCCCTGAGCTGACGGAGCTCAGAGTCATAATAGATACAATCATCAAGATGAGATACATCGGAGTTCATTTTTTACTCACATTAGAATCTTTAGCAACAACAACCTGAGAATTAGGAGAGTCATTAAGATTCATTAAACCTTGACAGCTTATAAAAGCAAAGACGACAACAAGAACAGCAAGAGAACAGCAAAGAAGGCGCCAGTGTACTTTAATAAAAGTAGCAATACGATTAAAAATTTCATTCATAGAAAACTCCATTTGTTTTTTATTTTTTTTTTATTTTACATTAGCAGGCTTTTTCGGAAGACTAGGAGAAGGATACTTCACAGCAGGTCGTGAATTCATATAATCCATCATTTCAGTGAGAGACTTGCCTTCGAGCTCTTTAAGTTCATCAGCAGAAAGAGGAGTAAAATGAAAGGCAGAAGTAGGGTCATTGACAGTACGCCTAATAGCAGTATCGACAAGAGCCTTATCACGAGGAGATAGATTGTTGTAAGCATCAACAGAAGATTCGACAGAATCGACAATTTGTTCAGCAGAATTAGAATCAACAGCATCAGTAAAGAGATTAGCGACACCTAGAGCCAAACCAACTTGCCAATTTACATTTTGAACAGACTGAAGGAGTGTGGTATTAAGACCAGCTTTTTTCAATAAATCATTAGTATCCTTATAAGATGCATTAATCATATCTTGATAAGAACGTTGAGAATTGACGTGTTCAATATTAGCTTGAATTTGTTCCATTTGTTTATCAGAAACCTCAATAGACTTATCACCAAGACGAATAGTGTTATTAGCTAAATCGCGTTGAGTTTGAGAGTTGGAAGCATTAACATCAGCGTTACGAGAAGAAATATCAACATTCTGTTGAGCAATGGAATAATCTTGAGACTGTTTCTGACGTTGAAGTTCAAGTTGCTCACGAGCAATTTTGTTAGATTCCTTATTCTGAGAGATAGTAGCTAGGAGAGACAACATAGATGTAAGCGAACTTTGACTAGAAAGTGCAGCGCTTGTCATATCAGGGAGTGAAGATTGAGATCCAGCGGATGAACCGCCTGACATAGTCATACCAGAGAGTGATTGACCAGAGGAAGCAGGATTGATACCTTGTGCGCGTAACTGAGAAGCTTGATTAGCAACACCGTTATAATACGATTCCTCAGAGAGAGCTTGTTGACGATTAGACAAATTCATGTTGAATTGGTCTAAAGTATTTTGACGCTTGAGAGCTTGATTATATTGAATAGCACTAAGAGATTGCGAAGAACCGCCTCCAAGGAGACCTTGAAGAAGACCTTTCTCATAAGAGATAGTACCGTCAGAATTTTCTTTATATTTTCCTTTAAATAAACCCATATAATTTTAATCCATTAACCAGTTAGCAAAAGCCATAACACCTTTAACTACGGGATTTTTTATAAATTTTGAAACACCAGAAAGGAACGAATCATCAGATTTAGAATCAGAATCACCTGTAAGATAGTTCATCTTATCAAAAGACGAAACTTGAGCATTATTTTTAGTGTAATCTAAGTCGAAATCTTTCATATTAAGTAGATTATTTGAACCGAAATTAAACGACATTTGGAACTCCAAATCCTCGCTCATTTCCTATACTATATCAAGAATAGCATAGGAAAGAGCAAAAGGAGGTAAATTAATTAGTTTTTTCAGATGACATAGAGTCGACACCGAGAGACTTATCAATAGCCTTAAGAAGAGCATCAGTATGCTTTTTATCATCAGCATTTTTAGCATCCTTGTTAATAGCATCAGAGAGAGCTTGAATATCAGCTTTATCGAGCTTGCCAGAACGCAGAGCAATAAGAGTATCTGTAACCGTATCATTTTTAGGAACACGACCATCAGGATAATCATATTGTGGTACAGAAGTAACAGCAGAGCCGGCAGGATTAAATTTCAAGGCACGAACTTGTTCAGAATCAGGTCGGAAGTCAGACCTATCGACTATATTAGTTACATCAGAGAAATCAGGCATTTTATAAATAGAATCATTAGTACAAAACGTAAATTTCATAAATTACTCCATTAGAAACCGAAATTATTAGGCTTAGCGACGTAAGAGAGAGGCTTAACAACAGACACACCAGAATAGAACTGACAAATGAAAGCAGGACTACCTGGATATGCAAGCATAGAACGGTCAATATTTGGTGGATAAACAGTTACAAATTGTTGCGACAACATAGGAGTCGAAGCAAAAGAACGCGACTGAACATAACTATGATAGTAAGCATCAACAGAGGCAGGAAGCGATAACATACCACGAGCTACAGAATCACGAGATTTGAGGTAAACATATCTATTTGAATAACCGAAGAGATTGTTATCATCAGACTCAGAACCAGTAATAACTAGTTGTTTATTTAATATTGGCTGGTAAGACAATTGTTCGAATTCAGGCGAATAGAAATCATCCGGAGTAGTTTCAAAGAAATGGTGGTCAACAGTTTGAGTATAGACAGTGTCAGGGATTATAGTCATAAGAGCCATAATGTAACCGAAGTCAGAACTATGGAATTTACCAATAGAATTAGAATTGGATGAACCGCCGATACCGGAAGGGTTACCCTGAGGAGTAGAGCCATCTTGTGAAGCAGACGTCTGAACAACAGCAGAGACATTAAACAAAGAAGTAGTACCGCCGATATATACGGGCTCACAAAATTGATTCTTAGGAAACTCATCGTAATGAACTTTTACGAATTGACCGTAAGAGCCATTTGTAAGAGCGTTACGCTCTTGCCAGACAGAAAGAGCAATCAAAGAACGAAGTTGTTGAGCGGTAAAAGCAGAATTAAATTTAACACCATTAAGGGAAACACCAACATTCTTAACATTAGAAAAAACCATACCTTGATAGTTAGCATTCTTAGTAAAATTAGAAAATAGTGGGTAATAACTAGAAGTACCGCTAGAAAGAGCGGAAGGCATAAAAACAGTACCATCATTAGATTGAGATGGCGAAACAAATCCAAAATTAGAGAACTCAGAAGAACTAATAGAAGGTGGGTTAGAATATTCTCCAAAATTATTGTTCGAAAACATACCAAGCTTAGAAGTATCTTCACGGACTAAATCAAGAAACTGAGATGATTGAGCAACTATATCAAGTTGAGTTTGTTCACCACGTTGCAAGAATGGAAGAGCAGTAGTAAACATGTCATCAGTGTACATAGAATAACGAAGCTGAGTTAACTCTATACAGTTATCACCGGAAGTATCTTCAACAGTAGAAGCTTTAGGAACAAAGTTATTAATAACAGTAGTAGGTGCAGTGGTATTAATAGGAACAAATTTAGTTAAGTAATCGCCGAAGAGATTATTAGCCGTGTAAGAGAATCTAAAAAGAGACGAATCAATATCATCAGGAAACCAGACATCAGACTTAGCATAACCGTTAGAATACAAATTGGGGTCAATATAATTAGAACGATAAATTTTCTGATACATTAAAAAAGGCAGCGCATTTACATCAGGAAGTTTAAATCCAGTAACATTAGTTTTAGTCAGCTTATTAGAATCAGAAACAGGACCGAAAGGAAGATACTCTAAAGAAGCATCAGGGTTAGAGTAAGGACAAGAGCCAACTAGATAAGAAATAAGAGAATGTGGTGTGGCAGGATAGTACGAAGTAGCAGAAGTAAGAGCAGAATCTGTTAGACCGTTAAGAGTACCAGCAGAGACACCAGACATACCATAAGAAGGGTTAAACTCAGACAATTTAATAGTAGGAACAGTAAGAGCTAGGTTACCGGAACGGCCTTTAGAGATGAAACTTTCCCATCCTTGCCAGAGGTAAGAATTAGGACAGTAATAGTAGTGAACTTTAACTTTATAAGATGTAAGAGACGGAACTAGAAGTGGTCTAAAATCGATTTTGTACTGACAAGATAAATCGTAATCTTCATTAGGAAGAGTAGGAATCAAGTCAACAGGAACAATCATTCCAATATCGGAAGTAAAAAGGTTAAGACGACCATAGTCGAACTTAGAACGAGGAACTTTAATTGATGGTTTCTGAGAAAAAATAGAATTTTCAGCAGTTAAGCCATTACGCATCTGAGAGATAGGCATAAGAAAAACTCCATATAGATAAAATTATATCGATAAAAATATATCTATATGGAGAATAGCATGTAAGAGAGGAGGAAGCAAGCTATTTTTGTGGAGAAATCGACAAAGGAGAATCAACCTCAGGACGTTTATATGAATCCCAAGAGACAAGACGTGGAGCAGGAAGAGATTCTACAGTCATAGAAGATTCAGCAAGAGTAGCAATTTGATAAACTCTAAAATCATTAAGATAGTTAGAATTTAACTTTTCAAGATAAGGCACATTTTGCCTTATAAACATACCATCAGTGTTACCAGTGCCAACGACAGCGACACTATCAGCGACAACGTCGAAAATACAATACAAGTTAACTTTCATAGAAAGTACCTCCATAGAATATAGAATCAAGATAAAGGGATACCTAGGAGTTGTCAAGGACAACTTTCCTAGGTCTTAAGGATCTAATTAATTAAACTCAGAAATAAAAGTGTTAAGAACTCTATCACCAAGGATAAGACGAATAACATCACAAAGTTGATAATAAGCGCCACGAGCCTCAGCATATTCAGCTAAAGCGTCAGACTCTTTATCAGTACCAACAAACATAAACCTATTTTTATCAGAAGACCAAAGGTTAGCATTAGCAACCTTAAACATACCTTTCAACTCATCATACTGTTTTCTTGTAACCATAATATACCTCCATGTATATACCTAAATAGTACAGTACTAATGTGAAGATTGTATGAAGATTATGTGAAGATTGTGTGGAGATTATGTGAAGAAATAACACACTAGATATAGTATAGTTAAAATTAATTACAACACTAGATATAGAGTTAACAAAAATTAACATAGAATTAACATAAATTAAGGGGTTGAGATATTGACTAGAAAAAAGTTTCGCTTAAAATATAATTGAAACAACCATTCATAGTCTCAGAGAAACGAGCAGTCAGCGAAATAAGACAGGCGAAGTTTCTCAATAGACATTCAAAATAGATACATATTTCTACTTAAGGCAAATTATGAACAAATGAAAAATGAGTTTTTCACATGTTTTTCACATTGACTTAGAGTTTTTCACATTGAAATCGAACACTCTGTATAATTAACTAAAAATGAGATTTTTTGTTAAGTTGTTGATTAGATAATTGTTTTTCTAAATTACTAATACGTAACAAGTTATAAGGAATAGGTGATAAATCAAATCTAAAAGATTGTTCAGACAAAGAACGCATAGCGTCATTAAGTTGAGCATCTTTAGTAGTTAGTATTGAGTCATTAAAAAGAACAAGTTTATTAAAATAATAACGATTAACGTAAATCTTACGAGAATTTAAGAAGAAGAATCCATCACGTTGGATTTCATCTTTATGTAAATAAAATTGTTTAGATCCTAAACCACGAGACATTTTACGAAAAGGTGGAATAATACCTTTATCGAAGTATAAAGCATCATCATCTGAAGAAGTCTTAACTACATATTTAGATACATAACGAAATGATTTAGGTGATAAAGGAAGAACTTTAACAGAACCCATTTTCCAAGAATTAACAAAGAACTTTAAATAGAGTTGATAATCAAGACCAAAGAAGAGAGCATGATAATGGGGGCGATTAAAAGAGTCTCCATACTCACCGCAGATAAAATAATCAAAGTCAGGGATATTTTTTCGATGTTTAATCTTGTCTATATAATCAGAGACATGAGACTTAACAAGTGTAGGAGAATAATAACCATCTTTAATAACTAAATGTTCATCATCATAAGTAAATGTAACGAAAGCAGAAGTAGTGTGCGAGTGCCACGCACAATATAATCTATCGATAATACGTTTTTGTAAATCGAGACGACAGCAGAAACAACGACCACAGGGAATAGGAATAAGGTTACCGTGTAAATCACGAATAGAATTATTATAACTAGGATAAGCGCAAGACATAATCAGAAAATAACATCAGGCTCATTAAACATATCGTACATATGGAACACATCAAAATGAAGATAGTTAACGATACGACAGAAGAGAGCGATACAATCAGAATCTAATTTATCAAAGCAACCATAAAGAGTGCCAGCGGAATAGAATCCATCACGACGTTTTAAACGAATATCATAATCAAATCCGACACAAAGAACAGAATACTTAGAACGATATTTATAGATACAGACACGGTAATCACCGTTTTTATAATCATAGAAAGATTGAGGAACATCCTTTTTTACTTTCTGTAAATCTACATAATCATATAATGTTTTTGAAAC
>ERZ808258.733-NODE-733-length-11754-cov-4.461749_pt1 | contig 11754 bp, 6 predicted proteins | sample MGYA00521280_ERZ808258 | MGnify/ENA primary metagenome ERZ808258 (study PRJEB31516, sample SAMN03275585) | gut metagenome | biome: mammalia-associated habitat; material: feces | host: Papio cynocephalus | place: Kenya | collected 2012-07-19 ...
TTTCTTTGCATTATCGGCAGCAGTCTTGGCAGCATTGGCTGCTGTGTCATCGGTGTACTTTACATTCTTTTCCCAATGGCTTGCATTGTAGGTTGCGCTTGACTGATTGGCGGTGAGTATGTCGCCTTTCTTGCCTGCCGTATGGTCGTTGTCTGCCTGCAATATCCATAGGTCGCCCACTTGGTAGTTGGTTGGTTGTTTGACAAAGGTTGTGGATTTGCCGTCTGCCGTTGATTGCGCCTTTCCTGCTTCCACAAGAGCCTTGACGGCATCGCTATCTGCAATGAGGTGCCAGTGCCACGTGGTTGTCGGGCTGTCACTCGTTCCCTTACAGAACCTCCACGACTTGCCCGCGTCGGGGTTGATGATAGTTCCACTTGTTTTGATGTCTGCAAACGCATACATAGGAATGGTCGCAAACCTGATGACGGAAACACTAAAGGCAAGCGAACCTTGCGTGATGTTCGTTATATCAATGGTAATCTGTACTGTCGTTCCGCTTTTAAGCACACCGCCGAGCAGATAAATCACTTTAGTATCTATACTCTTACCGCTTGACCCGACAATAATTCTATCACAATCCTTTGTGAGTACTATGTTATCCGTCCGACTACCCGTACTTGAAACTTTAGAATATAACAATTGCGTTGTTTCTACACCATCACTTTCTTCTATGCAATAGTAGAACCCCTCTCTCGTATCCGCTTTTACCTGCACAAAGCCATCGTTTTTCTTTTGCGTATTTTTGAGCATTACATTATCGTAGTTGTTCATATACGCAATAGTGTATATAGCAGCAAAAAAGGAAGCATTCTCTGGTGCATTCGATAACTTAAACTCCGAGGAAGAAAAACTTCTGCGCGAGATATATTTCCTATTTGAATCGAACCAAGCATATAATGCACTAAGACCAAGCGGCAATGTTTTCATTGTAGTATCTCTGTCTATCGCATATATATTTTTTGTACGATATTGAGTAGCATTTGCTTCTTTAATTTCATCATACGATTTTCCAATCAAAGAATCATCAATACTAACAGAACCTTGCTCTAACCATACAGGAATACCATCGACTTGCTCTGACAAATCAACCTGTGCTTTTGATATGTCCGTATAGGTGTCTCCCTCGTGTCTTTGATACTCCGCGTTGGTGGCATCACTATCCAAAGTACTGTCTGCCTTGTACACTTTCCAATCGGCAGCGGGTTGGTTGTCAAGTGTAGGCACTCCTTTCAAGAACCACGCCGTTACCTCTCCGTCTATCTGATTTTGGAGACTGCCTATGCTGTCCTGCACACCCGCGATAGCGGCTTTCATGGCACTCTCCTGATTACTAACCGCTGTTTGATACTCATTACGCACTTTCTCTGCCTCTGCTTGGGCGGCGGCAGCGTCTTCTTTTGCCGAGTCGGCAGCGGATTGGGCGTTGGAGGCGACACCCTCTGTAATACCAAGTCTGGCAAGGATGCTATCCGTGCTTTCGTCATTCACACCCCCAATGGTAAGAATGCCATTTTCATACGACAGTGCTTTCCCTGCTCCGTTTGATAGTACAAAATCCCCATTATTAAGGTCAAAATACGAGTTCCCTGCAAGTGTCGAAATCTTGCCGCAAACAAGGTTGTCGCCATACATATAGGCATTGCCGCGAGTCTCCACCAATGTGTAGTTACCGCCGCCATCAACGGTCAATATGCCCCAATTAAAGAACCATGAATTTGTGTCTTCTGTATCATTAACAGCGTACTGCTTTGTGGAGCATACCCATTCGCCCGCATTGCCCTCACGAGAGCATTTTAGGCAGATAAAGTAATTTGACGCTCCGTCAAGTCCTTGGTCAAGTCCGCCTGTTACAGCCCACGTCCCGCCTTGTGCGCCTTGCGTATAGACATAATGACGAAGGGTGTCTGCATTGGTAACTTTGAAATGCCAATTACTGCCGACTTTCTCTATCTTACAATTATGGAATACCTGCTGCCCGCCTGAACTCAACCCTGTTCGCGTCTTGTCAAGTTGGTAGTTCATACTATCCGCGCCAACCTGCATCATCATAACCTGCAAAAACGTTTGGTCGCACGTGCCGTCGGGGTCAAAAATAGAGTTCCTGAGGTTAAGCAATGTCTGATAGTTCTTGCGGGCGGTATTAACCAATGCCTCTATGGCTTTCTCGCTTTGCTCTCCTGTGATACGTGTATTTTCTATATTAGACATTAACGTAGCCCAAGCAGTTGCCGCAGGGTTTTCCGAGAAAGTCGCTGTTATCTCTCGGATAGGAGCGGTATTAGAATTACTATTCGTTATTTTTATCGTAAGGCTATCTATGGTAAAGTCGGCATAGTTTAGTTTCGCCGTTCCGTCTGCATAATCTTTCTCGTACACGGACTCGACCCATATCCCCACGCCGCTCTCTCGGCTGTCGGTGTTGAACAGCAATGATGGATAGTACACCACATCGTCATTAAAGTTGCCCGGCAACTCGAATTTGAATGTCAGATACAACAGATTGCTTTTCTCCTTGTGCTCTGCCTGCATGGTATATGTTGGCAGATATTTCGCTCCGTCAATGCCGTCATTCTTTGCAGAGAGTAATGCAAAAGCGTTTGTCCCTGCTAAATACCCATTGTCTTTCACGCGGCATTTGAATGTACAGAACCGTCCTTTTGTGAAATCTACCGCGTCATTAGAAGATAGCCATACGCTCCTTTCAAGGGTGCTGTCGGCTTTGATTTGGTGTCGCTTGATAGTTATGTCGCCACCTGAAAGGTTTAAGTCCTCAGGCTTGCTGAAAATAAGCATATACAGATAGCCTTCATATTCTTCGCACCAGCCGTAAGAGAGTGCACGTGCAGGAACGCCCATTGTGTATGTTGTGTCGCCTTGTATGATTTGCACAGGTGCCCCGTCAATCCATGTCTCATCTTTCTGCAACACAATGCGCACCGTCATCTCATCTCCGTTTTCGGGAACATTATGCCCGAACTTATCCATAAACTCCTGCGTAATGCCGCTGGACACGGCTGCATCCAAGTAATTGGTTACGTACTCCCACTCACTCCTCGTGTATGGCACATCAATGGAAGAATATAGAGGTTTGTCCTCATAATCCGACAAATACCTGCCGTCATTATCGGTAGAGATGCCCAAATCGTCATCAACCATACGGATATTCAATCCCTCGCGCATTTGCAGGGCATAGTTTGGTATTTGTTGCAGGCGTACCTTGTCGAATTGAGCAGAATAAGAAACGCTGCCATTATCATTGGCATTGAGGTATTTTCTTGCTTCGCGCAACAATCTGTTTTCTGCCGCATGGATATAGATGTCGGGCATATAGATGTCAAGGAATACGAGGTGGTCGCCTTTCTTGACACACAAGTCTTTGGTCGGCAGGATAAGATTGAGGTTGCTGTAATCGGCCTCGTCGAGGTTAATACGATTGCAGCATATACGCCAAATAGCACCTGCTGCGAGGGCTGCCCTTGGTATAGTATCACCCTTGTTATAATCAGAGTCCATGAAAAAGTCATTATTCAGGCTCCCATCCTCATTATAGGCGCAGATGCAGGTGTATTGATTATCCACAACTTTCGCCGCTGCTGTAAATTCGCGCCCTGCCATTAGACCGTCAAGCATACTGATTTTGAGTTCCGTACCAACCACAAATACCATATCGCCAAAATCATTTTGCTCATCTATCTTAAAGCCTACATCTTTCAGATAGATGTCAAAAGTCTTCTGCTGCGTTTCCAAATCATCTACATTGGAACTTGTATCTTCAATCACGATAGGCTCAACGGCGGCGACCTCATTGACTATCGTAGAGTCTGCGCTTCCGCCTTGGTAATCAATAGTTGTGCGCGGCCAAGCCCAAGCGGAATACCCATCGCGACTGAAATGGGTCTGGCTATACCCCTCAAAAACATACAAGTCGCTCAGCCAAAACGTATCTTCATACTGAATTTGGTTCATATTTATCTCTGCTCTTTTAGCATCGGACAGAGACGAAATACTATTTGGGTTGGAAAACCACTCGCTGCGATTGGTGCATTGGTATGTCTTGTTGCTATCAAATCCCCTGTCGTGCACCAAGAAACACGAACCGGGGATATAGTCCGCGCCATTGGCTGTACGTGTTGGGACTTTCGTATCGTGCTGCCGTTGCTTTGTAATAGCCTCGCTATCAGTATTCCCACCATACAAAACCGCTTTCACGGTCTTGCCCATAGCGTGCACAATCACACACAAGTCGTCGGGTGGCGCGGCTTCGACTAACTTGTTTATACCTGCGGTCTTCCCGCTCGGCACAACTTTGTAGCACTGAACACGTGCCACAGGATATGCGGAATTGCCCTGTTCGAGTTTATCATTCGCAATGCCACTACTCTTGATTTTAATGCAGTACTTTATCTGTCGCAGGTCGCCATAAGTTATGTACCGTAAAGACGGATATATCTCCTCGAACTGCTTACTACCCTCTCGTATGCCATATTTCTTAATACTGTCCTCGGATAGAATATAGTCCGTCTTTCCGTCCGCGTCAAAAGACGGCAACATCAAACGGTTCACATACCTGCCCGACTGAATACGGTCGGAGCAATAGTATCTATTGAGGTTGCGCGCTGCTCCATACGCAAAAAGTTTTGTTATAGGGCTTTCCTTACCGAGTGCTTTGGTAATTTGGTACAATCCGCCATGACCAAGCGCAATAGGCTGATGTGAGGTCTTCCCGTATTGAAATTGGAACATCTGCGAACTTGGTGCAGTATCAATAGACCCACCGTCCGTCACGCGGCAGAAATACGGGCGTTTATACCCCACGTAGATAGTACGTCCATTGATAAAGAATGTGGTGTTTAGCCCCTCCTCATCGTTCAGTTTCAACAAAGCGTCCATTACAGAGTTGCCCGAAAAAGATAATGACACACGCTCTAATGCCGTGTTTTTATTCTCATTGACAGCATCGGCTATCTTATACGACCAAAGCGGATTGCCGTCCGTGTCGTGGTATGCTTCTTTCAGAACCGCCATTATGCGGCGCATTAACTCATCTGCACCGCCAACAAAACTCAAAGAGTCAAAACCTGTGTAGATAATAGTATCTACATTCGCCTGCTCTTGACCGCAATCGCGCATCTGCACAAGTCCTAATTCATATTGTGCAGGATAAAATGTGACGGTGTGCTCGAAAGCCTGTCCCGAGGACATCGGGCTTGCGTTCTTTTTTATCGTAGGCATTGTGTATAAGTAGAACTTTTCAGAGTTTACGTTTCCGTCCACTCCTGTTGTACTACGTATAAGCGTTTGCATTTGCAGCACCACATAGTCCCCTATCTTAAAGTCAATAGGCGTTGCCCACTTGATATTGGCAGTGATAGAACGCTCGCCCATATCCTTGCCAGAATAGGTGCATTCTGCTATGTCAAAAATCTCGGTTTGAGTTGTCGTACCATTAACGACTATATCACGATATACTTTCATACTCTAAAATGTTTCGTTGAACGTTGGAAAATTAACCTTGAATGTAACACGGAGAATAACCTCATCGTGCATTCCTCTTCTGCGAAATTGAGGGTCAGAGTCAAATTCTGTAACATACACTCCCTTGTAGCATAACTTCGTGTATGTGTCATATACTTTTAGCCATTTGCCCTTAATACGCTCGATAAATTGCGCGATGCGCACATTCGCCATACCATCATTCCAATAGTACACAAAATCAACAGGAAAATCAAACGCTTCACATTTTATACCAGAGGTTGGTAAATACACATCATCCCCATCCTCATCTGCCCAACTTTGCATAACAGGGCTTTTGACCTGTGGGTATGTTGAGAAAGGAACGTGTTTCACCCATAATCCGAAAGCCTCTTTTGTGTCAAATGGCTCCTCGTAAACCATATTGTCTGTATAGGCACCTGTCTGCCCGACTTTTATCAAAAACGGCAAGTAATTCATACGCTATTCCTCCTCAGGTATTTTGTTAGAATTGGTAGTCGTGGCACTTGCTTTTTGGATTTCAAGGTTAGCCTCGCGTGCGCGTTTCTTTTCAAGCCTGCTTAATTCCAACTTTTTGTTATGTATATTTCTGTTTGCTTCTACTAACGCCTCGTCAGACATACCAATCTCTGCCCAACGCTGTATTTCTTCGGAATTATCCTGTGTACCGGTTTGTGGGTCTTGATAGACATGGTTGAGTTTCATAGCGTTAATCTGTTTCCTCAATTCGGGATAGGAGTAGGTAGCCATAATAGCCTTGATAAGGTTTGCTTCGCGCTGAAACAACTCATCATATATCTCCATACGGCTCAAACGCTTGATGTATCCCAATATGCGGTTTTCGACCTGCGCATCACCCGATATAGCACCCAACCCTTTTATATTGTCATTCATAAAGTCGGGTGTCATAGTCCCCAATAGAATAGACTCTCGGATATTGCTCTTTTCGTTGCTTTTCAGGTTTGTGGCATCGGGTGGCGCAACGTAGTCAAACACATCATCTTTGTTGTTCACCTGCACGACCTTTCCAGTGGACTTTGGGTCCATGAGCCCATTCTTGACATTGCGGGATATTTTCAGAATTGGGTCTGCAAAATACTCGTTGCAATCGGCAGTCTTGCTATCAAGCCACTCGTCGCGCTCAATCCGTTCCTGCACACCGTCCCACGCCTTTGGTTGCCGAATGTAGATAATTGGGATTTTTTTGAAAGGATTATCCTCTGTATCAACCGCCCACTCTCCATTATGCTCGCTACCGATAAGTTTCTTGCAATGGTATATTGTTTCAGAGGTGTAGATGTCCCAGCACTCTTGCATGTTGTCGTCCACTAATCGAGTCGTAAAACCAACAGCAAAGGCTTTTAAGTCGCCATAGCGATTGAATAGCGGACGCAATTTGTAGCCTTTGGAGTACGACAATACGATAATTCGTAATTTGGGTCTCCCCTCGTCTTTGTACAAAGCATAGAGTTTTGCGCACTCTGTTTCCGCGCCAGCCAGCCGCTTTGCTTCGCGGGCATAAGTGTCAAAATGCAAGTCTTTCAACAGGTCTTGGAATTTTCCGAATACATCTTGCAAATTTTCCTGCTCGGCACTATCGTTCAGCAACTCCCACGTAATACCTGTATTCAGCAGAAAGTATAGTTCTATCTCATTGATGTAACTCTGCCAATTTCGTGGCAACTTATTGGTTTTATACTCTGATTTGGATTTCCGAACTTTGTCGGGACGCTGCATAATGGAGTGTTTGGACGGCATGTACTCATTGTAAGCCGTAACTACGTCCTCTGTGTGGTCTTCAAAGAAATTCAAAGCATTATCTACCTTTTTGTCTAAGATAAGGCTCACAACCGCTGATTTTATATCATTGGCGTTTCTTGTTATGGTTTCCGGTGCGTTCATATTTCAACTAATATATAAATTTGACATTATCGATTTCTACGTATGCTTTTACGACCTGTATTCCGTCCTGTCTCTCGAAATAAGGGACGAGTCTTATCGTATGCTCTTTCAATTGCTCGAATGAGGACTTTATCACCTCGTCATTTATATCAAGCAAATCAAGCACTTTCTGATTGGAATATGGAATAACACTCCTGTGGTAATGCAACGCATAGGATATGTGCTGCGTTTTGTACCCCTCTTTGTAGAGATTGTAGATTGCCGCCATTCGCAGTGTCGCATTTTGCGGAGTGTGGCTCTTGCCAATAATCGCCTGTGCAATTTCTTCTGTGGTCATATCTGTTTGGTTTTGATTTGTTACATAAAAATTCCGAGTTCCTCTTTTGAAAAGCCGCGAGTGTCATCGTTGGAACGACCGCTGCACTCGGCATAAACAACATATCTAATGGCATCGATACAATTAGACACCAACAACCCGTTGGCGAAATACTCGTGCGTTGTATTTATCATTAGATTATAAGTCTTCTCATAGTGTTTTCTGACGATACGAAAATCTTTTACCGCATGAGCGACTGCAACATTTCGCATTGCTGAACCTGTTGGCAACAAATTCTCTCCCGCATTCTTGGCAGACTCTCGTTTCTTCATCAAGATGTGCTTTTCTTCGCCATGCCGACCTGCATTTATTGCTGCAAAATTTATTACTGCCAAAAGGGAGAGCCATATAGGTTTTCCCACAGTTCTTGCAAATATATTCTTTCTTTTGCATTGTCTTGATATTCTTTCTTGCATGCTCTCTGTGCCATGCTCGCCCTTGTTCGCTTCTGTGCCATTCGTTGGCATATTTTCTTGCGTAGTCCATCCGTCCGCGCAATTCCTCCATTGCTCCATCTTGCTCCTTATACTCTTGGGCATGCAGTGATAAATGCACATGAGTATTGAGTAATTCAAGGTTTTCAATAGAGTTATTCCAAGTGTTTTCATCTTTGTGATGAATATGGTAGCCATTAGGAACTTTCCCATTATAGAACTCCCATACCGCCACGTGCATTCTTTTGCAGCCGCGCGAAAAGTATCTTTCTCCATGATACAAGTGATATTCTTTCCCATTGAAGAATTGAACAGGTATATCACATCTCCTTTCTTGATTTCCTGTACAGGTTTCCATGTCTTGTTTGTTTTTACTTTGTGTGTTGGTGTTACTGATAATTGTACCTTTTCTCCATTTATGCAGGTAATAACAATATCCCATACCTCTTGCACACCATTACGAAATACTTTTTCCACCCTGCGCATCCCCTCGCTTGTGTGCACCATATCGCCGATATGCACAGTATCTATCCTCGCCTCGCCATTTTCAGTCTGAACCAAAGTGTCGCCCGTGAAACAATGGTTAAACTTGTCTATCGGGCGCAAATTGGTTTGGTACACATCTTGCCTGTCTTTCTTGTACACATAGTTCCTAAATTCTTTAATAGTATCGGTGCTACTCGCTGTTATATGTATGTGGCGTTGGTTCATCAGACGGATACCGCTCATAATGCTCTCGCTATTCTTGTGCGTCATTGTGAGTAATGGAATACCCGCGTCTTCCAACTCCGAAACGAGACGATTGTCAATGTCGCAGTATTTGTATAAATCCTTATATGGTTCAAGCATTTTTGCGATGTCTTTCGTCTTCAAACCAACCTCTCTGAAATACTCACGGACATAAATATCAGTATCGTTCACTATCACTCCCACGCATACTGTCGGGTCTTTTACAAATCCCCAGTCCAAACCTAAAAATTCCTCTCCAAGCCATGTCGGGAAATCCTCATCGGGGATTATGTCCCAATTCTCTTTTGGAAATACAAGTCCGTCAATGATTGCGAACTCGCCCTCGCCGTATATTTTCCAAAGGGCGGGGTTTGTCTCTTTGTAGGACAAAATCTCTTCCCGCGCCGCCTGCGGAAGAAACATATTATCCATGAAAGTGGATTTGAAATAATATGTTCTCTCGTCAGTCATCAGCGGAAACAGCCAATGTTCCTCTGTGAATGTCGGGTTATAGTCCACAATGCAGAACTCATAGGTACGCATACGCAGGTTCGAGAAAGCGTAGTATGATATTTCGTTTGCCTCGTTTGCGTAGAGAATATCACGCGATGGGCCGCGCAATTTTTGCTCGTCTTCGGCAGAGAAAAACTCCATTATACTGCCATTTGGGAAATAGTACACAAAATCCGTCTTGTTGAAACGCCTGTCTTCCCATTGCCCCATTTGCTGCATGACAATCTTGAAATCCTCCAATATGGAACGCTTAATAGTAGGCAGAGATTGGCGCACGACACTCACTTTTTTTACTTCGTTCATGCAGCGTAAACATAAGAAAATCATAATGTTACGTGACTTCCCGCTGTTGTGAAATACAAAATCTTGATAATCAAGAAAATAAGGAGAGTTGTCAAGCGAAAAGCCATAATACTCACCTATTCCGTGCTCTGCTATGTTGAAACGAGTAGTGAAATCATGCCCATTACCTTTGAACATGCTGTGTTTTTTCTTCCATGTTGAAGATTTTTTGATATAATCTTTAACTGAAATGTCAATTATTTTGTCTTTGCAAAATGGAATTGACACACATTTTCCATTACATTTCCGATAAAAAGGTCTTATCTGTTTGATTGATAGTATGTGTTCCCCATTAACAAAATAGTCGCACTCGCTTTTATTGGGGTGTATCTTATACAACATACCAATACCCCTGTGCGTTTCAGTAACGGTATTATAGCCATTACCGTCGGCACTCATAATTCTATCTCCGACCTCAATATCCTCTATGTTTTTCAATTTGCCATTTGCCATACGGACACGTGTTCCCTTAGCGAAACAACGTGCACTCCCTTGTGCCATAATGAGGGTTTTGCCCAAAGAGAGACCTTTGAGAATGTTGTTATAGATGTTGCCGAGAACATTTATTTGTGCCGTATTCTGTTTTTTGCCGTCCGTCATCATTCTTCCGTTGGGGTTACATCTTGAACATCAATAGTTTTGGGTTTATCAACGATATTGATAGTGATAGCATTGACTTTGCTATTATCCTCAACAGGCTTTTTGGGTGCTTCGAGACCGAGAACTTTGATAATGCGCTCACGTACATCGTTAATACGTTTCATTGCGTCTAAATCTCCGTAAGTGTCTTCTATATTCTCAGTCGTCTCATCAAGGTCGTATGTAGTCAGTTCCGTTCCGACACTATTTGCTTTGTGCTTTGTTACTTTGCGTTTCCCCTGTTTGCTGCGCTCCCAATAGTCAGACAATTCACGCAGTTCCCATTCCGCGTGCATCAGTTCCTCTGCTACCAACTCATCGTGATTTTTGCTTATCTCTGCGAGATAGACAGCACGCGCAAGTTGGCGCAATTTACGAACTTGTGATATGGTGATATTTTCCCCGAACTTATTCTGATAGGCTTGCTGCATTTCTTCGTTGGATTTATGCAGCACCATTTGCTCTGAAATGAAATGCACCTTGATAAGTTTGTCATCGCTGCGCACAATATCTTCCACGTTCAGAGCATCGTCCACCTTATGCAGGGGTGTGCTTGATTTTATTATTTTCGGTTTTGGTTTCCGTCCCATAAACTTTAATTTTGCGAGCAAAATTACCTTTTTTCAACCTATATAACAAACAGAAAATCAGCAAAATATGAGCGTATTTGAAAACAAAGTTAGATACAAAATATAAAAACAATGTTTTGAAATGTAAAACAAAAGCAGTAACTTTGCAGCCGGTAAAAATAAAGAATGTAAGTGTATGGCTGACAAAGATTTATGGCAAGTAGGCGTGTGTATTGACCACCAATTTTATTTGCGTTTTACAGCAGAAAAGGTCGTTTATGAAAACGGCATTGGGTTTATAGAAAAAAATCAGCAAAAAAATATCAACGACTTGGCTTGTATTGCGTTATACCCGAAAGAAAAGAGTATTGCTTTTTGCAGTGGTGTGGTAATGTGTTCTTTTTCTGTGCGAGAGGGAGACCTGAACGACTTTGTTGCTGATTACAAAGTGCAATTCTTGGGGAAAGACGGAATAGTTAGCATAGAAAAGGCAGCGGAGTGATAATATCATCAGGACATATATTCCTCCACCTCTTTTTTGAACTCGTCAAACGTTCTGCAAACGACAACCTTGTTGCCGTAGGATTGCAGGCGGGGTATCATTTCCTTTTGATGTTCCGAAAGCCTGCCTTTCTTACCATTCTTCATTTCGATATACAGGCTGGCATACTCTCCACGCGGAATTGGGATATGAATATCAGGCACTCCGCTCATGACACCCTCTGCGTGCATAAGGCGTGCGGTTGTCTTGGTT
>ERZ808258.741-NODE-741-length-11656-cov-3.131368_pt1 | contig 11656 bp, 12 predicted proteins | sample MGYA00521280_ERZ808258 | MGnify/ENA primary metagenome ERZ808258 (study PRJEB31516, sample SAMN03275585) | gut metagenome | biome: mammalia-associated habitat; material: feces | host: Papio cynocephalus | place: Kenya | collected 2012-07-19 ...
CTTTCGTGCAGTCCATTCAGAGTTTGGGCGATTGGATTGTTCTGAAGCTTCGCCACAAATGAGTGTGAAATTCGGGCATAATTGCGAGCCTGTGCGGGCGTAGTTCAATGGCAGAACGAAAGCTTCCCAAGCTTTATACGAGGGTTCGATTCCCTTCGCCCGCTCCAGACACTGCAAAAACGGATCCGTGCGGTCCGTTTTTTTAACGCCGCCTTTTAAGATCTATGAAAAAAGAGCCTACAGCCGAAGAAATCGAAGAACTTAAAAAACGTCACATCCGCAGTTTTGTGATGCGTCGCGGCCATATTTCCTCGGCTCAGGAACGGGCCTTGCAGGAACTTTTCCCTAAGTACTGCGTTGCGTACGAAAAGACACTTCTCAATGCCGAAACACTTTTTCATCGCACGGCCCCGATGGTTTTGGAAATCGGTTGCGGCATGGGTGAAACAACGGCCGCTATCGCGGCCGCTCATCCTGAAATTGATTTTCTCGGTTGCGAAGTCTTTGCAGCCGGCGTCGGGGCCTTATGCCGACGTATTAAGGATCTTTCACTGTCAAACATCCGCATTGCTCGTCACGATGCCGTTGAGGTCGTTCGCGACATGATTGCTCCGGACTCCTTGGCCGGCATCCATGTTTTCTTTCCTGATCCTTGGCGAAAAGCACGGCATCACAAAAGGCGTCTGATTCAACCGCCTTTCGTGCATCTTCTAGCTCAAAAGCTGATTCCGGGCGGATACATACATTGCGCCACGGACTGGGAGGACTACGCCGAACAGATGCTCGCCGTTTTACAAGGCGAACCTCTTTTAAAGAACCTAAACGGGACGGGGTACGCGCCTGTTCAAGCCAATCCCTTATGCGAGCGACCGAGGACCAAGTTCCAGGCGCGCGGCGAAGGTTTGGGATACGGCATTTGGGACTTGGTTTTCACACGCATCTAAAAGCTTTGCACGTACGGCACACCCAGATTTCGGAATGTTTGCGCGTAAACCATTCGGTCCGATTCACTAAAGCAACAGAAAACGACATCCCCCGCAAAGGCATGTTCATAAACTGTTTTCACGGCAATTCGGCTGGCTTTTTCAATCGGAAAACGATACACGCCGCAACTAACACACGGAAAAGCAACAGACATTAACTGCTCGCGTTGCGCAATATCAAGTGCCGTTGTGTAGCAGGAAGCAAGGAGTTTTTCTTCCCCGAAAGCCCCTCCTTTCCAAACGGGACCGACCGTGTGAATTACGAATCGTGCCGTCAGATCGAACCCAGGCGTTAAGCGGCTTTGTCCGGTCGGACACCCGCCGAGCGTAGCGCAATAGTGCAAAAGCCTCGGCCCCGCCGCTCTGTGAATGGCTCCGTCTACCCCCGCGCCTCCAAGCAAGGTGCTATTGGCTGCATTGACAATAGCGTCAACAGCAAGAGCGGTAATGTCTCCTTGTAGGAGGAGAAGACGTTTTTGCATGGATTCAACCTAATCAATACGCACAATGTCGGCCCCGAGGCCTCTGAGCTTTTGCTCAATATGCTCGTACCCGCGATCCAAATGATAGATACGATCAACAACCGTCTGCCCGCGTGCCGCAAGGCCGGCAATCACAAGCGAAGCCGATGCACGCAAATCCGTTGCCATCACATTGGCGCCTTCAAGGCACTGAACACCGCGAACCACAGCCGTATGGCCTTCAACCGTAATATCGGCTCCCATGCGTTGCAACTCAGGCACATGCATAAAACGATTTTCAAAAATCGTTTCCACAATGCGACCGCTGCCTGCGGAGACCGCATTTAATGTCATAAACTGAGCCTGCATGTCAGTCGGGAATCCCGGGTGCGGAGCCGTTCGAACATCCACGGCCCGAGGCCGTGCATCCATTTGGATACGAATCCAATCGTCCCCCGTTTGAATCGTTGCCCCGCATGCTCTGAGTTTTTCAATAACTGCTTTTAAAGTAGCAGGAGCCGCCTGTGTCACGAGCACATCTCCGCGCGTGGCCACGGCAGCACACAAGAATGTTCCCGTTTCGATACGATCGGGAAGCACCGAGTACTCGCAACCGTGAAGGGCAGGAACCCCTTCAATGACGATGCGCACCGTCCCGGCTCCTTGAATACGAGCTCCCATAGCATTTAAACAGCGAGCTAGATCAACAACTTCCGGTTCACGTGCCGCATTTTCAATGACCGTTTGTCCGTCGGCAAGAGCGGCAGCCATCATGATATTTTCCGTTCCGGTAACCGTAACCATGTCCGTTACGACATTGCTCCCGTGGAGGCGGCGCACTTTCGCGTCAACGTATCCGTGATCAATCTCGATATCGGCGCCCATCTTTTTTAAGGCCTTAATGTGTTGGTCAACAGGACGAGCGCCGATAGAGCACCCGCCCGGAAGCGAAACACGCGCTGTCCCGAACCGCGAAACAAGAGGCCCCAAAACCATAATAGAGGCTCGCATGGTTTTGACTAAATCATAAGGAGCTTCAGTATTCACAACGGCATCGGCCTTAAGGCGCACCGTATCGGCATTCAAGCGAGAAAACGAAACACCCATGCCGGCCAAAAGGCGTCCCATCGTCCGAACATCGGCCAAGTCCGGCATGTTATGCACAATCATTTCATCCGATGTTAAAAGCGCCGCTGCCAGAATCGGCAAAGCCGCATTCTTAGCACCCGAAGCACGAACCTGTCCGACAAGACGATTCCCGCCGAGAATCTTAAGTTTTTGCATACCTAGCTATCCGAATAGTCGAAATTTTTCTGTTGTTGGCAATTGTACAAAACACGCTAATGCTTCCAGAGATTGACAAAGTGATGAATCGGTCCGTGCCCTTTGCCGCAATCGAGCTCGTCGGAAGAAGCAATGGCCCGGGTCATCCAGTCTTGCGTCAGAGCGAACGCTTCTTTGAGATTGCCCGTACGAGCAAGACACGCGGCAAGAAACGACGACATCGCGCATCCCGTGCCATGTGTGTTTTTTGTGTTCAGACGCGGACTTATCCGCTCTGTCACATCCTTTCCGTCAAAAAGAACATCTCGGCATACGGTGCCGGACAAATGCCCGCCTTTTAAGAGTACGGCGCAGTGGCGACCGGAAAGCTCGAATAAGTCGCGCGCTGCCTGTTCCATTTGATCAATCTGGGTTACCGTTCGGGAAAGCAAAACCCCGGCTTCCGGAAGATTGGGCGTCAGCACACTTGCTATCGGTAAAAGTTCTTCAATAAGTGCACGAACGGCCTCCGGAGCCAAAAGCGCATCCCCGCTTTTGGCCACCATTACGGGGTCTAAAACAATCCACTGTGGCTTCCAAAATCGCAATCTCTCGGCCACAGCACGAATTACCTGTGAGTCGGCAAGCATACCGATCTTGACGGCATCGATTCGTACATCGGAAAAAAGCGTATCGATCTGCTCGCGAATAAATGTTCCCGGAATCGGAAAAACACCCGTAACGGCACGGGTGTTTTGTGCCGTAAGAGCCGTGACAACTCCGGCACCGTATACGCCGGCAGCACTCAAGCTTTTGATATCGGCTAAAAGACCGGCGCCTCCCGACGGGTCGACTCCGGCAATCGACACAACGTTTTTTATGTCGTTTTTTCCCATAGACGCGCTATTTCCTCCATCATTTTTTCCGTTGCCCCCGTATAACTCGCGGCAAATGCCCGTGCTTTTCTCGATCTTTCCGACAATGTGCCGTCATGGAGCCATCGATCGGCGAGCTCCATAGCTTCCCGCGGTGTTTTCACGCGACACGCGGCCCCGAGCCGAACGGCATCTTGAGCAGGTTTAGCAAAATTAAATGTCGAAGGCCCGACAATTACGGGAACCCCCGTTGCCGCGGGCTCAATGAGATTTTGCGATCCGAAATTGCCGAAACTTCCCCCCATCAAACACACGTCGCCCAAAGCACAATTAAAGCTCATTTCTCCTAACGTATCGGCCAAGACGACACGCACACGGCGAGCCGCCTCAAGCAAATCAGGCGTCACGGACTTTCGCGTATAGGCAATCCCTCGGGTTTTTAAAAGTCGCTCAACCTCATCAAAGCGTTGCGGATGTCGCGGAACAAGCCAGATTAAGGCCTTCGGATCCAGCACATCAAGTGCATCGAGTAGCGGGCTTTCTTCACCCTGTCGTGTACTGGCAAGAAGAACAATCGGGCGCGCAATCTTCGCTTTTAAGGCAAAAGCCTCATTTTGTTGGGCCGCATCCGGACGAATGTCAAATTTCACCGACCCGCAAACACGGATGTTTCGAGCCCCGAGGCTGGCAAGTCGCTCCTTGTCCTCTTCGCTTTGTGCCAGAACAAGCGAAAATGCTGCGAATGCCGGTTGCATTACACTTAAAAATCGCGCCGCCTGGCGACGTGATTTTTCCGATTCGCGGGCATTGGCAAGAACAACAGGCAAGGCCCTATCTTGGGCCGCCGCCATCAAATTCGGCCAAACTTCCGTTTCCATGATAATGCCCATCTTCGGGTGTGTTTGATCGAGAAAGCGGGCCGTTAATTCCGGCGTGTCATACGGCAGATAGCACTGCGTGATGCGACCCGGCCATGCATCCATCATCTTTTTCCCGATTTGCCGACCGGTCGGCGTCATGCACGTTAAAAGAATTTCGCTGTCCGGGTAGCGCTTTAAGAATTCAGCCATCAGGCTACGTGAGGCCAAAGTCTCTCCGACACTTACTGCATGAAGCCAAAGGCGAGGACGCGACGTCGGCGCCGGAAACGGACACCATCCGAAGCGCTCGTCCCAGTGTTCAAGATACTCCGGTTGTTTTTTTGCACGATACCGCAAATACATTTTGGCTATCGGCAATGCCATGCGTGTCAATACCCGATAAATCCGACTCATTGCTCTCCCCGAAACCGCATGATGTGACGTTTTTCATGCGTCGCGAAGTCTATCATTGACACCGTTAACTCTTTGTTAATGCCGATTTAAGAAATCGAGCCAATCGCTTCCTGAATCAGGGGCCGGAATGACTTTGACATCCAGTCCTTTGAGCGACAACCGGTGAGCTAACGCAAAAGCACCGGCACAACCGGCCATGTTGGTATCATTGTCCGCATAGATACGGATTCGCTTAACGGTGCTCGGTAAATCGGAAATTGCCGCCATATTTGTCACGCCGAGGCTAGCCCACACGGGAAGTGAAAAAAGCTGCGCACAGGCCAAAGCCGTCTCAACCCCTTCGGCCAAGCCCAAAATATCGACGGGGCGTCCGAAACGCACCAAGGCACCTTTAAGGGGACCGGCCATAAGTTTCTTAGGGCTCGGGACCGGAGCCTTTTTCCCGTCCGACAAATACGTACGATGCAAATTGACAACCTGGCCGCTTGCATCGGTCACGCGCGTGAGCATCGTCGGGAAAGTTCCGTGCACGGTCCCCGTCTCATCGCGATACTCAAGTCCGGCATGGCATCGAATCTCAAATCCGGCAAGCGTCGGATTAAGACCGCGCCCTTCCAGGTACGTCCAGACGGCATCCCCCGGACTCATCGGCCGTGCTTGAGCCCACAAGCGCGTGATTTTACGGAGTCGCTCCCGCTGCGCCAAATCAGGCAACACCGACGTACTCTTTTCTGTCGGTTCTGCCATGTGCGGAACGATTCCGCAAAAACCCTCGACAAACGCCAAAGCCTGTACGAAACTTTCGCCTCGAACTTTCATCAAGAGCGAGAAACCGTCCCCGCCGCCGCAACCGCGGCAAAAATACGTCCCGTCCCCTTCCGTATCAAGAAAAGAAAATCGGTCCGTTCCTGCGCAAGCCGGACAGGGCTTGTTTTTCTTCGTAAGAAGTGCTTCCGGGACTCCGGCTGATAAAAGAATTGCCTTCCAACGTCCTCGAGCAAGCGATTTTGCCCAGGAGACTCGTTGCGCAAACAATGCGTCCTGCATACTGCCTCCTTATTATTTCTCGCGAGAAAGACTACCGACTTTTAACACAAAATGCGCGGTTCGCCATTTTTGATTGAAGAACTTCAAACAGTCCGTCTCTCGCTACGGCCCATCGCATAACGGAGATTTCCGAAGTTTCTCGCAAAAATTTCACGTGTTGCATTTCTGGCTAGTAATAGAACGGTAAAATGGCGAGGCCAGTGGTGTCTCCTGACACCTATCTACCTATCGGTACGATTCATGGAAAAAGATTTACTCGCGAAAAAACGTGTCTTAATTGTCGGCGACTCCATGCTCGACAAGTATTGGTTCGGCGATGCAAACCGAATTTCTCCCGAGGCCCCCGTTCCAGTCGTGCGCATCGTTCGCTCCGACGAAAGACTCGGCGGCGCAGCAAACGTTGCGCTTAATGTCGCAAGCCTTGGCGTTCGCACAACACTCATGGGAGTTGTCGGCAATGACGAAAACGGGCGAAAGCTCCGAGAGCTTTTAGATAAGGCCGGAATCGAAGCTCGTTTAAACACCGACCCGGAACGTAAAACCATACTCAAATTACGCATCGTTGCCAGACAACAGCAACTTGTTCGCATTGACTTTGAAGACCGCCCTTCCAGTGAAGTTCTTTCCGGTCTTCTTTCGGACTTTTCCGAGATTGTCGGAACCTTTGACGTTCTTGTCCTGTCAGACTACGGCAAAGGCGGTCTGGAAAACATTCAAAGCATGATTGCAATGGCCCGCGAAAAGGGCATTCCTGTTCTCGTCGATCCCAAGGGCGACAACTATGATAGGTATGCCGGTGCAACAATGATTACCCCGAACCGCGCAGAACTGGCTCAGGTAACCGGTCAATGGACCGGTGAAGAGGACTTGCAGATTCGAGCCCAGGCACTCCGAGAACGATTAAACCTCAAAGCCCTTCTTTTAACACGAAGTGAAGAAGGCATGACTCTTTTTACCCAAGACGGGGCACTGACCGTTCCGGCCCAAGCTCGCGAAGTTTTCGATGTCTCCGGTGCCGGAGACACCGTCATTGCCGTCACGGCCGCTATGCTTGCTGCCGGCTTACCGCTTGATCAGACTGTCCGGATAGCCAACCGCGCCGGCGGTATTGTCGTCGGCAAGTTGGGCACGGCGTCGGTTTCCTTCAACGAACTTTTCGGAAAATAACTATGGCCTATCTTGTTACCGGTGCCGCCGGTTTTATCGGCTGCAACAACGTTCGGGCATTAAATGCCGCCGGGATTACGGATGTCATTGCCGTTGATAATTTGACGTACTCGGATAAGTTTGTCAATCTGACCCAGTGTACTGTGAGTGATTATTTTGACAAAGTAGACTTTATCGCACGAGTGCGAGCCGGAAAAGCTCCGAAACCGGAGGCGATTTTCCATCAAGGTGCCTGTTCGAACACTATGCAAGGCGACGGTCGCTACATGATGGAGAACAATTACCGCTATACGCTGGAACTCTTTGAGTGGGCACAAGCCTTAAAGATTCCGTTTATTTATGCAAGTTCGGCGGCAACCTACGGACCCGGCCCAATTTTTATTGAAGATGTCCGCTACGAACGCCCCTTGAACGTTTACGGTTATTCCAAATATCTTTTCGATCAAGTCTTGCGCCGTCGCGCCGGGTCCTTGACAGCCCCGGTAATCGGACTGCGCTATTTTAATGTCTACGGACCGCACGAACAGCACAAGGGGCGCATGGCCAGTGTTGCCTTCCACCAGTACTTCCAATTTAAAAAGGAAGGCAAAGTCCGTCTTTTCGAGGGATGCCTCGGTTACGGTAACGGCGGCCAGATGCGCGACTTTGTCTTCGTCGAAGACGTCATCGCCGTGGCGATGCACTTTCTTAACAAACCTGTAAGCGGCATTTACAACTGCGGTACCGGACGGGCACAACCTTTTAATGATGTCGCATTAAGCGTCGTGAACTCCCTCTCCGGGAAAAAGAGAACACTGAAAGAAGCTGTTGCTGATGGATTGATTCAATACATTCCCTTCCCGGAAGATTTGAAAGGCAAATATCAAGCTTATACACAGGCGAATCTGGAAAAATTGCGCGCCGCCGGTTGCAATGTGCGTTTTAAGAGTGTTGAAGAAGGTACCGCCAAGTACATGCATTACTTGTCACAAACATATCCGACGGGCGAGAAGTAATGGGGCGATGCGGCGTATTCCTTGACAGGGACGGTGTAATTAACATCGATCACGGTTATGTATACCGCATTGAGGACTTTACCCTCATCGACGGGGTTCTTGATGCGTGCCGGGCCTGGAAAAAACAAGGGGCTAGTCTTGTCATCGTATCCAATCAATCGGGGATTGCCCGCGGTTTTTTTACGCCGAACGATTTAGCTATCTTAAACGAGCACATCAAGTCGCTTTTTTCCCTGGCCGGAGCACCGCTTTCGGGCATTTATTGTTGTCCTCACCTTAAAGACGCCCCCGTTGCCGCTTATCGAGTTGCCTGCCACTGCCGCAAACCCGAACCCGGGCTCTTTTTTCAAGCCGCCGAGGAACTCCGCATCGAACTGGCCGACAGTATTGCTTTTGGCGATAAGAACCGAGATCTGCAAGCAGCTCGTCGAGCCGGAATTCCGACTCGAATTTTGCTCGGGAAGGACGGCCTGGCCGAGCCCGTTATGACACCGGATGCCACAGGGACGGCCCGCAACCTCTTACAAGCCACTGAGCGTCTTTTAGGCACAGCCCTTTAATCGGTTCGCGCAAGACGGCGTTTTCTTAAGCATAATGCAACAGCAACAACAAGCGCGGCTCCGGCAATGCATGAGGCCGTGTGGTACTGCGTCAGTGCGGGAAAATGCTCAAGAACAACGGAGTCCGTTGAGATCATCGATCCGGCAATCCAACCTAAAAGAGCTCCGCCGAACCAAACAATAACCGGAAAGCGATCGAGGAAGGCCAAAACAATTTGGCTACCGAATACGATAAACGGAATCGAAACCAACAAGCCGAAAATCACCAACAGTGTCTGGTGATCGTCGTGCGCCTGCTGCGCCGCTGCAGCAATCGCCAGAACATTATCCAAACTCATAACGAAATCGGCAATGATAATCGTCTTGACTGCTATAAAAAGTTTCGTACTCGAAGCGATTTTCTCGCCGGCCTTTTCTGCTTCCGGCAGTAACAATTTAACACCAATCCAAACGAGTAAAGCCCCGCCGGCTACTTTCAGGAACGGCAGGTCGAGCAACGCCACTGCACAGGTAATGAGAATCACGCGTAGCACAATGGCGCCGGCCGTGCCGATCACAATGCCTTGTAAGCGATGATTCGAAGGAAGATCTCGGCACGCCAGTGCAATGACAACGGCATTGTCGCCACCAAGAAGTAGGTCAATCAGGATAATCTGTCCGACTGCACCCCAGTGCAGATTCACGAACAAGTCATATAAATATTCCACAGAAAAAACATCCTTTCTTCGGGTAAACCCTAGGCTAACTTCGTAGTGTACCGTTTTTTTCAAAGTCCTGTCGACACATCAGGTTATTTCCTAATCAGACGATTTTGGAGCCGCATCCAGAACACGGCGGATGATGTCGTAAGGAAATCCGCGAGAGCCGAGAAACCGAATCTGACGAGCGCGCTCCTTATCGGATTCAGGAGCCGTATGAAAACGTTTATGCCAAACATCCAGAGCTCGGTCCAACTCCCCCTCTTGAGCTTGGATTACCTTATCGGAAATTTCCTGCGAAATACCGGCCTGACGCAATTGCACGGCAAGACGTACATTTCCGTAGCGTTTGGACAAAACTCGGCAAAGAGCCTGAGCAAAACGCTCATCACTTAGATAACCCTTAGCCTCAAGCTTGTCGAGCGCTTGATCAACATCGTCGGATGTTTGGCGTACGCCGTCGATGCGTTCGAGAAGGCGCTCTCGCAACTGTCGGCGAGAGTACTCTCGCCGAGCAAGAAATGCCACGCCTTGCGATAAGAGCGTCCGGGATGTCCCGGACGACTTGCTCGAGCAATCAGATGTCATACTCGTCTGCTACCGCTGCCTTTTCCTTGAGCTTACTCTCCGTAACAGGAGCAGCAACTCCGGGAGTCAAGCTCGTTGGCTTAGCACGCATTCCGCGTAAGGAGCGAATCTTATTTTCAATTTCGGAAGCAACATCCGGATGGCTCTTTAAATATTCACGAGCATTGTCACGGCCTTGACCGATACGCTCGCCCTCGTAGCTATACCAAGCGCCGCTCTTCTCGATGACATTTAAGTCGGCTCCCATATCGAGCATCTCACCTTCCCGAGAAATGCCCTCCCCATAAAGGATGTCAAACGTTGCCTCTTTGAACGGAGGTGCCACTTTGTTTTTGACAACCTTAACGCGTGTTTCCGACCCATAAATTTCGTCTCCGCGTTTCAGTGTCTGTTTACGTCGAATATCGATACGAACGGAACTGTAAAACTTAAGTGCATTGCCGCCTGTGGTCACTTCCGGATTTCCGTATGCAATCCCGATTTTCATACGAATCTGATTAATGAAAATCACAAGCGTCTTGGTCTTCGTGATAGAGGCCGTGAGTTTTCGAAGCGCCTGGCTCATCAGGCGGGCCTGCAGGCCAGGAAGCGCATCGCCCATATCGCCCTCGATTTCGCTACGCGGTGTTAACGCCGCCACCGAATCGATAACGACCAAATCCACTGACCCGGAACGCACCAAAGCATCGGTAATTTCCAAAGCCTGCTCGCCCGTATCCGGTTGCGACAAGAGCAAGTCATCAAGTTTGACGCCGAGCTTTTGGGCATACTGCACATCCAATGCATGCTCGGCATCGATAAAGGCGCAGGTTCCGCCCATTTTCTGCATTTCGGCAATCACCTGAAGCGTCAGAGTTGTCTTGCCCGAACTTTCCGGTCCGAAGATTTCCACAACACGCCCCCGAGGCAACCCACCGACGCCGAGCGCCAAATCCAAACCGAGCGATCCCGTACTGACAACTTCTACGTTTTCGGCATGGTCCGAGTCGCTCATTCGCATAATCGAGCCTTTTCCGAACTCTTTTTCAATATAAGCCAGCGCTGCGGCAAGCGCCTTTTTCCGTTCACTCTGATCACTAACGCGCTCAACGCGCACCGAATCAACCCGTTTCTTATCGGCTGCCATCGTGCAGTCTCCTCATAAATAGTTTTTAACTATCAATCATTCATTGACGGCCATAAAGCGCCATTGCAGATCAATCATTTATCCTCAAAGTCGCACTCCTGTAAAAACAGGGCTCCAAATCAGATTCCATAGGCTCTTAACCGACCTTTCACATTTTTATTATGCACCGCTTTTTAAAATTTGCATGGTTTGATTGTATTAAATGTATTAGTGTTTTCCCTAACACAAGAGACAAAAAAGCATAAAGACGATTAATTTTGCATTCGAGCATTCGAGGCGGGCACTCTGTTCCGCAATTGCGTCCAGAAAAACTCCCGAATCATCTTCTTAGTTACACACTGGACACCGATGCAACACAAACCTCAAAACGAATCTTGACAACCCCGTGAAATTCGTGTTTAATTCCCCACCTCGGTTGACTGTTCCTCTGCGAACTTGGGCAGACCGCTTGGTTTAAGGGGGTCGTTAGCTCAGTCGGTAGAGCAGCGGACTTTTAATCCGTTGGTCGTGAGTTCGAATCTCGCACGACCCACCAATGGTTCAGCCAATATCGAGAAAGGGAGCGTAGCTCAGTTGGTAGAGCAGCGGACTCTTAATCCGTTTGTCCAGGGTTCAAGTC